>Ga0209538_1000258_pt1 | contig 32365 bp, 37 predicted proteins | sample BarGraNGADG00211_2_FD_184492 | JGI IMG/M metagenome (GOLD analysis project Ga0209538, IMG submission 184492) | Arctic peat soil microbial communities from Barrow, Alaska - Barrow Graham LP Ref core NGADG0004-211 (SPAdes) (version 2) | ecosystem: Environmental > Terrestrial > Soil > Wetlands >... | reverse complement strand
CTTGATGTGAACACGCCCTCTATAGATTTTTATCTTACCAACAAAACCGCTACCGTGACAGAAAAAGTCACCATTTATCGCAATAGTGGCGCCGTGGAAGTGGCTTTTGGTCCAGCGCCAACGCCAGCCCCAACCCCCGCCCCAGAGGAAGGGACCTTTACGCTAACTTATACTGCTGGAGGGAACGGGGTTCTTCTTGGTACTAAGCTACAAACGGTGAATAGTGGAGCAAGTGGTACTCCGGTTACCGCGGTGGCAAATAACGGGTATTATTTTGATCGTTGGAGTGATAGTTTAGGCACGGCGGCAAGAACGGATACCGACGTTACCTCAAATATTGCGGTTATCGCTAACTTTAAGCTTGGTAGTCCTCCTATTGCTGATAATCCACCTGGTCCAACACCTACACCTACACCAACACCAACGCCTACACCTACGCCTACGCCGAGACCGACGCCAACGCCTACGCCAACACCTACACCTACACCTACGCCTACGCCAACACCTACGCCTACGCCGAGACCGACGCCAACGCCTACGCCGAAGCCTAATCCTCCTATCCCTCCCTCTTTCTGGCTTCCAGTCGTTCCAACGCCTAAGCCTGTTCCTACGCCAACGCCTAAACCTGTTCCTAAACCTGTTCCTAAACCTGTTCCTAAACCTGTTCCTAAACCTGTTCCTAAACCTGTTCCTAAACCCGCGCCTAAGCCCGCGCCTAAGCCCGCGCCTAAGCCCGCGCCTAAGCCCGCGCCTAAGCCCGCTCCTGCACCCGCTCCTAAGCCAACGCCTAAGCCAACGCCCGGACCCGTAGATACAACAATCTATTTTTGGGATTATCCGCTAAAGGTACCAACGTATACGCCTTTGACATTTTGGCAAAAGGTTGGAGTTATTCTCGGAGGTTCGCCGCTTATGGGAGAACCAGATTTGTCCCCAAGGCTTACAACAATAGAGGCGTCCAAAACAGAAGTGATAGTAACGCCTTACAAGGAGACCACTACTCCCTCACAGAAAACCGTTACAGTAGGTGCGAACGGGAAAGCCCCCCCGGGTTTGAAAGCTGGAACGAACGTCGTGACCGCTGGTGGCACCTATAGGATCACTAGCGTTAACAAGGATGGGACGTATAATAAGATTAAGGCTAACTAATTTAAAGCTGCCGCAAGAAGCCCTGCTAATTTATTAGTTGGGGATTGGTGATAGGAATAAAGAATAAAACAATAGCCCCGCTTCTACAACGGGGCTATTGAAATAGGAAGAAGGTTTGTCGCTTCTTGCTCACAGTACCTCATGCGGCAGGAGAGGGCGGCCTTTAATGAACGTTGGCTGCTACCCAAACCTTACGGGTAACGGCGGGATGCCAAACCTGAGTAGCAGGGGAGGCAACCGTTCGATATATCGCGGGAACCCAAACTAGAGTCTGGTAAGCGAAGACCTCCGCAGCCACGGTACCTGGAATACCCTTAGGATACAACTTCTTTAAATAGCAGGTGACGGGAGCAACTAGTACCTGGGTACTCGGAGGAGGAAGCGTCGTGGAAGACCCTGGCTTGGGGACCGCAAGGTAGTGCCCAGGGGCGGCTGCCACTTTTGAAATTGATAAACAGACTAAGAGGCTAAATACTAAGATAAATACAAGAAAACTTTTTACTTTCTTCATTTTTTCCTCCGCTTATAAATAAGGTTACTTTATTAAGTATAAGGCTTAAAGCTAATTTTAATCGTGAAAAAACAAAGGTTAAGCGGGGGCAAGGGGAAACCTAAGTTGTTGACCAGAAAGTTTTTATTTTTGCGCTATACTGCTAGTATATTGGAAATAAAAAATTAAGGGGACAAAATGAAGTTAACGACTACCAGAAAAGATCATACCAGCAACGGTTTAATCACCTATGCAAAGGGGATGGATAAAAGCCTTGGCGAAAAAGAAAAACTTCTGCCTTACGTAAAGGAAGGCGTTATTTTAGAGATTGGTTGCGGGGCAGGAGCAGTTACAGAATTGCTAGCTAAAAATTTTCCTAGAAGTACCATTATTGGCATTGATAATTCCGAACAGATAATTACGGTTGCTGCCAAAAGAGAATACTCTAATGCCAACGTTCATTTGTTTCAGGGCGACGTTTTAAATAAGCAATTTAAGAACGGAACAGTTGACACGGTGGTGATGTCCTCCGTTTTCCATGAAATTTATTCTTACAACAATTACGATATGGAGGCTATTTCTAAGGCTATTTTTAATGTTTGTGCTATGCTGGTGCCAGGCGGAAGATTGCTTATTAGAGACGGGGTAATGCCAGGGCTTAAACCCTGCTATCTTAAGTTTATTAAACCGGAGTTAAGGAAGGTTTTTGAAAAATTTGCCAAGGATTTTGCTCCGAGGAAAATTCACTATTCCTTAGAAGATAATTTCGAGTTTCCAAAATTAAATAGTGCGGATGCCTATGAATTTTTGAGCAAATATTTCTATACCGAAAATTGGAAAATAGAAGTTAAGGAACAATTTGGGATTTTCACCGTTGCGGAATATTGTAATTTGCTAATGGTCAATCAGCTAAAAATTGTGGAGGCTAATTCTTATCTAATAGAATTTTTGAAGAATAAGTACGAAAAGGAAATTTGGCTTTTAGAAAAGAAGGGGGAAGAATTTGTTAGAATTGATTATCCCGCTTCTACCGCAATAATTGTTGGAGAAAAAATTTGATAAAAAGCTGAAAGCGGACAATATTTGTTGTTTAATTTGTAGCCATATATAGTAAAATATAAATTGTACAAAAAGGAGAAGAGATACCATGTTGTCTAACAAGCATTTTAATGAAATAGCGCTGGAATTAAAATTTTATTATGACATCAAAAAAAATTGGCTTTTGTCTCGGGCAGGAAAAGAGAAGAAACTTATCGAAGCTCGCAAAAGGATTTTGGCGATAGCATGCAACAACTATGAAGAGGGGCTCCGAGCGTATTTGCCGGAGGGGAAGGAAGTAAGTTTTGAGACCATGATTAATACTTATTGCGCGCTGCTACCGCAGGCTTTATTTTGGGATGGAAGGGTGCCGGCAAGAATGGTGGAGCTTGTTGAGGGCCTTGTTGTTGCTGCCCATAAGCCGGGGCTAGACTGAAATTTATTGTAGTTTAGAATTATATATTGAAGCGGAGGTTTTTTTCCAAACCTCGAGCATAACGTTGGAGCTGAGCACTAGTATATAAAGCAAAAATTGCATAAGGATGAAGATTTTCTTTTGGAGTAACCACCCATTTTGAATTACTGGTCACTGCGTCGTAGAGCAGGAGCCCAATCTCCATAGTAGTAAAAGCTTTGCTCTGGGCTTCCGTTATGGCTTTCTTTCCAAAAGGCAGCACTACTATGGAATGGGAAGCAAAAGGTAGATATTGAGCCGCCTGGAATAAAGCCCTGTGCCAATTATGAAGTTTTAACTCAAAAGCCCATAGATCAGACCAATATATAGAATTTGAGGAGGACTTAAGCGGTTTTGCCAGGCTATATTGCCCCTCTTTATTTAAGGTAATTTTGTTTTCTTTCATCGCCGCAGTTAAAGTCCTCTTTATAGTTGGAAGGCCATAACTGGTTTTTTTGATAAGTTCTTTTTCAGTAACGGCGCCTTCTAGCAAAATAGCCATAATATTGCTGCCGGAAAGTAAGGAGCAATTATCTGGAATAATAGAGGGGCCCTCTTTTTCTAGCCCAATAAAATCTGCTACGCCTTGACGGCAGGGAATTTCTCTATAGAGTTTTTGGAATTTAGGAAGATCAGGGATAAAAGGAAGGGCTTGTTTAAAAGCATCCCCCATTTGCTGCTCGGTTAGATTATTATTTATCATTCTAGAAATATCCCCTAATTTTATTTTTTTGAACTCGCAAGGATTTCTTTTATCTTGCTCTCTTTACTATTTTAAGATAATTTTATGTTTTTGCTATAAAAGGGCTCAAAAATCTTTTTTGTAAAAGCCAAATAAATATATAACAAAAGGTAAATCATATTAATTGGAGGAAACATGCGAGAACTTACTAATCGAGAATTTCAGGCAGTAGCTTTTCCCCTGGCAGATTATTGGAACGTCCGAGAGCGGGGCTCGATTTTTGGCAGGGCCAAGGTAGAGAAGAAGCTTGCTGAAATTCGGACGGAGATTTGGAGCAAGGCACGCGTTATTAGTGAAACAGGACTGGAGCCTTATTTGCTGGATGGCAAAGAAGAAGCTTTTGATGCCATGATTGCTTCCTATTGTAGCTGCTACCAGCGCGCAAAGTATACGGCGGACATCACTTTCTTCCAGTTTGGTTACACTGCAAAGCAGATGGAGAAACTTGTAGCGGGCATTATTGTTGCTTCGCACAAGTTGCGGTTAGATTAAATTTTTTGTTACGGGCCCGCTATTTTTGCGGGCTTTTTTTATTTTTATTATTGAAGTTAGAAAAGGAGTAAAATATTTTTCAAATTAAGGTGAAAATATCAATTTAATTTTGGACTATATTCTTATAAGCCGGTTATAATATACTTATAGTTTACAGCTTTTTCGCAATACTTTTTCAGAGAGGAGAAATAATGACAAAACACGAAAACGAGATTATAAGAAGAGCCATGAAAAAATATGGGCTTGAACGTCAATTAGGCATGTTGGTGGAAGAAGCGGCGGAAGTAATACAGGCAAGTATGAAGTACCTCAACAAACGAGTGACCTCTCCGGAAGCCTTGATAAGCGAGATTGCGGACTTAAGTAATATGATTGATCAAATGGCTTTAGTTTGGGGCGAAGAAATAGTTAGAGTAAAAGCTGAAAAATTATTAAGACTTGAAGCAAAAATGGACGACGAGGAAGGAAAGGGCTAAAATTTGCTACGCAGAAAGGGTAAAGCGCTTAAATTTTTTGTTGACCCCACTATTTTTAGGGGACATTTTCTCCACAATTTTTGTTAATTTAAGGCTATAATATTCTTAGTTCAAAAAGTAGGAGGAGCTAATGGCGGCGTTAAAATTAGAAGCAAAAGAAATTCCTTCTGAAAGGTATTGTAGAGCTTGTTCTTTTGGCTGTCACTATTATTTTAATGAGGAAGACGAAGTAGGCATAACGCATTGTGGGCTGTTTGACGCCGAGGTGGAAGAATATGATACTAAACTTGCCGAGTGTCTAGAAAACTTTCCTTATGGGGGCAAGGTTTTTGCGGTGGCGAAAGCAAAACCAGCAGCAGAGAAGAAATAAAAGGCATATTCTAAAGTTTTGAGGAAAAACCAATTGGGGCTATAATAATATTATTATGCTTGTTGTTTTTAATAAAATAGTAGGAGAATTCTAAATTTGGAGGCAGAAGATGTTAAAAAAAGAAGCAGGGCATATTATTGCAGGCGAGAATTGTATGAGAGATGAAAACGAAATCTGTGCTTTTTCTTTGTATGTAGCCGGAAGCAGTTGTGATCACAGAGAATGTCTATTGGCAAAGAAATATTCCCTTTTTCCCGGTGATGGTTTTATTCACGAAACTTATATTAATGCAATTGGCAGTTACAAGAAACTTCCGGAATGCGCTAGCGCCTATCCAAATGGCGAAGATATTGAGATTACTGTTAAGGTTGAGGCCAAGGCGAAAGAATAATTGCCAAGCCTAGAATTTTAAAGATAAAAATTAGTTTAAAAAGGAGCAAAAAATGGAGGAATTTGAGGAATTCAAAGCTTTAAAAAAAGCGGTAATGGATCGTTACGACAACGAAGAAATGGTGGGAGAAACCTTCGAAAGTGCCGTGGATATGCTGATGGAAGGAGTATATAACGGGGGTAAAACGACCGGGAGGAAAGAGGAAATAAATAAAATAAGGACGATGGCAAATAAAGTCGAGTTGCCCAATAAAGAAATAGTTTATCAGATCTCTGCCGAGGAAATTGATACTCCTGAGAAAACCGAAGCCTTATGGTTTGGGAATAAGGAAACAGAACAATAGGAGAAATAAAATGCTTGATAAAAATTATGAGAAGGGCGGAGAAAAAGCCTTTGCTAGCCAGAGGTCAGAAAGAATTAGGCAGGGCGAGACCTTTGGCTTGCTCCAACGCGAAAAAAAAGCTAACAAAAAGAAAAAATATAAAGAATTAAAAAGACTTAAAAAGGGCGAAGCTTGGTAATAGAGGGAGTTGAGGTGAAAAACAAAAGCGAACAATTGTTAGAACTTATCGGGGAGCACGAATTAGTGGAAGTTTTTGAAGAAAAGCTGGAAGAAGCAAGGCAAGAAGGGGAGCAGAGAGCAAAAGAAAAAATAAAAGAAAAGCTTGCCAAATTTTCGGAGCAGGATCTTAGCATTGTTTATCATGGAGATTTAGTAGCCGGAGAAAGATTTTTAGAAATAATAGAGGAAAAAGAAGAATAAAAGAGTCTTGTTGGAACAGAGCTTAAAAGGTTATTTTGAGTTAATTTCTGGAGTAAACAAGAAGGGGGAAGCCATGACCGACGCTTTAAAAATGGATTTGATAGATATTTTAGAAGCACTTTATAAACATAGCTACACTCCCGAACAGGCGCTGGAAAAGATTCAGTGCCGGCTAAAACAGGAATTAACAAACTCGCAAGAAAAAGGCAACAAAAGCGAGGAGGAGCAGCAAATAACCGTAAAACTTGCCCCCAAGAAAAGTTTTCCTGTTCCTTTAAAAATTAGTAAGGAAGCAGAGTTCATCAAGGGGGTTTTGCAGGAAGAAGACGAGCTGGAAGAAGGAGAAGGCAATGGTCGAGAATAAAGAAACGCAGGAACAGGTTGAGAAGGAAGTTTTAGCAACGGCTAAAATTATCGAGGCAATGCTCCTCGCGGCGAAAGAAGAAGGCGTTGCTTTTGCAGAAAAGCAAATAACCCATTGTGGCGTTTGCCGCTATGGCAAGCCGGTACCGGGGGCTATTCCTTCTGCTAAGGATCCCATAAGATGTGATGTGGATCCCCTCGAGAAAAGATCTTTTCTAATGGAACCAGAGGACTTTTGTTCTCTTGGGCAAAAGAAGTAGGAAAGAGGGTTTGTTCTATTCGGCTTTTAAGGAGCTCTGCGGGGTTGAGGGAAGGGAACAGCATAATTACAAAGTTGGCTGCTTTTACCTCACGAGCAGGCACGGAAAGGGGCAAATACGAGGGCCTAACCGGCGGCAAAATAGTTATAACGCCCGCTGTAATTTTTTCCGTTTTCCCGAAAACATTATTGGCGAAATGATATTTAACAGAATAACCGGCGGCAAAATAAGTTTTACAAGTTTTACGGTTTTGTAAGTAAAGCTATAAGGCGCAACGTTAGCGACAGCAACCTTATTCCTGAGGATTAGGGTAAGGAAACCTAGGCACAAAAAACAACACAAAATTTTTTTCTTCATCCTACCTCGACTGATTTTTGTTAAAAATGGAGCCAGCGGCAGGTTTCGGACCTGCGACCCGCGGTTTACGAAACCGGCGCTCTACCAGACTGAGCTACGTTGGCGCTTGTAAAACAACAATTTTATTATAGTATAGATTTGTGAAATAGAAAGAATACAGGAGGCAGGAACCTCGCTGCAAAATTGGAGTTAATATTTTTGTACAGAGCTGACAATGAGGACTTCCGCTAAGGATATTGCAAGGGGGGATATCGGACCATTAGAGAAAAATCCTTTTTGATGAATCCAGAAGATTTTTGTTTTACAGGATTAAGAAGTAGAAATAGCTTTTGAAGATCATTTTTATGGGAAGTTTTGTTGCTTTAATATAGAGCTGAAAGCGAGAGACTTTTATTTTTTTTTGGTGCTATAATATAAACACGATGAAAAAACTAATTAATTACGCCTATAAATTTCGCATTTACCCGACAAAAGAGCAGGAAAAGACTTTTTTCCAGGACTTTGGAAATGCTCGTTTTGTCTACAACGAAATTTTGAAACAATATCAAAAGGACCAGTTAGAAAACAAGACCAGTTGGAATTTTTATGGTTACAATAAATTGCTGCCAAGCTTGAAGCAACAATATCCTTTTCTTAAAATTTCAAATTCACAAATTTTAGCGCAAGAAATAAGACATTTAGATACTGCTTTCAAAAATTATTTTGCGCACAGAACGGAAGCGCCCGTTTTGAAACGGAGAAAAGACGATAAAGGGATTGCTATTCCTCAAAAATTCAAAATAAAAGGCAATTTATTATTTATTCCCAAGCTCAAAACTCCAATAAAAATTAAATTACATCGAGAAATTATTGGAAAAATTAAAAATATTGTTATTACAAAAACTGCTGCTAACAATTTTTTTGTTTGCGTTGCTGTGGAGAAAGAAATTGAAACCTTAAAAAAAGTTAATAAATTAGTTGGAATAGATGTAGGCTTAAAGACCTTTGCGGTTATTGCAACAACCTCTTTAAAAGCAGCAAAAACGAAAGCTTTAAGCGAATTAAGTTTTGTCTATTCTAAACTTGAGAATCCCAAATATTTGCTTAAGGCGGAGAAGCACTTAAAAAGGTTGCAAAAAGCTTTAAGCAAGAAACAACACAAAAGGAGCGAAAAAGATGTTACAAAAGCCTCAAAAAATTATATAAAAGCTTGTAAAAAGTTAGCGGGCCCGCACGGGCAGGTTGCCGCGCAACGGAAAGATTTCTTGCAAAAAGCCACCTCAAACCTAATTCACGAGAACCAAGTGCTTGGGTTAGAGGATTTAAATATTGCTGGTATGAAAAAAAACCATCACCTCGCTAAAGCTATTTCGGACGTGGGGTGGGGCTATTTCAAGACCTTTTTAAAGTATAAAGCAAGTTGGTACGGGCGTCGAATTGTTGAAGCGGATCGCTTTTTTGCGTCTTCAAAAACGTGTTCCACCCCAAATTGCACTTATGTTAAAAAGGATCTGAAGCTTTCCGATCGTTTTTGGACCTGTCCAATTTGTGGGCATCTCCACGATCGTGACGAAAATGGTGCCACGGAAGTGGCTTATATAACCATAGCAGCAGTAACTACCGTACCGCCGGAACGGGGGGAACGGGGCAGAACTTCTGCCAAAACGCCTGTGGAGTCAAAAACCGCTGCTTTTGTTCTTGAAAAAGAACAGGGGCAAGTTTTGACCACGAAGCAGGAAGCCGCAAGGCCTTCTTGAAAAAAGAAGCCCCCTGCTTTTAGTGGGGAGTAGTTCACGGATCAGCCGCTCTACCAAATGAGCTATATTAACAATTATAAAGCAATAATTTTAGTATATTTGGAAGGGAAAAGAATGTGAGGTAGAAGAAACCAGGATATAAGTTTTTCCGTAAGCTAAGGTTTTGAGCGAAAATTCACAGTGTTGAAATTAAAACCCCCGTAGGAAAACGGGGGTTAATATTTTTCTGTGGAGCCGATGATAGGGATCGGACCTACAACCTAGGGTTTACAGAACCCTTGCTCTACCATTGCGCTACATCGGCTTTTAGGGCAACCATTTTATTATAACACCTTTTTTGAATTATTAAATATTTCTCTAATTGTTTTAGCAGTGAAACGGAGAGGGAACGGGGGACTTTTATCTAAATATTATAAATTTTTATTACTGCAAGCTTATTTTTGGTCTATTGTTGCCGCTTTTAGTTTAAGCTTTATTTCCCAATAGGAAGGGTAGCTGCCAGTTTTTATCACTTCCCCATTTATGATTGTTATTGGCAATATTTTTTTTCCGTTGGCGGTTATTAAAGCATAAACCTCTTTATTCTCGTGGAATTTGAGGGGTTGTTGATTGAGGGCAAAGCGTTCTACAGTTAGGGCAGGTTCTTCTACTTGAAGATGTTTAAGATCTTCATTTAGAAGAATAAGCCGTTCATTGACCGACGGCCCACACAGCCCGGTAGCACAGCACATAGGTGCTTCAAACAATTCAATTTTCATTTTAAACTCCTATTTTTTAATTAAGGTTTCTGAATAGTTAGTTGATTCATTTATCCCGACTTCATTTCTATTATAGTACATTTCTCTAATACAAAAAGAATTTTTTGCTAATAAAAAAAAGAGAATTGGCATTAAACCAATTCTCTTGAATTATTTTAGATAGTTTTACAACCCCGAGATCTCTACAAAGCCGTAGATTTTGCTTAACAAAGTTATGAAATTATGGACGGCAAAGCGTAATTTTTCTGCAAACCAACGATCGTTAGGATCAATATTTACTTCGTAAACTAACTCTTTTTCTTCCGCGTTAGCAAAGTGACAAGCTTTTGGAAACCGCTGTTTCACACAAATCTTCATTCTTTCGACGGCCTTTTTGTGTAAGTAGCCAAGCTTTCCAAAAATATTTCCTTTGTCGGAAATGCTTATTTTTCCAGTGGGATCTGTGGTATCAATATATAGCGCGATATTCTCCTTGAAGTCGTCCAAAAAGGGGGTTTCCAACTTATAATGTAAGATATCGCCAATAATTATTTTGTAGTTTTCAGGAAAAGTTTTTTTGAGGAACTTTTCATCCACTTTTTTGTTTTCCATATTTTCTCCGAGTTTCCTTTCTTGACCTATTACGTTAAGTACTTATAGACGCCAATAACTTCGTTTATAAGAGCAATAAAATTGTGCAGCGCGAACAGAAGCTCTGTTTCAAAAGCCTGCTGTTCCAGCGTTGTATTAAGTTCATAGACTACTAGCCCTCGCTGTTGGAAATAATAAGCCGAATTGGGGAGCCCCTTATGAAAAGCAAGCCCTTGCGGTTTTGAAGAATACTGTTTTGGGAATTTTTTAGCTACATATTCTAAAATTGCAGCTTTGGTTGTTTCGGCGGTATAATCTACCATATCGGGAATCGAATCTTCATCCGCGAGCACCCATTTGCCAGCGAGCTCGGTTAAATACAAACCGATAGCATCATTGTGGATATCCAAGAACGGGGTCATGATAGAAAGCGTGGTCGCATTTATCTGCTGCAACTTATATTCGGGAAATAGGGTCGTTAGATGTTCCGAGGTTAATACAAGTTTTAATTCTTCGGTAGTCATGTTTTCCTCCTCTTTTGCTTTTAGGTGATGCGTATAGTATAGTTATATGATGAAATTTAGGTTAAAAGAAGGGTTTTATCGGGAGATCGGAAAAAATATGAAAAATAAATTTTTGAAAATTGTTGGTACTTTTTTAGAAATAACGCTGCTTTTGGCCATTATTTTAACAGGTTCGGCGTTAATTTATGGGGAGTTAAGTTTGGCGGTACAGCCCAATATTGTTTATGTGCCTCCCACAAGGAATACCGGGGTTCCTACGCCTATTACCCCGAGTACCCCCGCGCCCGTCGTTACCGGGGATCCTTATTTTCAATACCGCGAGCCAGGGAATAATTACGTTAATATTTTATTGTTAGGCACGGATGCGCGAAGCACGGCGGAAGCCGGGCGCGCGGACACGATGATTTTAGTGGGGATAGATCTTGCAACGGGAAAAATAAATATGATGTCTTTCCCCAGGGATTTGCGGGTTACGGTGCCCGGGCATGCTAATTATGGTTACGTTAAACTGAATTCTACCTACAACAGTGCCTATTTCAAAGACGGCGGGCCAGCCTTAGTAATAGCGACCCTGGAAAGTTTAGTCCAAGGGCTGAAAATAGACGGTTATATAAAAACTAATTTTGGGGGTTTTGTTAAATTCGTGGATGCTATCGGCGGGGTGGATTATAACGTGGAAGAGCGGATGTATTATAAAGCGACCGATATGTATGTAAATTTGAAAGCAGGGCAACAACATTTAAATGGCGAACAAGCGCTCGACTATGTACGGTTCCGGCACGATGCTATAGGGGATTTTGCTTTTAGAAACATAACCCGCACGGTTACCGCCGCGGATGGGACGAAGACCACGGTTACTACCACGGAAGAATTAGGGCGAGCGGCAAGGCAAAAAAAGTTCTTAACGGCGATAATAGCCCAGACCAAAAGTATCCGAGATCTAACTAAACTTCCGGCGATAATGAGAGCAGTAAAGGCGGCTTATGTTTCGAGTTTCAGCGACCTTTCTTTGTTTTCGTTGGCCATTAAACTTCGCAACGTTGGCGCTGGAGATATCACTAATCTACCGTTTCCTGCCAGCAAGGTAGGTTCTTTATGGGAAAACGGGATGTCGGTTTCCTATGTATTTCCGCCGCTAACCCAAGCAATTTATCAAACAAAGATTTTAGCCTATTTTCCGAATTAAAAGCAGGGTTTTTTACTAAAGTTTAAAAAAGCAAGGTGTAAAAAATGCACGTTGCTTTTTTGGTTTCTTTACCCAAACTTTTTTTGATTTTTGAGAGAAAAAGGGAAAGGCTTATTTTTGAAATTAAGGTTTTTTATTGTTTTGGCTATACTATTAGTAGATACTAAGGGAGGTAGATATGTCAAAAGAAAAAACCGACAATTCGGAACAAAAAGCTGACGGAATAGCAGAACTATATATGGAAACCCTTGTGGCAGAGGTGGATGCCAATAAATACCGACTAGTTAACAAAATACTAGAGGAAACGCATAAGATATTAGAAGAAAAGTTAGATCCCCTGCGAGAATCTGTAGATGATACCTTAAGGGAAGCGGCAGGGAAAATGATAAAAGCTAAAAGATTGGAAGCGAAAAAGAAAACGTAAAGAATTGTTTTAATAAAATTGGTTATTTATTAAAATAAAGTAAAATTGAAGAACAAGTTATTTAGGAGGTACAAGCTATGGGAAAAAAAGAAAAAGCAACAGATTGGGTATGTAGAGAAACAAGGCCGGAAGAGAGCGAGGAAGTAGTTTTTGGAAAAGGCGAAGAAAAGGCAATACCGCTAATTAACGTGGAAGATAAATTTCAGGCTCCAACCTCTACCGAGAAATTAGCTGCCAGTATTGAAGAGGTAGTAGAAGTGGTGGTGCCGAGTGAGGAAGGCCCCAAAAAAACAACCGGGGAAGCAGAAGATTTAGAGGGCATGGTTTGCGAATGCAAAGCAACGAAACCGAAGGAAGAGGTAATTGAAACAATCATCGTTGAAAATTGGGAGGGGAAAGCAAGCCCGGAAGTTAATTCCGGCAGGAAACCTCAGCCCCCAACTTTTAGCGATAAATTAGCCGTAAGTATCAAGGAAGTGGCGGAAGTTTCCGCGGCGGCAATAACGGTAGGTTATAAAAAAGCAGAAGCTTTTGTTAATTCCGAAGAATTTAAACAAGGCGTGGAAACTACAAAAAAAACTACCCTAGCCGTAGCCGGCGGGCTATATCGGGGTTTTGGGAAATTGATAAAGGAAGTGGAGTTATCCGTTAAAGAAGTGAAAAGCAAAGATATTCCTCCGGAAGACCAAATTGAAGCTAAAAAATATTAGCAATTAATTGTTAGCGAAAGAGGGGACTTTTGTCCCCTCTTTTTTTATTATTTTTTTTAAATTATTTTCTTTTTATTAAAGATTTTCTTATAGGAATAAAGAGCCCGCCTATAATTATTAGCCAAACCAAAACTGCCAGGATATTCCCACCTAACCAGGTAAGGAACAACGCATACCCTACTTTAATATTTTCGATAGAATTTTTGAAGGCGAGCGCGAACCCCATTGGTTTATTAACATCGGTACTCGCAGCTTTTTGCGTAAGGGTTAATTGCACGGAGGCATAGGTAGTTATACTTTTATAGTATTTTTGCTGCCCTTCTAGGGACTGGATTTGAGCGCGTACTTGTTGCAGACTTTGCTGAACATCTAACATATCTTTCACGGTTTTTGCTTTGGCGAAAAAAGAAACATATTCTTTTTCTTCTGCATATAAAGTGTTTAATTGCGCGGTTAGATCAATAACTTGGGCTGTTAGGTCTTGGGCGGTGCGACCGCCGGTTTCATAAGTACCGAGAGCTTTTAATTCATTTTCGAAAGCATCTATTTTTGCTGTGGGCACCATTAGCAGGAACGTGCCAGAGGGATAAGCGCTCTGGTTGTCTACGTTGGAAGTTGCTACATAGCCGTTATAGTTTTTTGTTATTTCGGTTACTGTTTTAGTGCTAGCTTCTAAGGCATTTACCTGCAAGGTCAAATAATCTGTGATAGCAATGGACCTATTGGTAGTAGTGGTGTCGATAGCCGGGGTTACAGGCGAAGGGCTTATAACAGTCGCCCCACCTTTCATAATATTAGGCGCAAGCGCCGGGGCGCTTTGGCCTGTGGTAACGGTGCCGCTACCACTAGTGGAGAAGCCGGTAAGCGCCTTATTAGTGGAAGCTTTTCTTGCGCCAAGCCCAGCAAGACTGAAGACCGCTAATAATATTACAAAAATTAAGCCACTTACGATAATTGTTTTTGTTGTTTTTTTCATGATTTTCCTCCTAGGAAAAGTATAATAAAGTATCCCCTTAAGACGAATTAAAAAAGAAATAGTTCCCGTTGAAGCCAAAGAATAAAAAATTTGGCGGAAAAGGTAGGGTTCGGACCTACGAACGGGGGAGGTTCCGTTGCCTGCTTTCGGGGCAGGTGCCATCAACCACTCGGCCACTTTTCCAACAATTTTCTGGTGCTCCAGGAGGGAATTGAACCCTCAAGCCCTTGCGGGCAGTGGCTTTTGGGGCCACCGCGTCTGCCAATTCCGCCACCGGAGCATATTTATATTATAGTACGGTTTTCGAAAAACAAGGAATTTATTTTAATTTTCATAATAAAAGTTGGCATTAGAAAAAAAGGGTATAAGCTACGGTTTGTGGAATTAACCTCTCTTCTGGCACGAAGCTAAAAAGCTTGGCAAAAAATTAACCTTGAAAATTTATATAAAATTAGGTTTAAGGAAAAAGTTTGTTGTTGCTTAAAAAGGGACTTTTAGCAGAAGAAGTTGGTATTTAGAAAAATTTCATTATCCTAGTTATTGTAAAAGCTACGTCTTGTAAAATTGAAGGGCAAAAAGGAAAACTAGACCGGTCGAAGTTAGCTAGAGAAACGGGCGCAAGTGAAAAGGTTTGAGGTTTTTAGGGTTTTTTAAGAAGAGAAATTATTGGAGGTAGTAAAAATGAAGACGAACCGAAAAGGTTTTACGTTGATTGAGTTAATGGTAGTAATTGCCATTATCATAATTTTAGCGGCCGTGGCTATTCCAAATTACATCAACATGACGCACCGGGCCCAGGTGTCGAGAGCTACGAGCGATTTATCGATTTTAGCTACCGCACTAGAATGCTACAGAACTGATATTGGAACCTATCCAGCCGCAATTACCTTTGATACTAAGCTGGCGCCCACCTCGGATACCTTGCTTGTGCCGGCCTATCTTACCGCCGCTTCAGAAATTCAGATTACAGGTTCCGAAGAGTCGGTTACTTATTCCAGCTCGGATGGGGGCTTAACTACTTGGACTATAATTGCCAAGACGGCGGATGGCAAGGGGACCGTAACAGCTGTTAGTAATGGAGCAACAACGGTTACTTAAAGCTAAAGCTGAAATTTAAGCGCTTGGCGGGGTGGTCATACTAAAAAGTTTATGGTTTTTTAAACAAAACTAAATTTTAGCAATAAAAAATTATTGGAGGCAATAAAAATGAAGACGAACAGAAAAGGTTTTACACTAATTGAGTTGATGGTCGTTATCGCGATTATCATAATTTTAGCCGCCATTGCAATTCCGAACTACATTAACATGACCAAGCGGGCCCAGCAGTCCAAAGCTACTAGTGATGCCGCCGTTATAGCTACCGCCTTGGAAGTTTACCATACCGATTACAACGAATATCCAGCGTCGCTGACGTTTGATCCTGCTACTACTAATACTACTGGCCTGCTTGTTATGGGGGATGACACTTCCTCTGTTTATGATACTACGAAGGTGGCGTATCTTACTTCCGCTATTGTAACACAGATTGCTAAGAATAATACAACGGTTATATATGCTCTCGTGACGGGAACACCTGATGGTTGGACGCTAACCATTACTACTGCAGATAAACAGGTTGGCGTAAGGAACAACCTTTCTTCTGTAATGACTTGGACTCAAACTTAAAGAAGCTTACACTAAAAAAGGAACCCTCCGAAAGGAGGGTTCCTTTTTTAGTTTGCCAAATAAAAACTTTTGTTTTTGAGAGAGTTAAAAAGCGCAGGAGTGGAAAAGAAAAAAAGCGAGCTCAAGTTTTGGTAGAGAAGGAAGCCCTTGCTCTTACCGAATTGATTTCCGGCTTGGATTCTACTGCCTTTATTATTTTAATTCTTTAAAGTATTGATAAAGTGTTTTTGAAAAATAAATTAGAAAAATAAGAAAGGAACCCAGCAACAGCAAATCTCCGGGACTCCAAGTATAGGTTTTTCCAAGGATAATCCAATCTCCAAAAAAATGAGAAGGAGCTTTTAGAGCCCAAGCAAAACTGCCGGAAAAAAGTTCATGGGCCGGATAATTCCAGGAATCCCAAACGGGCATGGTGCCCCCGGCCAAAACTTTATTGATATGATTGATGCTGGCGCCAATGCAGTAGGTGCTGAACCAAAGCAAGGTACTGGAAAAAAAACCATTTTTTAGTCTGGTATTTTTTTCTGTCAGGGGGCCGGTGGTTAGCCTTTTGTTGAATAATTCGGCAACTTCTTCATTAGGAAAAAACTTTTGCTCCATAGCAAGTACCTCTTTTCGTTTAAATTTTAAGAATAGATCTAAAAATTATTCTAAACAAGAAGCGAGAAAAGGCAAGAAAAAAAGGAACAAAAGTTTGGGGAAGGGACCTTGTCGGAAATTTAACGGTATTTTGGAAAAATTATCGCCACAAAGTTAGAAGAAATTTCCAGATTTTTTCAAAAAAAATTTCTGTTTTACTTTTTGCTTTTAAGCTTGTTGGCGTAGCGTTATCAATGGTAGTGGCAGGCGGCGTAACTGTTTTAGGGGGTGCGCCAACCGGCGCATTACTTTTACCACCATAGGTTATTTCCGGAGCAAGGCTTACCGAGAAAGTAGGAGCTCGGTTATTAGTAGTGCCAGGGAGGAAACCGATACCGGTTAAAGCAAAAACTAAGAAAATCGTCAGGGCTACGGGCGCCAAATTATACCTTAGCCGGTAACTCAAACTATTTTTATTTACTGCTTTAGTTTTTATTTTTTCCATTACCAAAGGAGCGACAGAAATAGTTAAGGGAGCTAGGATAGCCAGTAAGCTTGCTCTAATTTGCTTGACTAAAATTAGGGGAGTTTCTGCCTTTGTTGATGGTTTTAATAAAGCTTTTATTTTTGTTAGGAACATTTTTCGTCTCCCAAAATATAATTACTAATATAGTTAAGACGAGAAAGATAGCCTTAAGTTCCCCACAAAAAAAAAGAAAAGAGAGCGGAAATTTTCCGCCCCCTTTTCTAAACCCTTTATTTTTCGAAGCTTGTTAAAACTTGCGCGTTATCACGTCCGGGAAATTAATTTCTGCTACATTATCCAAAGCTTTATATAACATAGCTTTTGCCTTTTTAACCTCTGTTTTTGAAAATTCGAGGGTTTTTTCAAGCTCTGCTTCCATTTCCTTTTTTGCAAAAGCTGAAAAATTATTTGAAGCTTCCAGCGGGCCTCTTGTTTCAAAATCCCTATATATTAAGAAGATGCCTATTCCAACTAAGACGGTCAAGCAACCAAGGGTGCGGGCGGTTAAAATTAATTTTTTTCTCTCCATTTTTTTACCTCTCTTTTTTTTGAAATAATTTTGAATAACTTACGTTTTTTATCAACTTGCCTTTTTGTATTATAACGCTTTTTGCTTTATTTTACAAAGAATTTAACGAAAGTATAAAAAAACGGACCCCTTTTCTAGAAGCCCGTTTACTTTTCTGGAAAACTTGTTATTCTTCCTTTTTCTTGTTTCTCCAGTGCCCCATGGAAATGCGCCGCGCGAGCGGAGCAACGCGGAGGGCTGCCGTACGCACGATATCAAAATAGGCGCGCCGCTCGTCGTTGCTGAGGATTTCGCCCTTGGCATTGACCGCGAAAACAATATCGGTTTTGGTTCTGGAAACTTCGGTTTCCTTTTTCACGTAAACGGCCACCATAAAATTCATAATTCCCGTCTTAGCGCTGGTAGTTTGTACCGCAACAACGTTAACATCACTGGGCTGCCCGTAATAAACGCCCTTGTCGACGGCACAAATTTCCTTCGCAAAAGTAACGTCGACCTTCTCTCCCTCAATTTCTTTCTGAATAGGTTTTTTGATATTCTTGACGATTTCCATAGTTTTTTGCCTCCAATTAGCTTGCTAAATTTAACTGCTTAAACTTCTAAAAAATAAAATTTTGGCAAAAAAAATTCTTTACTATTAAGCGTTGCCGCTCAAGGCCGTTCTTATTATAGCCCAATTTTTTATTAGCCCAAACCAAGTTTTTTACAGGGGCTTGTCGCTTTTAGAAGTTAGGAAATACCTAAAGCAAGCAAGTTTTTTTATTTTTTTTCCCATTTTCCGACACGCAAAACAAGGTAAATTTGCAAATATATTATAACCCAAAAAATTAATTTAGGCAACCGTTTGGGGGAAGCCTCGCCATTTTAGGGGGAGCGGAGAGCGGGAGTTTTATCGTTTTTTTTTAATTTTAGAACCCTAAAAAACTCGCGTTTTCAACATGGGAAAAGCCTGTAACTGTGCTATAATATATGTAGGAAGAAGGGCAAAAAGAGAAAGCAAAATTTTCAAAAAGCAGGAAATTGTGGGGGTTTTGGAAAAATAAAATTCTCCTTTTTTGTCTATAACAAAAATAGGAATAAATATAAAAAGGAGGCTTATATGGCACAAGCAATAGATATAGCTAAAGCACGCTTGGCAGAACTTAAAAAAGAAATAACGTTGGCAAATCATAAGTATTATATTTTAGATGAGCCTGCAATAACGGATTACGATTATGACATGAAGCTAAAGGAGCTCAAGGCGCTAGAAGCAGAATATCCAGAACTTATAACCAAGGATTCTCCCTCGCAACGCGTAGGCGGGAAGGTTGGGACCGGTTTTAAAAAGGTAATTCACGAAAAACCGATGATGAGTCTGGCGAATGTTTTTGATGCCGCTGAAATTTTAGCTTTTGATGAACGCGTCAAGAAAGGGCTGGACCTTGCGAAAGCGCCAGAGTACTTAGCAGAAATAAAAATGGATGGCCTTGCCATCTCTTTAAAATATGAAAACGGCTTCTTCAAAACCGCTTCTACCAGGGGCGACGGCATCGAAGGCGAAGACGTAACGGAAAATATCCGGGTAACTTCTTCTATTCCTATGGATTTAAACGCTTTTGAGACTAAAGTTCCTCAAGCGATTGAAATTAGAGGAGAAATTGTAATCTTAAAGAAAGATTTTGAGAAACTTAACGCAGCACGGGAGAAAGCAGGGGAAGCCTTGTTTGCTAATCCTAGAAATGCTGCCGCCGGCAGTCTTCGCGCCCTTGATACTACGATAACGGCGAAACGGCACCTGCAGATGGTGGCTTATGCGTTAGGAGAAAATAGCGGGGAACTACCTTTTGCAACGCAGGAGGCAGTCCTCCAATATTTTAATAAGATTGGTTTCAGAACTTCGCCCCATATTACCAAGTGTTACTCCGCGGCCGAAATGGTACGTTTAGCAGAGAGCTTGGTGCAAAAAAGGGACGAACTGCCCTTTGCGGCGGATGGTGTGGTTTTTAAGGTTAATGCCCTTAAGTTGCAAGAAAAACTTGGCTTTACCAGTAAGGAACCAAAATGGGCCACCGCCTATAAGTTCCCGCCGGAAGAGAAAGAAACAAGATTAAAAGACATTTTTATCTCCATTGGCAGGACCGGGGTAGCAACCCCCGTAGCAATCTTGGAACCGGTAGAGCTGGAAGGTTCTATTATTTCAAGAGCTACGCTGCATAATGAAGACGAAGTTGCCAGGCTTGGAATTAAAATTGGGGACATGGTAGTCATCCGAAAAGCGGCCTCCGTTATTCCGGAAGTGCTTAGACCCGTAATTGCGAAAAGAAACGGTACCGAAAAGCCTTTTGTGATGCCAAGCGTATGCCCCGTTTGTGGGGCGAAGCTGGTGCGAGCGGAGGGCGAAGTTGCGGTTAAATGCGTAAATGCCTCTTGCAAAGCCCAGATTTTTGAAAGCGTCCTGCATTTTTGTTCTAAGGCAGGAGGCGTAAATATTGATGGGTTGGGCGAGGTATTAGTCCAGAAATTACTGGCTTCAAAAAAGATTACTGATGTTGCTGATATTTATAGCTTGACCGAAGCGGATATCCTGAGCCTTGAAAGAATGGGGAAGAAATCTGCAGAAAATACGATTAAGGCCATTGAAATTAGCAAAGGAACCAAGCCAGAAAAGCTGCTCCACGCAATCGGGATACCACAGCTGGGGAAATCTACTTCAAGAGATTTAATTAAGACTTTTAAGACGATTGATAATTTGGCGAAAGCTACCAAAGAACAATTGCTGGAAGTTGAGGGCGTCGGAGAAAAGACTGCTAATTTTATATTAGCCTTTCTCAAAGATGAGCACAACCAAAAACTGATGGCTAGGTTAAAGCTGGCAGGGCTTAATTTCGATAAAGACTTAACCTCTACTAAATCCGCGGTTTCAGGAAAAACTTTGCCTTTAATGGGGCAGGTGTTTTTATTTACCGGAGAATTGGCTTCTAGTTCGAGAACCGAAGCACAAAGTTTGGTGCTTGCACTTGGGGGCGAGGTTACTGACACCTTCAACAAGAAGGTTACTACTCTTGTTGCGGGGGAAAAAGCCGGGGGCAAGTTAGCGAAAGCCCAGAAAGCCGGTACTAAAATAATTAATGAGCAACAATTTTTGGAAATGGTAAAATAACAAAAATATCTAAATAAAACGAAAGGAGCCTTTAACCGGGCTCCTTTTTCCATATATAACCTCGAAAACTTTTTATTCCTTGTCTTGAAGGACCTTGGTTTCACCGACAGCGCCAAGCTTTGTTTCCTCTATTTTTTCTTCTAGAATTTCCAAAGAAGCATTGGTGCTTTTAAGTCCCTGAGTCTCACCAACAACATCAAGTTTGGCTTTTTCCAATTTTTCTTCTAGTTCTTCAAGGGAAGTATCAGTAATTTCTTGGGCTAAATTCCTATTATAAGTGTGGCGGGTTTCTAACACTGTAATAAAAGTGCCCGGAGCAATTTTGTCGATAAAGCCTTGAATCTTTTTTACATTTTTGCGGAAAGCAACAACAATAAATACGTCCCTAGCTTCTCCCTCTTTGGAAGAACCCTTTAGAATTGTAGTAGCACAGGCGGTTTCTACCAAGAAATCTTTCAGAATTAAAGAGCAGCCTTCTTTTGGTATCATTAAGAGCGTTTGCTTGCCTACGGCGAGCTTGGAATCTAGTTTCATGCCCAAGAGCACCCCCAGTCCATAGCCTAGAATATAACTAGCGATTTTCGCTGGATTCTTTATGTCGGTCAGCACGAGATTAATGGCGATCAAATAAACGCCGATTTCCAGGAAAGACAGGAGCACCGCATATTGTTTTTTTCCTTTTATAGTAAAGGTCAAGCGGATAGTATGGATACCCAAGTATAAAATTTGGCTCACGAAAATTAAAATAATTGGAAAGATAATTGGAAAGATATATTTTGCAAACATGGTTAATCAGGTCCTTTTTTTAGATTATTACTATACTATAATTATAGCCAGAAATCGTGAAAATAATAATTGTTTTCTTAACAATAGCGTAGATTGGCTTTAGCTTCTCAATTTTATTGTTTTTTGGGGGTTGTAGTTTGATATTGGGGCAGATTTTATGAACATCTTTTTTAGTCTTATTTTTATTTTTGGTGCAGTGGCGGGCTTTTTCATATTTAAATTCGTTATTGAGTTTTTAATAAAGAAAGTAAACGCTTTATTAAAAAGAAAAGGAATTTTTATTTTTCGTATTTTTTTGTATTCACTAGTTTTTTCGCTTGGGAGATTAGTTAATGTCTTCGAAGTAGTTAAAAATAAGGGGGTTATGCCAATAAATTTTCCCTGGGGAGATTGGATTTTCCTTGGCAGTAGAACCTATTTTTCGGTGGGGGATTTTTTGCAATTTGGAGGAATAGTTGCTATTATTTTAGGTATTCTGATCCATTTTTTCGATGCTAGATATGGCAAAAAAAATAATTTTTAGTATTTTTTTTGCCCTTATAAAAAATTCACGAAGAAGGACCCAAAATTCTCAATTTGGCGGAGGAAATAGGTATATAAATTAACGGAGTGAACTACTCCCCATTAAAATGGGGAGCTTCTACTTGCGGCTTGCGCCGGTATAGAAGGCCTTGCGGCTTCCTGTTTCCCGACCAAAACTTGCCCCTGTAGCTTTTCAGCTACAAGACCAGAGGTCTCTGTCTCCACAGGCTTTTGAGGATTTCTCCTCCGATCCCGTCGTTCCGACGGTACGTTTACTTCGCCAATTGTTAGGTAAAGAAGGTTATCTCCAGAATTTTCATCTCGGTCATGGAGGTGCCCACAAATTGGACAGGTCCAAACCCGATCGGAGAGTTTCAAAGCCTTATTAACGTAACCACAGTCGGGGGTAGAACAATTTTGAGAAGAAGCAAAAAACCTATCTGCTTTCACTATTCTGCGCCCATACCAGCCTGCTTTGTAAGTTAAAAAGGTCTTGAAGTAGCCCCACCCCACGTCCGAAATGGCTTTTGCCAGGTGGTGGTTCCTTTTCATACCAGCAATATTTAAATCCTCTAGCCCAATAACTTGGCTCTCGTTAATTAGCTTTGAGGTGGCTTTTTGCAAAAAATCTTTACGTTGGCCTGCAACATGCTCGTGCAAATTTGAAATTCTTTTACAATACTTTATATAATTTTTAGAAGCTCTGGTTTCATCTTTTTTACTCCTTTTATGTTGTTTCTTGTCCAACATTTTTTGAAGTCTTTTTAGATGTTTTTCGGCTTTAATCAAATATTTTGGATTTTCTATTTTCGTATGAACAATCTTTAATTCGCTTAAAGGTTTTGTTTTGGCTTCTTCCAAGGAAGTTTCCGAGATAGTTGCAAAGGTCTTTAAACCTACATCAAGGGCAACAATTTTATCAACGCTTGGAAGTTCTTCGATTTCTTTTTCCACCAAAACGCAGACAAAAAAATTGTTAGCAGCAGTTTTTGAAATAGTAATCGACTTCCTTCTCCCAATAATTTTTCTATGGAGTTTAATTTTTATCGAAGTTTTGAGTTTTGGGATAAACAATAAATTCCCTTTTATTTCGAAAAGTTGGGGAATAGCAATACCTTTGTCATCTTTTCTACGTTTTAGAACGGGTGCTTCAGCTCGGTGGGCAAAATAATTCTTGAAAGCAGTGTTCAAATTTGCTACGGCGCCTTGCAGCAGTTGAGAATTTGAAGTTTTAAGGAAGGGATATTGTTGCTTTAAACCTGGAAGTAATTTTTTGTAGGCATAAAAATTCCAACTAGTTTTATTTTCCAGGTGATCTTTTTGATATTGGCTTAGAATTTCGTTATAGACAAACCGCGCATTACCAAAGTCCTGAAAAAGAACTTTTTCTTGCTCTTTTGTTGGGTAAAGCCTAAATTTATAGGTGTAATTTATTAGTTTTTTCATCGTAATTATATTATACCGGAAATACGTGGGTTTTCAACCTAGCACAAAAAACAAAAAAAATTCCCGCTTTCAGCTCCCCCCTAAAGGGGAGAGGCTTCCCGCGGGTCGATCTTAAGGGGACCTACGCTCCTACTTTTGGGAGCGGTTTCTCGCTCAAGGGCAAGATCTGCCAAGTATTTATGTTTCCAACATAGCCCCTTTTTTAAGAAAAGTTCACACTATTCGTTTTTTCTTTAAAACGATTAGTGTTTTGAAGAGGAAATGGTGTAATTTCTTGCAAAATTATGAGGAGAATCAAGGAATTCTTCACATAAGGACCAAAAAAGTTTTTTTGACGGGTTATAATAAATATAGATAACCGAGTAAAAATTTGGAGGCCGAGATGGTAGAGAAGATGTTCTTTGATATTGAGACTATTGGTAGGGATTTTGAAAGTTTAGATGCAAAAACCCAGGAATATTTGCTGCGCTTTGCGGAAGATGAAGCTGCTATTGAAAAAGAAAAAGCTTCTATGGGGCTATGGCCTTTAACGGGAGAAATTATCGCCGTATCCCTTTATTCTTCCGATCAAAAGAAGGGCATAGTTTATTATAGGAATGAAAGTCCTAATAATACTAAAAAGGATATTTTGCTGGAAGGCGAGTGGAGTTTTACTCCCGTGAAAGACGAGAAAGAATTATTGAAAAAGTTTTGGGCGGCCGTAAAACAAACGAAGCAAATTATTAGCTTTAACGGCAGAGTTTTTGATGCGCCCTTTATTTTAGTCCGGAGTGCGGTAAATAAGCTAAAGCCCACTATTAACCTTATGCCTACTCGTTATAATGAATTTCATTTAGATTTAATGGAACAATTAACCTTCTACGGGGCCGTAAAAAGACGCTTTAGTCTTGAAATGTGGTGTAAGACACTGGGCATAGAAAATCCCAAAAAAGATGTGGAAGGCACTATGGTTAATGGCTTATTCAAGGAGCAAAAATATTTTGAAATTGCAAACTATTGTAAGGGCGACACGGTAGCTACTTTTAGCCTTTATACTATTTGGAAAGAGTACATGAACAAGGAAGCGTAAAATTACTCCCCACTTAAGTGGGGAGTTGCTTTTTCCAAGGAGGGTTTGTTCGCTGTTGCTTTTCGGGCGAAACTTTTTTTTGTGATTGCCCAAACCTACGGGCAGGAACTTCAGCGCTTTACTAAAGGAAGAGAAGTTTCCACCAAAGATTTTAATTTAGTAATTTTAATTTTTCTAAGAAATTCGAAAATAGGAAAAATTAACGAAATAAAGGGCGAAGCATAGTTCCCCCAACAAATACTCCAGTCGTGAAGTTTAGCTCAGCCTTGACCCTGGAAGAGGGCAATAACGAGGGCAAAAAAGCAGGTTAGAAAAGCTTAGGGCAAGAATTCTTCTTCTAAAATTTCAAGAAAATAAAGGCTAAAACTTTAAACCGGCGCGGTGCCAATATTTTTTTCTTTTTTCTTCAATAACAGAAGTAGAAAAGTAATAAAAAAAGGAGGAAAATATGAAACCTACCATAAGTTTAGCCGAGAACAAATATACTGAGGCGGAAGTTGCCGCGGCAGATTTTTCTATTAAAAGCAAGGAATTGGAAGAATATGGCGAAGCCGTAAAAGACAGAACCGCGAGAATAGCCAAGATTAGAAAGTTGTATGCTGGCACAGATTTCAATGCGCCCGTCTATGAATTAGCTTTTAAGCAATTGCTGGAGAATAAGAATAATTATAAAAAGGATTTTGTTGTGCCTTTTGAGCACCAGCTGGAGCAAGATTTAGTGCTAACGCCCAATGAAAAGGTAAAATTAGTATCTTTTTCTCATATGGACCATGTCTACAACACCAAAGAACTTAAAGGCGAGGAAATCTTTTTTAGCTATGGCCCAGGGACGGGCAAAGTTGCTTCTTTATATATAAGTAAAGATGGGAATTTTGGCTTTTTGATTCGCTTTAATCGGAATCATTACCGAAGCAGCAGCGAAGATGCAGCTAGTGATAACTTAATAAACGATGGCGAATTTAAGGGCGAAGCTTATGAAAGTACGCTCGTAAACCTGATAATGTTTTTTTCTTCCATCATCAAGAACCAAGAAACTAATATCTTAGCAAGCATCGAAGAAATAGTGGTCAAGAATCCCGCTTCTACCCTTGCGAACGTTTATTTAAAAACCAAAGAAAATCTTGGTAAGGTGGAACATATAGCCGAGGATTTTTCCGCAGTTTTAGCAGCTACCGCGTTTGCCAAGAGATCTAAAATAGAGTATATAGAAGCAATAAACACGATTTTTGTGGATCAAATTTTACCGCTGCAATTTTTTGCCACGGAAGAAGCCAAGCCTCATCGGTACAGCAACCAGCCGCTTTTTACTTATAAGTTGGTGCTGGAGGAAAAGCGGCAAGAACAGAACTTTTTCCTGCATTATTTTAATACCTACAAGGGGACCTATACCGAAGATGGACTGCTTATTCCAACCGTTGTAAGAATAAAAAACGAGAAGTTGTATTTGCTCTATGCTATCAATGAGGATAAGTCCATTCCCTCGGCTTCCATAATTTATTCTAGCGCCGGGTGTGAGGTGGAAGGTACTACCATTAAAATAATGGGCAAAGAATACACCTTGGTGGAAAGCAAAGAATATCTACCGCTGTTGAAACAGACCCTGCTTTGGAAAGCGGCAAGTGCTGGTGCTCCAAATGGGGGCAACACCGTTTATTATTTGCAAAAATTTGAAGAATATGGAAAAAGTATTAGCCTGGGCTTCATAAAAAAGCTTAAATCTTCGAAGCGAAAGCTTTCGCTGATCGAAAATAAGCTCGTGCCCTACGAATATAAGCTCAAAATCATTAATGTTTTAAGCGATATTCTCATAAAGGCTTTTACCAACGAAATTTTCATAAAAAAAATCTAGTATTAAAGCGCCCATCAAAAATGGGCGCTTTTTTCTTTGGAAAAAAAGGTGGATTGCTTAAGCTTAATTATAGGCTTCCTTCGCTACCACGAAATTTTGGCTAAGCAAGGGAATAATTTGTTTTAATTTTTTTGAAATGAATTATAATAATTTTGGAAGTTTTTAACTTGTTTAACAAGAAAGTTTAAGGGGGAGAAATGTTTGGAAAAAAAGTGGTAACAACGCCGGTAATAGGGATAGACATAGGTACTTCCTATATCAAAGTAGCACAATTTGGAGAAGAAAAAGGCAAAATTAAATTAATAAATTTTGGGCTTTTCCCAACGCCCCCGGGCTGTGTGGTAAAAGGTAAGATTGTCAAAGAGGACGAGTTAGCGGCGACGCTTTCGACGTTAATGACGTTTTATGAATTTCAAGGGAAGCGAGTGGCAGCTTCAATTTCCGGGCAAGCCGTTACGGTGAAACAGCTGGTGGTCGAAGAAATGCCAAAACAAGAATTGGGAGAAGTTTTGAAGTGGGAATTAGATAAGTTTATCGCCTATCCCTTAGATAAGGCAGGGTTTGATTATCAGGTACTGGCAACGGAAAAAAATTCCGATAGTGGAAAGGAAAAATATAAGTGCGTAGTTGCCATAGCGCCTTCAGAAATTTTAGACCCCCTTCTCGCGACGCTTAAAAAAGCAAAGCTGGAACCTTTTTATTTTGAAGCAGATTCCTTTTCCGAATTACGCCTGGCTAATTTTTCAACGGCAAAAACGGGGGAATTAGAAAATTCCGTTTTAATTTTTATAAATATTGGGACCAGTAATACTTTGGTCGAAATTACGGATGGCGAAAGCATTCTTTTAACTAGAATAATTCCCATGGGGCTTGATTTTTTGAAAGAAGAAATAATAGAAAACATGGAAGCGACCCCAGAAGAAGCCGAGAACGCAGTTTTGAATTTAATAAATTTGGAAAAAGCGGCGGTTTTCGCGGATGAGATGGGAAGAAAAACTACGGAAGTAATAAAAACAAAATTGGAAGAATTAATGCTGGAAATTAAAAGGTCTATAAGTTTTTATAATAGCAGGTTTGAAGATAACGGAGAAAAGCAAACTTTTTTAATTTTCTCCGGGGGCGGGGCGGCGATAAAAGGCATGGTGCCTTATATGGAAGCGGGGCTCGGGCTTAAATGTCTCGAAAATCAATACGTGCTAAAAGTCTGTGAATATGATGCGCAGCAATTTAAGGAAAGAGACCTGCAAACCTTGGCCCCCTTGTTTTCGATAGCCGCGGGGTTGGCGCTCTTGGATATAGAAGAAAAATATGCAAAAAAAACGCCCGACTTCTTTTTAAGGAAGAAAAAAGAAGCTAGGCCCTCCCAGTTAGAAGAAACCCCGGAAAAAGCAGCAATAGCGGACAGCGAAAGCCCGGCTAAAAGCTAAGGAGCGGTTATGTTAAGAGTCAATTTAATACCGGAACAGAAGAAAAAAGGCTTTGAGTTAAGTAGCCTCGATAAAGACCTGCTTTTTGCAGTGGGAGTAGTTTTAATCTTTTTTATTGGCACCTATAGTTATGCCCTGGGGGCAAAAAAAACTGCTACCGTTGCTTTGAGTGCTTCGCTGCAAGAAGAAACCCGTTATGCTACGGAGAAGGCGGCCTATTACGACAATAAGGCGTTGGCCCAAAAAACTTATGATTTAGAAAAATATTTAGATACCGGCGTAGCGGCCCAAATTAATGAAAATTTAATTTTGAGCGATCTAGCTAAATACATGTTGCCCGCTACTTATCTGGATAAAATAACTTTTAATGCAACTACCGGGGCTTTGGTTATGAGCTTTAGATCTGTTTCTTTTGAGAGCTTAAGCCTGGTTTTTAGCCAGCTGCTAACCGATACAAAGTTAGTAAATGCTAAAATAGGGGGGTATACTTTGCCGCTAAAAGCTTTGAATTCCACCGCGGCGGGTACCAGTGGGAATAGTAGTGCGGCCACTATGCAAATAACCGCTACGTGGGTAATGAAGAAAAGCGTAATAGTTACAACGCCTACGGCGAAAGCGGCAGGCACGACGGTTACTAACGCGGATGGAACAACGACGACGACGAATGCGGATGGCACGACGACGACCACTAATATTGATGGAACAACAACAACGACGACGACGAAGAAGCCTGTTGTAACGCCGGTAGGGGGTACGCCATGAACGCTAATAATAACAATAATATTATAAAAATAGTTTTAGTTATAATTATAATTGCGGTGGGGGGCTATTTTTATTACCGGAAGGCCCTAAGCCCTAGAATTGCTGAAATTAAAGCTCTTAATGTTCAAAATTCTGCAAAAAAAATTGAATTAGCAACTTATAAGGCAGTAGCGGCAGCAGAAACTACTATTCTAGCCCAAAATACTTTTTACCAAAATTGGACCGCGGGCCTGTACGAGCTACTGCCAAGTAAGTTTGAAAACAAGGACAATATTCAAGTAGTGCTGGGGTTACTCCAATTGGGCGCCAATGCGGGCGTTAATTTTTCTACCTTAAACGTCTTAGATCCCTCGGTGCCGGGCGCGGGGGCGGCCGGGAATGCTGCCGCCATAAACGGGATTTCCAAAAATATAATAGGAATAAATTTTTCCGTGGATACTACAAGTTTTTCGAATTTGCAAAAATTTAATAATATGTTACTAAATAATTTTAAAAATCTTATAATTCCGGAAACTTATAGTGTGGAGGCCGCCAAACCTATGGCGGGGACAACGGGCGCAGGCCTTACCTATAAGGAAGGCTTTACGGGTTATTTACTTTTGTCGCCGGACGCGGTGCTGCCGGTAGCGACCGCTAAGCCTTAGGAGGTGGTTAACATGAATAAATATCTAAAGCAACTAAAGGCAAAGTTAGAAGATGAGCAGCAAGCCCTTGGGACTACGGTGGGGGTTTGGAAAAAAACTAATGGGAAAAAATTTAGCAAAAAAATAAAAATTTCTCCCTTTTTACTTTTTGGGGTAACCGGGGCCGTGGTAGTTTTTTTGGTGTTTAGCCTAGTGCTAATGCCAATTCTAGCAAATAAAAGTTCTAATTCTGGAACTCCGGAAATTTTGAGGGTAGTGACCGGGGAGAACCATTTCAATAAAGCGGAAGCGCAAGCTCAGTTTAATTCGAGAAACATAACGCTTGCCACGACCGGGGGGGATACTACGGGTACGCCAACCGGGAATACTGGCACGGGGGTTGTAGTGCCGCCCTTCAAGCCCGCCGTTAGACCGAATCCTTTCAATTAGAAAAGTTCAATAGAAAGTTTTAAAGAAAGCTAAACCTGGTTGTTGGCAAGCAGAAGCAACCGCGCTTAGCTTTCTTTGCTTTTGTGGAAAATTTCCACAAGCAAAATATAAAACGGGTTATAATAAATATAGTACGATAATTATTTAAAAAGCTAAGGGAAAAGGAAGGACAGGCATGAAACATAAAAACTCTATTAGAACAAAATTTTTCTTAGCGATCCTTGCCCTAATGCTGGTTTTAACCCTAGGCATGGCGGCTTTTATGAAGTTTAAAGTAGTGCCTTCGTTGGAAAATTTAGAAGCGGAGAGCGCAATACAAACCACCAGCAAGCTAGAAAAGGTGGTAACTACCAGCGCCAAAGATATTTTGGCGGTCGCCGCCGATTATGGCGCCTGGGATGATACCAGGGCGGTAATTTTAGACAATACTTTAATAAAAAAATATTTTGCCACTAATTTTATTTTTGCCAGTTTTGAAAATTTTAATTTAAATTTTGTTGGTTTGTATGACAACAAGTTTAAACAAATTTATGGGGTAGAAAAAGTGGGAGAGGGCTTAAATAATAAGTTTGTTTTCGACTTAGCAAAAGAGTATAGCAACGGGGTCTATACCTATTATCGCAACCTAGATGAAAAAAAGCAAACAATAACAAGATTTGTGCTTAGCGAAATTACCGATACCCAGGGAGATTTTAAGACAAAAGTGGGTTATCTTTTGTTGGGGCAAAATTTAAATATCGGAGCCTTAATCACAAATGCTACGGACCCACAAATTTCTGTAAAACTTGTTAACTTTAACGAAGTGGTGCAAAACAACCAGCCTTATTATGTTCAGATAAAGCAGCAAAAAATTGTTGCTTATTTTTCAATGGGCTACTTAAATGCTAAAGCTAATTATTTTTTTGTAGAAGTTACCCAAGGCCGAGAATTTTATCTTGAAACGCTGAACAATATAACCGTTTTAATGCTAGGCGTTTATATTATTTTTATTTTGTTGATGGCGCATATTAGCTATTTCTTGAATAAATTTATTTTCCAACCCTTGGCGAGCATAAACAAGGAAACAAGGGAAGTATCTTTAAGCAACATAACTTTGAAAAATTCTAACCTGCCAAAAACGAAAAAAACGCCGGACGAAATAGGGGAATTAAGGAATAGCTTAAGCACTATGCTGGAGAAAATAGGAGAGGAAGAGGCTGGCAATAAAAAGATAGAAGCGGAATTAAAAAATAATGAAAGGCAGCTTTTAGCAAAGGAAAAAATCTTAAGTGCTACGGCAAAATTACAACAGGAAGTAATTTCCAAAAACGAAAAAAAAGATATTTATGAAGTTTTAATGAAGAATATTCTGGCCAGTCTTGTCCCGGATAGAATTCAAATCTTTGAAGATATTTCCGACGAAATTTCCGGAGAAATACATATGCAAAGATTTGCCCAGGCAGGGCTTAAGCCTTCCGTGCCCCTGTATGAAAACGACAAGTTTTTTGAAAATATTCCTTATACGCAAGAAGTTTTTGGAGGGTGGCTGCCGGCCTTAAAGGAAGGAAAAACGCTAATTTTGAATACTGAAAACCTGGCGGGAGAAGAAAAGGCCGTGCTTGAAAAATATGGGATTAAGACAATTATTCTAGTACCGATTTTTATAAAGCAAGCGTTATTCGGGCATCTAAGTGTTGAAACTTTTACTAAGAGAACCTGGCGAGAGGAAGAGCTTTCGCTTTTGGCAATGGCAGGTACTACGCTTGCCCTGGCCTTGGAAAAATATTTTGCCATGAAAGCTTTAGAGCTTTCTAATTTTCACGATGCCCTTACGGGGCTATATAATAGAAAGTTTTACGAAGAAGAAGCAAAAAGAATTTTTTCTACTAAAAGAAATTATCCGATAAGCTTAATAATGGGGGATTTAGATGGCTTAAAGATGACCAATGATACCCTTGGGCACAAAAGGGGGGATGAACTAATAATAAACGTTGCTAAATGCTTGGGGAAAAGCTTTAGAAAAGACGAGGTGGTGGCGAGGGTAGGCGGCGATGAATTTTCGGTGGTGCTGCCCAAGTGCTCGGAAGAAGAAATTAGCCGAGTATACCAAAGAATTTTAGAGGAAAACAAGCAGATGAACGAAGCTTTAGAAATTCCTTTTAATATTTCCTTGGGCTATGCTACCCAAAAACAGCTAGGAGAGAGTTTCGAAAGCGTCAGTAAGGCAGCAGATAATCGCATGTATTCCAATAAAATGAAAAATGGGCAGAAGAGTAAAGACGAAATGATTGCTGCCTTGCTTTTAACCCTAACTTCGAAAGATGCCACGGCAGAGGCACATCTGACTAGGGCAGCGGAAATAATTGCAAGCTTTGCTAAATTTTTAGACAGGGACGAAGCGAGAATAGAAGCTTTAAGGCTTTTCGCAAAATTTCATGATGTAGGCAAGGCGGGAATTCCGGAGGCGATATTGCTTAAGCAAGGACCCTTAACGCCGGAAGAATTTGGGGAAATGCAGCGGCATAGCGAAATTGGCTATAAACTAACAAAATTTGTACCTTATCTGGCTTTTGCTTCGGATTGGATACTTCATCATCATGAAAATTGGGACGGCACGGGGTACCCCGGGAAATTGGCCGGAGAAAAAATTCCTTTTGAAAGCCGGATGATGCTGCTGGTGGGGGCTTATGTAACTATGATTAGCGAGGATAAAGCCTCTAAAGGGGCAAAAACAAAAGAGGAAGCGATAGAAGAAATAAGCAAAGGTAAGGGGACGCAGTTTGAT
>Ga0209538_1000257_pt1 | contig 32464 bp, 27 predicted proteins | sample BarGraNGADG00211_2_FD_184492 | JGI IMG/M metagenome (GOLD analysis project Ga0209538, IMG submission 184492) | Arctic peat soil microbial communities from Barrow, Alaska - Barrow Graham LP Ref core NGADG0004-211 (SPAdes) (version 2) | ecosystem: Environmental > Terrestrial > Soil > Wetlands >... | reverse complement strand
AAGACAAAATGCAAGACATTAGGAACATTGCCATCATTGCACACGTTGACCACGGTAAAACTACCCTGGTGGACAAAATGCTGCTGGCCGGCCAGTTGTTCAGGACGAACGAAGCTGTCGGAGAATTAATTCTCGACAGCAATGACCTGGAACGCGAGCGTGGCATCACGATCCTTTCCAAAAACGTTTCCATTGATTATAAAGGAACGAAGATCAACATCATTGATACCCCGGGTCACGCAGACTTTGGCGGTGAAGTTGAACGTGTGCTGAACATGGCCGACGGAGTACTGCTCCTGGTGGACGCTTTTGAAGGTCCCATGCCCCAAACCCGTTTTGTGCTGCAAAAAGCACTGGAGATTGGTCTGAAGCCAATCGTAGTAATTAACAAGGTCGACAAGCCCAATTGCCGCCCAGAAGAAGTTCAGGAAGCTGTGTTCGACTTGATGTTCAGTTTGGAAGCCACCGAGTATCAACTCGATTTCCAGACCGTCTACGGTGCAGCCAAAAAAGGTTGGATGAGCGAAGACTGGCGGAACGAAACCGACAACATCACGTATCTGCTCGATCAGATTATCGAGCACATACCGGCTCCTGTTCAAACGGAAGGAACACCGCAAATGCTCATTACTTCGCTGGACTACTCCTCATATGTAGGACGTATTGCAGTGGGTCGTGTGCATCGTGGCACTTTGAAGGAAAACGCCGATGTCAGCCTCGTGAAACGCGATGGTCGTATTGTCAAAGCCCGTATCAAGGAATTGCACGAATTCATCGGCTTTGGTCGCAAGCGTGTTTCTGAAATGAGTTCTGGCGATATTTGCGCTGTTGTTGGAATCGAAGGATTTGAAATCGGTGATACGATTGCCGATTTATTGGAGCCGGAAGCACTCACACCCATCGCCATCGACGAACCGACCATGAGCATGGTTTTCACCATCAATAACTCACCTTTCTTTGGCAAGGACGGCAAATTCGTGACCTCGCGTCACATTCATGACCGTCTGATGAAGGAACTGGATAAAAATCTGGCCCTGCGTGTTGAAAAAAGCATGGACTCCGATGTTTGGACCGTATTTGGCCGTGGTGTACTGCACTTGTCGGTACTCATCGAAACCATGCGTCGCGAAGGCTATGAACTTCAGGTTGGTCAGCCCCGCGTCATTTACAAGGAAATTGACGGTGTACGATGCGAGCCGATCGAAGACATGACCATCAACGTGCCCGAGGCATTCGCCAGCAAGATGATCGACTCGGTGACCCGCCGCAAGGGGGAACTTACCATGATGGAAACTAGAAACGACCGTATTCATCTTGAATTCACCATTCCAGCTCGTGGTATCATTGGTTTGCGTGGTGTGCTCATGACGTTGTCTGCCGGTGAAGCTGTTGTGGCCCACCGCTTCAACAGTTTTCAGCCCTATCGCGGCGATATCGAAAAACGCGAGAATGGTTCCATGATCGCCATCGAAACCGGCACTGCCGTAGCTTATGGAATGGATAAGCTGAAAGACCGCGGAAGCTTTTTCGTTACCCCTGGTGACGATATCTATGCTGGACAGGTTGTCGGTGAAAGCAACAAGGAAGGTGACCTGGTTATCAATGTGACCAAGACCAAGAAGATGAGCAACGTTCGCGCTTCAGGTACGGATGATAAGGCAACGTTGCCGCCGCCCATTATTTTTTCGCTGGAAGAATCGTTGGAGTATATTAAGGAAGATGAATATGTCGAAGTGACTCCCAAGCATATGCGTATGCGCAAGATCATCCTCGATGAAACGGAGCGGAAACGTAAGAAATAAGGTATATCTATAAAATATGGAACAGGCTGAATTCGTAAGAGTTCAGCCTGTTTTTAGTTAAGGAAAAAATTATTTCAACCCGTTTCTCAAGTGTTCGGCGGCAATGCAAAGTTCGTTGTACCAATCCTCTCCGAATTTGCGGACCAAAGGTGTTTTCAGGAACTGATAAACCGGAAGTCCGATTTGCTGGCCGTAAAGGCGGGCACCTGAGCAAATACTCCATTCCTGGTAGTTGACAGCCGTATAATCTGAATATTTTTTGGTACGGATCGGATAGAGGTGGCAGGAGATGGGTTTCATAAACGCAATCTTTCCTTCGCGCCAGGCTTTTTCTACCGCACAAAGGCAGGTCCCTACCGAATCGTAACAGGTGAAAACGCAGTCTTTACCGTTTACGATGGAAGTTACTAATTCGCCTTCGCGATCTGCATAGACAACGCCTTGTTGCCTGATCAGTTGTTTGGCATCTTCTGCCAAATCATTCCAAATGTGCGGCAGAGCATTTTCGAGTTCAGCCACTTCCTCGAGTTCGACGGGAGCGCCGCAGTCGCCTTCCACACAGCAGATGCCGTGGCAATGGGCGAGGTTGCAGCAAAAATTTTGATCGATGACGTCGAGACTGACGAGGGTATCCTGAATTTGAAGCATGAGAACCGATTAGTCAATCAGGCATTTTCCCGTCATTTCTGCAGGCTGCTTAATGCCAAGAATCTTACAGATGGAGGGAGCAACGTCAGCCAGGATACCATCCGATACTTTCGCCGATTTGTTTTCGGTTACATAAATAAAGGGTACCGGATTCAGCGAGTGCGCCGTATTGGGTGATCCATCTTCATTCACTGCATTGTCGGCATTGCCGTGGTCGGCTATGATGATGACTTCGTATCCGTGCAGTTTGGCGGCTTCAACCACTTTCCTCACGTTGGCATCAACGGCTTGAATAGCTTTCTGGATGGCTTCGTAGACACCAGTATGACCAACCATGTCGCCATTAGCATAGTTGACGGTGATATATTCGAATTTTTCGCTTTCAATGGCTTCCTTCAAAGCATTACCCACTTCGTTCACGCTCATTTCGGGTTTGAGGTCGTAGGTGGCCACTTTAGGGGAAGGAATCAGTATCCGTTCTTCGCCTTCGAACATGCTTTCGCGACCGCCTGAAAAGAAGAATGTCACGTGGGCATACTTTTCGGTTTCAGCGATGCGGAGTTGTTTCATGCCTGCTTTGGAAACGATTTCACCCAGCGTGTTTTGAACATTGTCCTTATCATAAAGAATGGTCAAGCCCTTGAATGTTTCGTCGTAAGGTGTCATGGTGTAATAGTGCAAGGGCAGAGTTTTCATGCCTGCTTCTGGCATATCCTTTTGAGTGAGCACGATGGTCAACTCTTTGGCGCGGTCGTTGCGGTAGTTGAAAAATATGACGACATCGCCTTCCTCAATTTTAGCAAGGGGTTTGCCTGCAACGTCCGTATGAACGATTGGTTTGATGAATTCATCGGTCACTCCTGCGTCATAGGAAGACTGAATGGATCCGACCATATCGGTGGAAGGCGTTCCAACACCATTTACCAACAAATTATAAGCTTCAAAAACACGTTCCCAGCGTTTGTCACGATCCATGGCATAATAGCGGCCAATGATGGAGCCAATAGCACCGGTATTTTTTGCCAACTGGGCTTCTAGACTTTCAATGAATGCTTTGCCACTGCGGGGGTCGGTATCACGACCGTCCATAAAGCAATGAACAAAGGATTTGTCGACTCCGTAACTTTTGGAAATTTCGATCAGCTTGAAAAGGTGGTCCATGGAACTATGTACACCACCGTCTGATACAAGACCCAGGAAATGGATCTGTTTATTGTTCTCTTTAGCGTAGGTATATGCTTCAACGATGCCCGGGTTTTTCAGAATGCTGTTGTCGCGACAGGCAGCGTTAATTTTTACTAAATCCTGGAAGACAATTCGACCGGCACCGATGTTGAGGTGACCGACTTCAGAGTTGCCCATCTGACCGTCCGGCAAGCCGACGTTTTCACCGGAAGCCTGCAGTTGTGAATGGGGATACGTTTCCAACAAATAATTCCAGTAAGGAGTTGGGGTGTTGTATATTACGTCTTCTTTACCGTGATGTCCGATACCCCAACCGTCCAGGATCATCAGCATGGCTTTCTTATTCATACCTATTGAATGATTTACAAAATTGTTTCGTTTATTCTAAACAGTCGTTTTTCGTGACTCGGTATAGTCGAAGCAAGCTTCGCCTCTGCACTCGCTACTTAAAACGTTCTGTTAAATTGACGCTGCAAAGATAGTAGTTTTTAGTGGAATATAGTTGTTTCAGACCCCGCAGAACTTAATGAAAGTTATCGATAAGCTTATAAATGGAAATTATTCATATCTTTGTTAAACGATAAAAATAAAACGAAATAGTCACTTTTAATTTTGAACACAATGAAAAAATCCCGTCTTTTATTGGTGAGCTTACTGAGTGTATCCTTAATTTTTTCTGGTTGCAAAACATGGTCGAACGCTCTCAAGGGTGGTACGATCGGAACCTTGGCTGGTGCTGCTGTTGGAGCTGGTGCCGGGAAATTGCTTGGTAATACAGCTGTTGGCGCCATTGCTGGTGCTGCCGTGGGTGGTACTGTCGGTGCACTCATAGGTCATAGAATGGATAAACAAGCGGCCGAGCTGGAAGCAAAACTTGGTAACAATGCTGCTGTAGAACGTATCGGAGAAGGCATCAAGGTAACTTTTGAATCTGGTATCCTTTTTGAAACAGGTAAATCTGTTTTGAGCGAATCTTCTAAAACCGCACTGACCAAATTCTCCGCCACCTTGAAAGAATACATCGACACCAACGTGATGATTTACGGTCACACGGACAACACCGGTTCAGACAATATCAATCTCCCGCTTTCCGACAACCGCGCCGCCGCAGTGAAAGATTACCTCGTAGCTCAAGGTGTAGCCGCTAGCCGCATCACAACCAAGGGTATGGGCTGTTCAGCTCCTGTTGCCACCAATGATACGGATGCAGGTCGTGCTCAGAACCGTCGCGTGGAAGTTGCCATCACAGCCAACGAAGAAATGTTGAAAAAAGCTCAGAACGGCGAATTGTAAGCCTTGACTTTTTAAAGTATAAAAATGCGGAGGTCTTCCTATTAAGGAGTACCTCCGTTTTTTTCGCCTAAAAGGATATTGATTGGATTTCCAACCATTTATCTGTTGATTTTTTGAGTTTTTTTTGCAAAAACGACGATTCTTTGTATCTTTGCAGCCGTTAATGACGATGTGAGGGGGGCTTTTGTTCCCCTATTTTGTTCCCAAAAAGGAAGTAATGATAGCTAAAGAGACTGTAATTCAGATTGTTGAAGAGTGGATGGAACAAACTTCATTCTTCTTGGTTGACGTCAGAATCAATCCAGAAAACGAAATTGATATCGAGTTTGAGTCCGAAGAGGAAGAAATCTGCATTGATGATTGTGTGGACCTGAGCAAATTCCTTGAAGAAAGATTAGATCGCGAAAAGGAAGATTTTGCACTTGAAGTTGGTTCTGCCGGTCTTGGCCAGCCGTTTAAAGTGCTCAAACAATATTTGATTAACATCGGAGAGGAAGTCGAAGTCATTTCCAAGGCAGGCCAAAAGTTCTCCGGAATTCTGAAAGATGCCAACGAAGCCGGCTTTACAGTGACTGTCATCCGTAAAACAAAAATAGAAGGCAGTAAGAAAACAATGTCCCTTGAAGTGGATGAAACCTATGCTTTCGCAGACGTGAAATCCGTGAAATACCTCATCCGTTTTTCCTGAAAAATTAAAACTCATATACAAACATACTTTATCGACCAATGGCTAAAAAAGTTGAAACTATCAGTCTGATTGATACCTTTTCCGAATTCAAGGAACTGAAAAACATCGATCGTCTCACCATGGTGAGCGTGCTGGAAGAATCTTTCCGCAACGTGCTTGCAAAAATGTTCGGCACCGACGAAAATTACGACGTCATCATCAACCCGGACAAAGGTGACTTTGAAATCTGGCGCAACCGTCAAATCGTAGAAGACGATGCTCTCGAAGATGAAAACTTGCAAATCCGCCTGACGGAAGCCAAAAAAATCGATGCCGACTTCGAAGTTGGAGAAGATGTAACGGACGAAGTCCACTTTGCCGATTTCGGTCGTCGTGCCGTTCTGAATCTTCGCCAGACACTGGCTTCCAAAATTCTGGAACTTCAGAAAGACAGCCTTTACAACCGCTTTGTGGAACGCATCGGTCAGATTGTCAGCGCTGAGGTCTATCAGATTTGGAAAAAAGAAATCCTGCTGCTCGACGACGAAGGCAATGAAATGCTGCTGCCTAAAACCGAACAAATTCCTTCCGACTTCTACCGCAAAGGCGAAAGCGTCCGCGCAGTCGTTGAACGCGTTGAAAATAAAAGCAACAATCCCAAGATCATCCTTTCCCGTACTTCTCCCGTTTTCCTCGAACGTTTGTTCGAACTGGAAGTACCCGAAATCCACGAAGGTCTGATCCTCATCAAAAAGGTAGCCCGCATCCCGGGAGAACGCGCCAAAGTGGCCGTTGAATCCTACGACGAACGCATTGATCCGGTCGGCGCTTGTGTCGGCGTAAAGGGTGCCCGTATCCACGGAATAGTTCGTGAACTACGCAATGAAAACATCGATGTCATCAATTATACCTCCAACGTCAACCTGTTCATCCAGCGCTCACTGAGCCCGGCAAAAATTTCCTCCATTCGTTTGGATGAAGCAAACAAAAAAGCAGAAGTGTTCCTGAAACCTGAAGAAGTTTCCCTGGCCATCGGTAAAGGAGGTATGAACATCAAGTTGGCATCCATGCTGACTGGTTATGTGATTGATGTATTCCGTGAAACGGATGATATTGAAGATGATGATATTTACCTGGAAGAATTCAAGGACGAAATCGATGCATGGGTTATCGAAGCGCTCAAGAAGCTTGGTTGTGATACAGCCCGCAACGTTCTAGCCATTCCGCGTGAGGATTTGATTGAGAAAGCGGACTTGGAGGAAAGTACGGTTGATGAAGTGTTGGGTATCCTGCGTGCTGAATTTGAAGATTAAGCACCGGATGTTTTGCCTGTGGGAAGGGTTCCCACGCCTGTATATAGTTGTTTATTTTTAAAACCAATTTATGTCGATTCGATTAAATAAGGTTACAAGAGATTTGAACGTAGGGATGACCACACTGGTGGACTTCCTGCAAAAAAAAGGTCATGTGGTGGAAAACAATCCCAACACAAAGATCACGGAAGAAGAATATGAAATGCTGGTAAAGGAGTACAGCAAAGACATGACGCTGAAACAAGAAGCGGAACGTCTGGTGCACGAACGCATCAACCGCGACCGGCCACAAACAGTTGCCCCTGCATCTGCTCACCCTTCAGCTCCTGAACACACTCCGACTTCGACTCCTGCACCTGCTCCGGTTGAAGAAGTGAAACCTGTCGCTGTTAAAAAGGAAGAAGAAATTTTCGAACCGCATCCGCACATTAAGACCATTGGGCACATCGATTTGGATCAGTTCAAACCTAAAGTCAAAACAACTCCGGTACCGGTTATTGAAAAGCCGAAACCGGTAGAACCGAAGGTTGTCAAGGAACCGGTGAAACCTGTCGTTGAAGAACCAGTGAAACCCGTCGTTGAAGTAGCTCCGGCACCTGTCAAGCCTGTTGTTCACGAAAAGCCAAAGGAAAAAGCGCCAATTGTAGCTGAACCTGCTCCTGTGGTTGCTGCTCCCGTTGTCATTGAACCCGAAGAAACAACTTCTGAACCGGAGATCTTCACCTTAGGTGGAAAAAAGTTGGAATCCAACATCAAGGTTATCAAGACCATTGACTTGGATGCCCTAAACCAATCCACTCGCCCAAAGAAAAAGACGCAGGCTGAAAAGAAAAAGGAGCGCGAAGAAAAGAATCCCGCACCTAAGGCTGCTACCCCTGGTATTCGTACCGGTGAATCCACCATACCTAAACCGGTTGCTGCCAGTGCAGACCCAAACTTCCAGAAGAAGAAACGTAGCCGCATCAAGGACGGCAAAGTGAAAATCCATGATACACAGCAGACACCGGGTACCCCCAGAGTTGCACAAAGCAGTTCTGATGTTAAATCCCGTCTGAAAAAACCCGTACTCAAATCGGAAGTCAGTACCGAAGACGTTTCCAAGCAAGTCAAGGAAACATTGGCTCGTCTAACATCCAAGCCGAAGAAGGGTACCAAATACCGCAAAGACAAACGTGAAGCCGGCTCTCAGCGCCGTATGGAAGAAGCTGAACAGGAACGTCTCGAAAGCCAGACCATCAAGATTACAGAATTCGTAACTGTAAACGATTTGGCAAACATGATGGATGTTCCGGCCGTTCAGGTTATTTCGACCTGCATGAGCATTGGTCAGATGGTATCCATCAATCAACGTCTTGATGCTGAAACCATCAATTTCGTAGCCGATGAGTTCGGATTCAAGACCGAATATGTGAGTGCCGAGGTTATGGAAGCCATTCAGGTTGAAGAGGATCTGGAAGAAGATTTGAAGCCTCGTCCGCCAATTGTCACGGTCATGGGGCACGTCGACCATGGTAAAACGTCCTTGCTGGACTATATTCGTAGCGCCAATGTTATTGCTGGCGAAGCCGGTGGTATCACACAGCACATCGGTGCCTATAACGTTACGTTGGATGACGGTCGTAAAATCACCTTCCTGGATACCCCTGGTCACGAAGCGTTTACCGCCATGCGTGCCCGTGGTGCCAAAGTCACCGACATTGTCATCATCATCGTTGCAGCTGACGATAATGTGATGCCTCAAACCATTGAGGCCATCAACCATGCCGCCGCTGCAAATGTGCCTATGCTTTTTGCCATCAATAAGATCGATAAGCCTGGTGCAGATCCTGAGAAAATCAAAGATACTTTAGCTCAAATGAATTACCTGGTGGAAGATTGGGGCGGAAAATACCAATCTCAGGATATTTCAGCCAAAAAAGGGCTGCACGTCAGAGAGTTACTAGAGAAAATACTGTTGGAAGCAGAAATGCTTGAACTTAAAGCGAATCCGAATAAGAAAGCAGTAGGTTCCGTCATCGAATCTTCACTGGACAAAGGCCGCGGATACGTTGCTACGGTATTGGTGCATAACGGAACCCTCAAGATTGGCGACATCGTCATAGCCGGTACTAATCACGGTCGCATCAAGGCTATGTTCAACGAGCGCGGTGTGCGCGTAAAGGAAGCTGGACCTTCAGAACCTGTTATGATTCTTGGTCTGAACGGCGCTCCTCAGGCCGGAGACAATTTCCACGTACTGGATTCCGAACAGGAAGCTCGTGAAATTGCCAACAAGCGCGAACAATTGCAACGCGAACAGGGTCTACGTACTAACAAGTTGCTGACACTGGCTGAAATCGGTCGCCGTATCGCTGTCGGAAACTTCAAAGAACTCAACGTGATCGTGAAGGGTGACGTGGACGGTTCTGTGGAAGCTTTGTCCGATTCACTGATTAAACTGACCACCGAAGAAATACAGGTCAATGTGATCCACAAAGCCGTGGGTGCCATTTCCGAATCTGATGTCACGTTGGCTTCGGCCTCCGATGCCATCATCGTCGGTTTCCAAGTGCGTCCCTCACAGGCTGCCCGCCGTTTGGCTGACAAAGAAGGTGTGGACATGCATATGTATTCCATCATCTACGATGCAATCGAAGAAGTAAAATCTGCCATGGAGGGTATGCTTACCCCTGATGTCAAAGAGGAAATCACAGCCACCATCGAAATCCGCGACGTGTTCAAGATTACCAAGGTTGGTACAGTAGCCGGTTGTATGGTGAAAGAAGGCAAGGTGAAACGCGGCAACAAGTTGCGCCTCATTCGCGACGGAATTGTAATTTTCACCGGTGAAATGGGTGCTTTGAAGCGTTTCAAGGACGATGTGAAAGAAGTGAATTTCGGTTATGAATGCGGTTTGAGTTTTGCTAAATATGAAAATCTTCAGGTTGGCGATATCGTTGAAGCGTTTGAGGAAATCGAAGTTCGTAAAAGTTTATAAAATTGCCCGCTCTGTTACATGAGCAGTGGTAATTTCTAACAATCAAAGGTACCTGGCGGAAAGCAGTTTCACGTTTAGGTACCTTTGTTCATTTTTAAAAAGAAAGCAATGGTTTGGTTTGACGCAGTTATCGGACTGCTTTTGATTTTGGATATCTTGAAGGGTGTGAAAAATGGTTTCGCCACTGAAGCGGGAACCATTGTCGGTATCTTGGCAGGGTTCTTTGTGGCATCTGCGCTAGGTAACACCATGGCACGTTTTTTGTTACCAGTTTGTGGACATTCCCCTCAATGGAGCGGCGTGCTGGGTTTTCTACTGTGCTTTTTGGTGGTCTTTATACTAATTCTTATCTTGTCAAAGGTTTTTGAAGGTTTTCTGAATGCGTTGGCATTGGGTTGGATGAACAAACTGGCTGGTGGATTCTTTTGTTTTCTGAGAGGCGTATTGGTTCTGAGCATTATTTTGAACCTCTATCAGGCTGTGGATAAGGATTGTAGCCTGATTGGAAAAGAAAAGGTAAAAGCTTCGGTTTTTTACAAACCAATTCGTAATTTTGCTTCGTCTATTTTTCCAACTGTTCGGTTGTTTAAACACCCCGAAGATCCCTTGAAAGAAGACAACTAACAAATGGATGTTAAATTATGGAAGTAGAACAAGATACCCTACTCGATCAAGTCACCAGTGGTGATTATAAATATGGTTTTGTCAGCGACTTTGCTTCGGATAGCATACCTTCCGGACTGAGCGAAGATGTTGTGAGGTTGATTTCATCGAAGAAAAACGAACCTGAATGGTTGTTGGACTTTCGGTTGAAAGCCTACAAACACTGGCTGACGTTGAAAATGCCCGAATGGCCCCATCTGACTATTCCGGAAATCGATTATCAGAAGATTATCTTTTATTCGGTACCCAAGCCTAGAACAGCTCCGACAAGTCTTGATGAAGTTGATCCTGAATTATTGAAAACATTTGATAAACTCGGCATTTCCCTCGCAGAGCAGAAACTGCTTTCGGGTATGGCCGTGGATGCTGTGATGGACAGCGTTTCGGTTAAAACCACTTTTAAAGAAAATCTGGCTGAACTCGGCATCATTTTTTGCTCGTTCAGCGAAGCTGTGCAGCAATACCCAGATTTGGTTCGTCAATACCTCGGTTCGGTGGTCGGCTATAGGGATAATTTTTTTGCATCACTCAATTGTGCCGTGTTCAGTGACGGCTCCTTCGTTTATATTCCTAAGGGAGTACGATGCCCGATGGAACTTTCCACCTATTTCCGCATCAATGCCGCAAATACAGGGCAGTTTGAACGGACGCTCATAATTGCCGATGACGCATCCTACGTAAGCTACCTCGAAGGCTGTACTGCTCCGATGCGTGATGAAAATCAGCTGCATGCGGCCATCGTTGAAATCATTGTACTTGAAAAAGCGGAAGTCAAGTATTCGACCGTTCAGAACTGGTACCCCGGTGACAAAAACGGCAAGGGTGGTATCTTCAATTTCGTGACCAAACGAGCCTTATGCAAAGGCAATCATTCTAAAGTGTCCTGGACGCAGGTGGAAACAGGTTCGGCCATCACTTGGAAATATCCGAGTTGCATTCTGGCTGGTGATGATTCCCAAGGTGAATTTTACTCCGTTGCGGTGACCAACAACTACCAACAGGCAGATACCGGCACCAAAATGATCCATTTGGGTAAGAATACCAGAAGCCGAATTGTTTCAAAAGGTATTTCAGCCGGAAAGAGTCAGAACAGTTACCGAGGCTTGGTCAAGGTTTCCCCAAAAGCTGACAATGCACGTAATTTCTCGCAATGCGACAGCCTGTTGCTGGGCGATCAATGCGGTGCACATACGTTTCCCTATATTGACATCAACAATGAAACGGCCGTGGTGGAACATGAAGCCACCACTTCCAAGATCAATGAAGACCAACTTTTCTACTGCAACCAACGGGGTATTTCCACCGAGGATGCCGTTGGACTGATTGTGAATGGTTATGTCAAGGAGGTCATCAACAAACTGCCCATGGAATTTGCCGTAGAGGCTCAGAAGCTGCTGCAGATTTCGTTGGAAGGCAGCGTCGGATAAATGGAGGGGTTGAATTATACGCTGTTTACACTTTGGGGTTATCCCTTAAGCGTGTTGGAACTGGTTGGAGTGCTGACCGGTTTTGCAGCAGTTTTTTTGGCATCCAAAGCTTGGGCGATAAATTTCCTGTTCGGGCTGGTCAATGCAGTCGCCTATTTTCTGATGTATTTCAAGTATCATTTGTATTCGGTGATGCTGCTGCAGATTGTTTATTTCAGCTTCAGCATCTACGGCTATTACCATTGGAAGCATCCGAAAGTAGAGGAAGCAGACGGAAAACAGGAGCAACGTATTGGCTTGTTGAGTTGGAGGTCAAGGATTTATTGGATTATTGGTATTTTGGTGATCGGTGCAAGTTGGGGTTGGGGCGTCATTCATTTTCAAGCTCAATACCCGCAGTATTTCGCTCCGCCAGCTTTCCCTATGTTGGATGCTATTTTAACCATGGGAAGTGTGGTGGCACAATACCTGCTTTCTAGGAAGATTTGGGAAAATTGGATATTGTGGATTGTGTTGGATGGCATCAGCACGGTGTTGTATGCATCGATTGGCATGGTTTTCACAGCCTTCCTGTTCGGAACGTTTACCCTTATTGCCTTGAAAGCGATATTTGAATGGAAAAAGATATATGAAGCGTACGAATGACGAAATAGAAGAACCTGTCCGTAAAAGCCCTTGGGTTTTGGCGGGCGGCATCCTGATCCTGCTGCTCTTGCTGGCATTGGGCGTTTTCCTTTTGGTGGAAGCGTTGAAAACGCCCGATGGGCCACAGGATATGTTGGATATGAAACGTATGGCCGCCAGCGGAATCGGAGTGATCCTTTTCTCCGTGGCTGTGTTTTTCTTCCTGATCCGACTGTATAAGCCTTCAACAACAACTAAAAAACCGGCCAAGCGTAAGCCGGCCAAGCGAAAAAAGACCTCAAAGAAGAAATAATAATCAGTAATACTCAGAATATGTTGCTTGAAATAAAAAATCTGCATGCCAACATCGACGGAAAGGAAATCCTGAAAGGCATCAACCTGACCATCAACGAAGGTGAAATACATGCCATCATGGGGCCGAACGGTTCCGGCAAAAGTACCCTTTCAGCCGTCCTGACTGGTAATCCTGCGTTCACAGTGACGGAAGGTGAAATATGGTTCAATGGAAAGAACCTGCTGGAAATGAGTCCGGAGGACAGATCGCGTGAAGGTTTATTCCTGAGCTTCCAATATCCAGTGGAAATCCCTGGTGTCAGCATGGTAAACTTTATGCGGGCAGCGGTGAATGAGCACCGCAAGTACCGCAGCGAGCCCGCCTTGTCCGCTTCCGACTTCCTGAAACTGATGCGTGAAAAGCGTTCAGTCGTGGAACTGGATAGCAAATTGGCCAACCGTTCCGTCAACGAAGGGTTCTCCGGAGGTGAAAAGAAACGCAATGAAATATTCCAGATGGCCATGCTCGAACCTAAGCTTTCCATCCTTGATGAAACGGATAGTGGGCTGGATATCGATGCTTTGCGCATCGTTGCACAAGGGGTCAACAAATTGAGTTCACCCACGAACTCAACGATTGTAATCACCCACTACCAACGTTTGCTCGATTACATTGTCCCGGATAAGGTACACATCTTATACAACGGGCAGATTGTCAAAACAGCCGGTCGTGAACTCGTACTTGAACTGGAAGAAAAAGGCTACGATTGGATCAAACAAGAAGTTGACGGAAAATGAAAGCGGAAGAAACCTATTTGGATATCTACCGGCAGTATAGCGGCGTGGTGGCCCAACATTCGGCCCCCTTGCTGAACAGTCGCCGGGAGGCTGCTCTGGCTGCCCTGGAAAAATACGGAATTCCTGATGTCTCTCAGGAAGAATACCGGCATTTTGATTTGCAGAAAGCCTTTACAGTCGATTACGGAATGAACCTGAACCGATTTGTCACCAAACTGAATCCACAGGATGTATTTTGTTGTGATGTTCCCAACCTTTCCACTCGATTGCTTTTTGTGGTCAATGACTCTTGTTCCAAAACGCCACTGAAAGTAGCCTTGCCTGAAGGTGTATTTTGTGGAAGTCTGCAAGATTTTGCAGTTAGTCATTCCTCATTGCTTGAACCTTATTATGGACAGTTATCCACCGATTCCACCGATGGAATGGTTGCTTTGAATACACTTTTCGCACAGGACGGTTTTGTATTTTACATCCCTGCAGGCGTTCAAATTGACAAACCGATTCAGCTGATTCAGGTGTTGCACGGGAATGAAGACCGAATGGTCAATCGTCGTTTGCTGGTGATTGCTGAAGAAGGTTCTCACGCTCAACTGCTGGTTTGTGACCATGCCCTCTCCTCAAAGAAGTTTTTCTCCAATCAGGTGACTGAAATCTTTGTTGGAAAGAATGCTTCGCTTGAATACTATGAATTGGAGATGGACCATGACGACGTTGTTCGTGTGGCCAATACCCTTGTCAGACAAGACGAGCATTCTACGTTATTGATGAATGGCATTACCTTGCAGAACGGACAAACCAGAAACAACATCAATGTGAAACTAGCCGGAGAATATGCCGAAACAAATTTGTCAGGTATGGCACTTGTCGATCAGGAACACGTGGTGGACAACCATTTATTTGTGGATCACGTTGCCCCTCGTTGCACCAGTCACGAACTATACAAATACGTCATTGACGATCGGGCACGCGGAGTATTTGGCGGGCGCATACTTGTGCGGAAGAATGCGCAGAAAACAGCGGCTTACCAGTCCAATAAGAATCTGTGTTCCACCCGTGAGGCTCGAATGTTCACCAAACCGCAACTGGAAATCTATGCGGATGATGTGAAGTGCAGTCACGGTACCGCTACAGGACAGATCGATGAAAAGGCGCTATTCTACATGCGGACGCGCGGTATTTCGGAAGTGGAAGCACGTTTGCTACTTAAGTTCGCTTTTACGGCGGACGTGATAGACAATATTCGTCTGGAACCCTTGAAGGATAGGATGAAAATGCTGGTAGAGAAACGTTTTCGCGGTGAACTGGCCAAATGTGCCGGTTGTGCCGCTGCTGGTAAATAAAATTGGATATGGAAGATTTCATCAGAGACATACGGGCAGAATTCCCCATTTTATCGACGAAAGTCTATGGAAAGGATTTGATTTATTTCGACAATGGTGCTACAACGCAAAAGCCGCGTAGGGTTGTTGAAAGAATAGTAAGTGGTTATTATACGACCAATTCCAACATCCATCGTGGAGTTCATTATTTAAGCCAACGGGCTACGGAAGCGCATGAGAATGCCCGTGAACGGGTGCGTCGCTTCCTGAATGCTCCTCAAGCATCTGAAATCATCTTTACCCGCGGCACGACGGAAGCCATCAACCTCGTTGCCTTTTCTTTCGGAGAAGCATTTTGTCAAGAAGGCGATGAAATCGTTGTTTCAGTCATGGAGCACCATTCCAACATTGTGCCTTGGCAGATGTTGTGTGAACGCAAAAAGATGAAACTGAAGGTCATTCCGATGAGTGATCAGGGCGAATTGCTTTTGGATGCGTTCCAGAGTTTGCTCACTCCAAAGGTTAAGCTGGTAGCCATCACGCACGTTTCCAATGTGTTGGGAACAATCAATCCCGTTGGGGAGATGATTCAAAAAGCTCATGCTGCCGGTATTCCTGTTTTGGTGGACGGGGCACAATCTGTTCCGCACTTAAAGATAGATGTTCAGGCGTTGGATGCCGATTTCTATGCATTCTCTGCTCACAAGATATACGGACCAGTCGGAATTGGTGTGCTCTACGGAAAATCCGATTTGCTGAACAGGATGCCACCCTATCAAGGTGGTGGCGAGATGATCGAACAAGTCCATTTCGAAAAAACGACGTACAATGTGTTGCCCTATAAATTTGAAGCTGGGACACCCGATTTCATTGGATCTACCGCCTTGGCTGAAGCACTCGATTTCGTCGATGAAATCGGTCTGGACCGTATCTCAAACTATGAACACCAGCTACTAACCTATGCTATAGAGGAAATGAAAAAGATCGATGGAATGAGGTTGATAGGAACGGCTGCTGATAAAAGCGCTGTCATTTCTTTTTTGCTTGGTTCCATTCACCCTTTCGATGTGGGAACCCTGCTTGACCATTTGGGTATTGCCGTACGCACGGGACACCACTGTGCGCAACCGCTCATCGACAGACTCGGTATTGATGGAACCGTCAGGGCTTCTTTTGGCATTTACAATACGCCTGAAGAAGTGGATGTCATGATCAAGGCATTAAACCGTATTAAAAGCATGTTTTAACAGATAACATTATGAGCATCAACGAAACGCAAGACGCCATCATCGAAGAATTCAGCGAGTTTGAGGATTGGATGGACAAATACCAGTTATTGATTGACACCGGAAACAGCCTAGAGCCGCTCGACGAACAGTTCAAGCAGACGCAATACCTCATTGAAGGTTGTCAAAGTCGGGTATGGTTGCATGCGGATTACATCGATGGAAAGGTTGTTTTTAAGGCTGAAAGCGATGCCGTCATTGTTAAAGGTATTGTCATGTTGCTGATTCAGGTCATGTCTGACAGGACACCTCAGGAAATTTTGGATACCGACCTTTACTTCATTGACAAGATTGGTTTGAAAGACCACCTGTCACCTACACGGGCAAACGGATTGGTTTCCATGGTGCGCCAAATCCGCAATTACGCATTGGCATACAAGCTTAAAGAAAATTAACGTTTTGAATAGCGAGTGCAGAGGCGAAGCTTGCTTCGACTATGCCGAGTCACGAAAAACGACTGTTTAGAATAAACGAAGTATTATTCTCCGAAAACCAGTGCCAACTGGTCTTCCAATTGCTTGAAACTTTTCCGGTGGTGCTCCGTGAGCCCGTTCTTCCGGATGGCATCCCGGTGATCCAACGTCGGATAGCCTTTGTTCGATTTCCAGTTGTAATAAGGGTTTTGTTCGTGCAACATCTGCATATAGTCATCGCGATACGTCTTGGCTAAAATGGATGCGGCAGCGATGTTCAGGTATTTTCCATCCCCCTTGACTTGACAGTAGAAGGGAATATCCTCATAATGTTCGAACCGTTTTTCTTCTGCTTTCTGGTGAGGAAGTTTGTATATTGGAATCTGATGGATCTGTCGGAAACGGTTTCCGTCAATTAAAAGGAATTCCGGCTTAGGCACCAGTTGAATAATGGCCCGATGCATGGCCAGAAAGGAAGCGTTCAGAATGTTCAGTTTGTCAATTTCATGGGCCTCAACAACGCCCAATCCCCAGGAAATGGCTTCTCTTTCAATAATCTCACGCAGCTCGTAGCGCTTTTTCTCGCTTAGTTGTTTGGAATCATTGAGCTCTTCATTTTGAAAATCTTTAGGCAGAATGACTGCTGCAGCGTAAACGGGCCCTGCCAAACAACCCCTGCCGGCTTCATCGCAACCTGCTTCGAGCAAATCCATATTCAAAAAGGCAGTGAGCATGATTCAGGGTTTTGGTTAAGGATTGAAAATCACATTAAGCAAGGTTTCTCCGACCATTTTCAGGCTGTTTTTATCAATATTTTTCATCGTATCTCCCGTGGTATGCCAATAAGGAACAAAGCCGGTTCCGTTGCCTGAATTGTAGTCGATAATGTCGATGCACGGAATTCCAGCGATGCGGTTTACATAAAGGTGATCATCTGTAATGGCGCCGCCTTCTGCAGGGACAAAATAGGCATTGTATCCCAATGTGGCGGCAGCGGACCAAACTTTTTGCAATACTAGAGGAGCATATTGATTGGAGTAATAATCCCACATGAAATTGGGCGCCTTTCCACCGACCATGTCTAAAAGGATGCCGAAATCTGCCTGATAGCCGGATTTTTTGGCCTGTTTTGCCCAATATTGGGTGCCTAAGCACCAAGTGTCCTCGTTATCTTCTTTTTTAGAAAATTTGGGTGTTCCCAGATCTTCTGCATCCAAGAATACAATATCGACACCATAAGCAGGCACGTTGCCTTTGGCTGCTTCAGCCTGTAACTGGCGACCGATTTCCATAAGTACTGCAACTCCGCTTGCTCCGTCATTGGCTCCGTCGATGGGTGTGTGCCAATTGGCAGGATTCGAATCCTGATCTGCCCAAGGTCTTGAATCCCAGTGGGAACACAAAAGTATGCGCCTTGTTTTTTCTGGTTGGAAAGAAGCGATGATATTGGTTGCTTTTAACTTGGTACCGTCCCAGGACGTCAGTTCACAATCCTGTAGAATTGTTTTAGCACCGAAGGATTCCATTTTTTTGGAAAGATAGTCTCTGCAATCGGCATGTTTTTTGGTATTCAATACCCGTGGCCCAAACGCTGCCTGCATTTTCACATAACTATAGGAGCTGTCGGCGTTAAAGGAGGAATTTGCAATTGCAACTTCCGCTTTAGCTGTTGTTTTATGTGAACCGGCTCCGCAGGAAAGGACACCGAAAGCTCCGATTAACAATGTGATGCCGAATGGAATGGTTTTATGCATGTTTTGTGATGTTTAAAAATTGTAGACTGACGCATTCCTTGCTAACTTCGAACCGCACTTCAGTGCCGCAAATCATAGGAAGGTTTCGGCCGTCATGACCGACCGGAAAATCAAAACAAACAGGATAGGTATATTCTGAAACAGCATCCGCAATGATTTCACGCACCGTTTTACCGAATAAGGGATCTTCTTCATAATCCGAGAAATTTCCAACGATGAGCCCCGAGATGCGGGATAGTATGCCGCCCAATTTTAGATTGCGCATCATGCGGTCTACCACATAGGGTTTCTCGCCAATATCTTCGATGAAAAGGATACTTTTATCAGGGATGTGATCATAAGGGGTGCCGCGTAGACTGTATAAAATCGAGAGGTTGCCACCGAACAAAAGACCCTCCGCAATGCCGAAACGGTTAAGTGGCTGTGTCTCGCAGGAATAAGTTGGAAAGGCGCCGAAGAGTATATTCTGCAGATAATTGACATGCTCTTGTTCGCCATTTAAGGATTCTGCAAGAGCTTTTGCCATACCCCCATGAACGGAAGCGAAACCCTCTTTCTGTAAAAACGCATGCAGCATGGTGATGTCACTGTAGCCAATCAGCCATTTCGGATGCTTTCTGAAGGCAACCCAATTCAGTTTGTCTATGATCTGAACCGTTCCGTAACCACCGCGGGTGCAGAATATGGCACTGCACTGGGAATCATCCAACGCTTCCTGTAAATCCGATAACCGCTGCTCACTACTTCCTGCAAAACGACCGTTTCGGATGGTGGCATTTTTACCGATACGAACAATCAATCCCCAGTTATTCAGGCATTTCGCAGCCTCGTTCACCAATTCTAAATCGATGACTCCAGCAGGTGAAACCAAGCGTACTACGGAACCTTTTTGTAAAAACGGCGGGATGAGCATTCGTAGAATATTATACCAGTTGTTCAGACAAAAGTAGCATTTAATCTTAAAGGTTTTAAGTCTCATTAGTAGATTTTTGGTGATTTGAAGGGTTCAGTCGTTTACAATGTCAAAAAGTAGTAAAATCAGTATTCAAGTCTACATAATTATAAAATATTTGCTTATTTTTGCCTGCTTTCATATCAGATTGAAACTATTTTAACCTTAAATATACGTGTTATGGAAAATTTGACCAACATTGGCCAGAAAGTGAAATCAATCCGTGAATCCAAAAGCATTTCTGTGGAACAATTGGCTCAGGGTTCAGGACTTTCCGTCGATCAAATCGCTCTTATTGAAGAAAATCAGAATCTGCCATCCTTGGCACCGCTCATCAAGATTGCACGGGTCTTGGGCGTACGATTGGGCACTTTCCTGGATGACAGTGAGGATATTGGGCCCGTCGTTTGCCGCAAGGACGATCAACCAAAAGGAGTCAGCTTTTCCAGTGAATCGGCCAGTTCTCATAATTATCTGAATTTCTTTTCGTTGGCTCAATCTAAGGTAGGCCGTAGCATGGAACCTTTCCTCATTGATATCGACTCAGCGTCGAGCATCGGCTATCAACTCTCCTCACATGAAGGAGAAGAGTTTCTGTATGTACTGGAAGGTGTTATTGAAATCACCTATGGTAAAACCAAATATATTCTAGAAGCCGGCGAAAGCATATATTACGATTCCATCATTGAACACAATGTTCATGCAGCCAACCAGTCCAAAGCCAAAATTCTGGCTGTGGTATATACACCTTTCTAATTCCTTTGAACATGCAATTATTTGACAGAACAATAGGTGATTGGCTGGAACTTTGGGCCAAAAAAACTCCGGATAAAGAGTATATCGTTTATTCAGACCGAAACCTGCGTTTTACCTGGGCACAATTCAACCAACGGGTAGATGAAGCGGCTTTGGGTTTTCTCGCCATTGGTGTGAAAAAAGGGGACCATGTAGGTGTTTGGGCCCAAAATGTGCCGGAATGGCTCACCTACATGTATGCCTGTGCCAAAATCGGAGCGGTTTATGTGACGGTAAATACCAGCTACAAACAGCAAGAGCTGGAATACCTTGTAGAGAATTCGGATATGCACACCCTGTGCATCACCGATGGCACCTGGGATTCCAATTATGTGGACATGACCTACGAAATGCTGCCAGAGCTTCGCCAAAGCCAACGAGGTCAGCTTAAAAGTCTGCGTTTTCCGAAAATGAAGAACGTGGTCTATATAGGACAAGAAAAATTCCGTGGCATGTATAGTGCTTCGGAACTGCTACTGTTGGGTAAAAATATGGATATCCAAACACTGAAGGACATCGAGAAAACGGTAGTGCCCAATGATGTCATGATGATGCAATATACTTCAGGCACGACCGGTTTCCCGAAAGGGGTGATGCTTTCGCATTACAATCTCGCCAATAACGGTTACCTGACTGGAGAGCATATGAAATTCACAGACAAAGATAAACTCTGCGTTTGTGTGCCTTTGTTCCATTGTTTCGGTGTGACGCTGGCAACAACCAATTGCCTGACTCATGGCTGCACACAAGTAATGGTTGAACGCTTTGATCCGCTGGTCGTTTTGGCTTCCATCCACAAGGAACGATGCACAGGTCTTTATGGCGTTCCGACCATGTTCATTGCTGAACTCAATCACCCGATGTTCGATATGTTCGATATGTCCAGCTTACGGACAGGCATCATGGCAGGCGCGCTTTGCCCCATCGAACTCATGAAGCGGGTAAGCGAAAAAATGTATATGCAAATCACAAGTGTTTACGGACTGACGGAATGTTCTCCGGGTATGACGCAGACCAGGATTGATGATTCTTTTGAAGTACGCACGACTACCGTCGGAGCTCCCTATGAATTCACTGAAGTCGTCGTGATGAATCCTGAAACAGGTGAAATCTTACCGGATGAAGCCCAGGGTGAAATCTGTTGTCGCGGCTATCTGAATATGATAGGGTATTATAAAAATCAAAATGCTACTGCTGAAGCAATTGACAAAGACGGTTGGTTGCACAGCGGCGACCTTGGCATACGTGATGCACAGGGTAATTACCAGATTACCGGTCGCATAAAGGACATGATCATTCGTGGCGGTGAAAATATTTATCCGCGCGAAATCGAAGAATACCTCTACCATCTAGAAGGAGTGAAAGATATTCAAGTGGCTGGTATAGCATCCGAGAAATACGGTGAAGAAGTCGGCGCGTTCATTATTCTGAAAGAAGGTTCCGACTTGGATGAACAGACTGTTCGTGAGTATTGTCGCGGGCAGATTGCCCGTCACAAGATTCCGAAGTACATTTTCTTCATCAAAGAATTCCCCATGACTGGCAGCGGAAAGATCCAGAAATTCAAACTTCGCGACCTTGGCTTGCAATGGCTAAAAGAAAAAGGAGTGGAAGTCGTTTAATATTTATTGAGTACCTTTGAGAAACACGTCAAATACAATAGAATATGGAAAAGACCCGTGCAGGCCGCATCAAGAAAAAGGATTTGATCGCTGCAATGATGACATTCTTTCAGCAAGATACCGTAAGGGCATTCAATTATCAGCAAGTTTCAAATGCCCTAGGTGTAACAAAACAAGCTTTGAAAGTCATGGTGGCAGAATGTCTGGCTGAACTTGCCCTTCAGGACTACCTGATCGAAGTATCCACCGGGAAATTCAAGTTCAACGAACGTGGCTTGTTCATAGAAGGCACCATCAAGCGCAGCCGCAACGGAAAAAATTACCTGAATCCGGACGATGGGGGCGCACCCATCTTTATCGCCGAGCGCAATTCGGGACATGCCATGGACGGCGACCGTGTACGTGCAATGCATTCAGCAAAGAAGGCATTCAGTGACCCTGAAGCTGAAGTGGTGGAAGTTCTCGAACATTCAGACAATACCTATGTCGGTGTTTTGGATGTAGATAAGAATTATGCTTTTCTAATCACGGACAGCAAGAAATTGGCCAACGATATATTCATCCCCAAAGACAAGATTCACGGTGCAAAATCCGGCCAGAAGGTTGTGGTTCGCATCGTGGAATGGCCAACCCGATCCAAGAACCCCATCGGAGAAGTGGTGGATGTTTTGGGCGAAGTCGGTGATAACAATACGGAAATGAACGCCATCATGGCCGAATATGGACTGCCCTATACCTACCCTGAAGAAATGGAAAAGGCAGCTGACAGCATCCCTGATGAGATCACCCCTGAAATTATTGCAGAACGGGAGGATTTTCGTGGTGTCGTCACTTTTACCGTCGATCCGAGCGATGCCAAAGATTTTGACGATGCGCTTTCCGTACGCAAACTTGCAAATGGGAACTGGGAAATCGGTGTCCATATAGCCGATGTGACGCACTATGTGAAACCTGGAACAGCGATTGACAAGGAAGCCGAAAGCCGTGCCACATCCGTATATCTGGTTGATCGTACGGTTCCTATGCTACCCGAACGGCTCTGCAATCAAATCTGCTCCTTACGAGCAGACGAAGAGAAACTGTGTTTTTCCTGCGTATTTGAAATGGATGACCATGGTACTGTCATCAAGCATCGCATTGTCCGGACGGTTATCAAATCCGACCGAAGGTTTACGTATGAGGAAGCCCAAAACATCATTGAAACAGGTGAAGGCGACTATTCGACCGAAGTTCTGACGCTGGACCGTCTGGCAAAAATATTGCGCAAAAAACGCTTTGCTGCCGGAGCTATCAATTTTGACCGTTGGGAAGTCAAATTCAATATAGATGAAAAAGGGAAGCCTTTGAGCGTATATTTCAAAGTGGCCAAGGATTCCAACAAAATGATTGAGGAATTCATGCTACTGGCCAATCGTACGGTTGCAGAATTCGTCGGCAAGGGCAAGACGCCCAAAACCTTTGTTTATCGTATTCATGACATTCCGAATGCAGAAAAAATGGAGAATTTTGCTGAATTCATCCGTCGTTTCGGCTATAAATTGAAAACCAGCGGCAACAATACGGACGTTTCCAAATCCATCAATTTGCTGCTGGACGAGGTGCAGGGCAAACCGGAAGAAAACCTCATTGAAACGGTGGCAATTCGCGCTATGGCCAAAGCCATTTATTCGACAGAAAACAAGGGCCATTATGGTCTGGCGTTTCAATATTATACCCATTTCACCTCACCGATTCGGCGCTACCCGGACATGATGGTGCACCGTTTGCTGGAGCGCTATCTGGCAGGTGGCCGAAGTGTTTCTGCTGAACGCTGGGAAGAACTTTGTGTGCACAGTTCAGACATGGAGCAACTGGCTGCTCAAGCTGAACGGGCTTCAGTCAAGTATAAACAGGTGGAATTCATGTCGGAACGCTTGGGCAACGTCTATGACGGTGTGATTTCAGGAGTGACGGAATGGGGCCTCTACGTTGAAATCAATGAGAATAAATGCGAAGGCATGCTCCCGATTCGCGATTTGGATGACGACTATTATGAGTTTGACGAAAAAAATTATTGTTTAGCAGGAAGGCGGAATCATAAGTCATACCGGCTTGGAGATGCGATTAAAATCCAGGTGGTCAGGGCAAACATGGAACGCAAACAATTGGATTTTGCCCTTGCACGAGAAGAAAATACAGAGCCCGGCGGAAAGTCTCGGGTTATTGAAAATTCTGACTACAAAAGGAAATCCGCAAAAGGCTACCCCAAGTCCAAAGATTTTTATTCCAAAAAGAGAAAATGATATTTTCTATTGGAAAGTGGATTGAAATTGATTTCGCCCACAAAACGTAATCCTTGCCCGGATTCAGTATCCATTGTTAGATTTTTGTATCTTTGGTCTTTCACCTTATAATTATGTTCGTATGAAAGATCTGTTTGATTTGACAGGCAAAGTTGCTGTCGTAACCGGTGGTAACGGTATTCTCGGACGTTCCATGTGTGCCGGTCTGTGTGATAAAGGTGCCAGAGTGATCATTATTGGCCGCAAGGTTGAAAGCGGCGAAGCTGCCGTTGCCGAATTGAAAGCGAATGGTGGTGATGCCATATTCTGCAAATGTGATGTATTGAACCTCGAGCAACTTGGCCAAGTCAAGGATGAAATCCTGAAACTATACGGAAAAATCGATATTCTCGTGAATGCAGCCGGCGGGAATATACCCGGAGCAAGTGTTCAACCCGACAAAAGCCTTTTTGATGTTGATATGGAAGCCATTCGCACGGTCTTCGAACTGAACTATTTCGGAACACTTTATCCCATTCGTGTTTTTGCGGAAGTAATGGTCAAACAGGGTCACGGAAATATCATCAACATCACCTCTGCTACGGCTGAACGCCCAATGACCCGAGTTCTGGGCTATTCTTCAGCCAAAGCGGCCGTCAAAAATCTAACCCAATGGCTTGCGGTGGAGTTTGCACATAAATATGGTGAAAATATTCGTGTTAATGCACTTACTCCTGGCTTTTTCCTGACGGAACAAAACCGATTCCTGCTTACTAATCCGGATGGCAGCCTTACCCCAAGGGGCAGACTGATTATTCAGGGAACTCCCATGAACCGTATGGGCAAACCGGAGGACCTTCAAGGTGCACTTTTGTATCTGGCAAGTGATGCCTCTAAGTTTGTAACCGGTACTACCACAATTGTGGATGGCGGTTTTGACGCATTTAGCGGAGTATAGGTTCTTCGTGCCCAACTTCTACAAACACCTGACTATTTGGATACCGTCTGTTCTATTGATGGTATCCAATTTGCAATTGACAGAGGCCCAATCGATTGTTAACAAGGATGTGGCAGTTGTTTCGTATACCGATAATGAAAAATATCAGTTCAGTGAGGGCCTATGCGCCATTCAGCATGATCGACTGTGGGGTTTCATAGATACGACAGGCAACTTAGTCATTGATTTCCGGTTCCGAAACAACGGTTATGAAATACCTTCTTTCCATGATGGAAAATGTTGCGTTTGCATTCAGACGCAATCAGAGGATTTAAAACGAATTTATATTGATAAGTCAGGTACTACGCTTTTCCCCAATCAGGAATTCAGTGGCATTACTGCCTTTTCGAACGGATTGGCAATTGTTGAAAAAACAGAGTTCTCCAGGCCCCCGCTTCTTGTGTTGATTGATAGCTTGGGAAAACCTCTTGCTAGTGCTATAACACCAGGCTATCCACTTGGGATGAAGTTGGAATTCCGTGGTTTCCATGAGGGCCTTGCCGCGATTTGTGATTCAAAGACGAAAGCCTGGGGTTTCATTAACACGAAAGGGAAATGGGCCATTCAGCCTGAATCGAAGTACAAAGTGGTGGGCGACTTTCATGATGGATTATCGATTGTTCAGGATGCAACGGAGAATAAATGGGGTGCCATCAATACGATTGGCGAATTGGTCATTCCTTTCATGTATGCCAATCGACCTGCTGATTTCTCAGAAGGGCTGTCCGCTGTCAGGAACCAAGAAGATAAGGTCGGCTACATCGACAAAATGGGAAATCTGGTCATACCTTTCCGCTATGAACCTATTGTAAATCAAAACGGACTGCCCTTTATTGATGGAAATACCATTGTTTGCAGGGATGGTGTTTATTATTCGATTTCAGCAACCGGTAAAGAAAATCTTAAAATTGGAGATGCCTCCTTCGAAATTCGAATGCTTCAAAACGGATTGGTTGCTTTCAAGAAATGGATGAAGGAAGAAATTTGGGCAATCGGACTGATTCGTACGAATGGTGAAGTGATTCTGACTCCCGGAACCCTTTATCAACTAAGTGAGTTCAGTAACGGTCTTGCACATGCTCAGGCAAAAATCAATGGAATCAATTACAACGGTTTTGTCAATTTGGATGCAAACTTTGTCATTCTGAACGAAAACCAATAAACGGGTAGTTTTTTTTTACTTTTCGTACCTTTGCACTGAGGGCTAACAGCCTATTTTATCTAACTAATTCTACTATAATGAGTCTTTGTTTTAAGCAAACCATGCGTTGGTATGGCCCGGGAGATCCAGTTAGCCTGAGTGACATCCGTCAAGCAGGTGCTACTGGAGTGATGACATCCTTGCATCAATATGCCCCCGGCGAAATCTGGCCTTTGGAAGCCATCCGCGAACGTCAGGAAATGCTTCGTGCCGCCGGATTGGAATGGGAAGCGGTGGAAAGTGTCAATGTGCACGAAGATATCAAACGCCGACTTGGAAAGTATAAACAGTACATCGAAAATTATAAGATCTGCCTTAAGAATCTGGCTGAATGCGGAATTAAGGTGGTCATATACAATTTTATGCCCGTATTGGACTGGATTCGGACGGATTTGTATTATACGACAGAAGATGGTTCTAAAGCCATGTATTTTGAAAAGGCTGCATTTCAGGCTTTTGATTTGTTCGTTTTGAATCGTGCGGGTGCAAAAGAGGAATATTCTGCTGAAGAAATCGCCAAAGCGACCAAGCGTTTTGAAACCATGACTAAACCTGAAATGGATGTTTTTTTGAGTGTCGTGTTGGCGGGGATTCCCGGTTCAGATGAGCGCTATACGGTGGAACAGATTCTATCCGACCTTGAAAAATTCAATGGCATAGATGCCTCTAAGTTAAGAGACCATCTAATACTGTTTTTGAAAGAAATTTGTCCTATAGCGGATGAATTGGGTATTAGAATGGCCATCCATCCGGACGATCCTCCATTTCCTGTTTTGGGTTTGCCACGTATATCCAGTACAGAATCCGATTTTCAGGCAATTTTGGCTGCTGTTCCGAATCCTTCCAACGGCATCTGTTTTTGCACGGGTTCCCTAAGTGCAGGCCCTGACAATGATTTGCCGGGAATGGCAGATCGATTGGGGAAAAGGATTTACGCAACGCACCTTCGAAGCATACAACGGGATAATGAAGGTAATTTTTTCGAAGCCAATCACTTGGAAGGTTCCGTGGACATGTATCAGGTTATGAAGAATCTGATCATCAGGCTTAAGGAAAGGGGTGAACAGATTCCGATGCGTCCGGATCACGGGCATCAGATGATGGACGACCTGAATAAGCCTCAAAAGCATTTTGGGTATTCAGGTATTGGCCGAATGCGCGGTCTTGCTGAATTGCGGGGGTTGGAATTGGGTATTTGCCGATCGCTAGTGTAAAAAAACGAAGCCGTTACAACATCTCGTTGGAGCGGCTTCTTTCTATATAGAGGAAATTAAAAAGAGTTCTATCCGGAGGAAAACTCCGGAGGGACGTCTTCCAATAAAATATAGATGCAGGCGCTAAAAAAACGCTACAATAAAACAGCTTATTTTTAGAATTGGTAGCTCAAATAGAGTTCACCACCATTTTCGGTCAATCGTGGTGAGCAGGAAAGCCGATTCTTAAGTTTGGGCGCCAATGCATCATATACCCAAAATGTCGCATTGGTGGATAACATTCCGACGGCAGAACCCATTAATACATCAGGCAGGAAATGGCGGTTTCTGGCGATACGGGCATATGCAACCCAGGTTGCAATGCCATATCCGCCGATTGAAATCCATGGACTGATCTGACCGAATTCCCGATGAAGCAAGGTGGCACCTACAAAAGCGATTGAGGCATGTTGGGACGGAAAGGACTCATTACCCCAGGCCGGATTGGGGCGTGTCACATGAGTAGCCAGCTTGGTACGGTAAACGATGAAATCCGCCAAAATATAAGATAAACTTCCGATTGCCACTTCTTCTAGAATCGTATGTTTGCCCTTTACACCAACCAGAGACATTAGAGCAACCGCCCCCATTGGAACATATCGCAACTCATCATCGTAAAGATTAACCTTCTCGGATTTATTCCAGTTCAGTTGATCCTGAATCTGGTATTTTAAATCGGGGATGGCCAGAATAGTAAGGCTCGTAGCCGCCAAAGTGACCGGGGCGATAGACTGTTTGACGTATTTGCTGTCCAACCATGACGCTTTTTGCCTAGGGAACGAAGAGGAATCGCTTGTCACGGTCATTGTTTCTATAGAATCCTCTGCAGCAGAAACAGTCAGAAACGGCAGAAAAAGCAAGAGTAATAGGAGGCAGTGTTTTCGATCCATTTCGGTCGGTAATTTCTAGAAGTAAACAACGAAAGTACAGCTATTTTTTGATGTTTTTTATATCTTTGTAAAGATACAATCTGATTCCTGCCTGGAAAATCCCCCCTAAATATTTTTGTATGAGCCTTGAACTTAAGAAAGATTGTACGTAGTATGAAGTTTATTATTGACGATAAGATTCCCTATATTCAGGGAGCATTGGAACCGTTCGGAGAGGTTTTGTACCTTTCTGGCCCTAAAACAACGCCTGAAATTGCCAAGGATGCGGATGCCATCATCACCCGAACCCGTACCATTTGCAATGAAAAACTGCTGGCGGGTTCAGCCGTTAAAATTATTGCTACGGCGACCATCGGTTTCGACCATATTGACACGGATTATTGCGACAAGGCTGGGATCCAATGGACAAATGCTCCCGGTTGTAATTCCAAGTCTGTAGAACAGTATATTGCATCTGCGCTTTTTGTACTGGCTGAACGGAAGAGTTTTGAGCTGCAGGGTAAAACCATAGGAGTCGTCGGAGTCGGACAAGTTGGTTCTAAAGTAGCCAAAGTTTGCGAACTTTTCGGCATGAAGCTATTGCTGAACGACCCGCCCCGAGCTAGGAAAGAAGGCTCTGATAAATTCTGCAGCCTTGAAAAAATAATGCAGGAGGCCGATTTTATTACGCTTCACGTACCGCTCAATTTACAAGGAGATGATGCTACCTACCATTTGGCCGATGATCATTTTTTTCAGTCGTTGAAACGAAAACCCTTCCTGTTCAATTCTTGTCGCGGTGAAGTGTTGGAAACAAATGCTGCCAAAGCGGCTGTTCGTAATGAACTTATTTCAGGTCTGGTGATTGATTGTTGGGAAAACGAACCTGACATCGATTTGGAACTTCTCGGCAGGATCGATCTGGCAACACCGCACATTGCCGGTTACTCCAAGGACGGCAAAGCCAACGGTACGACCATGAGCATTCAGGCCCTTAGCCGCTTCTTTGGTTTGGGAATAGACGACTGGAAAGCACAAAATGTGGAAGTGCCTGAAAGCACCTTGATCGAAATAGACGGGACATCACTGACCGAAGAAGCAATGCTTTCGAAAGCCGTTTTAGCAACCTATGATATTCGAATCGATGATGCCAACATACGCAGAAATCCCGAATTGTTTGAGAAATTGAGGGGCGACTACCCGGTGAGAAGGGAATATCCTGTTTTTACCATTCAGTGTCGTAATGTTGGGCAAAATATTCAAGTCAAATTGGAAGCCTTAGGCTTTAAAATACAGCAACGTTTGTAACGTAAAATCCTATAAGAAGAGTATGAAAAAATTAGCAGACATTGGATTAATCGGGTTGGCCGTCATGGGCGAAAACTTGGTTTTGAACATGGAGAGCAAGGGCTTTACCGTGGCAGTATTCAACCGTACCGTTGAAAAAGTAGATCAGTTCATGGCTGGTCGCGGATCCGGTAAGAACTTTATCGGTGCCCATTCCATCGAAGAGCTTTGCGCATCACTCGAAAGGCCCCGTAAAGTGATGATGTTGGTCAAGGCCGGTCAGGCTGTAGACGATTTCATCGAGAAAATCATTCCTTTTCTGGAACCGGGAGACATCATCATCGATGGTGGTAATTCCCATTTCCCCGACACCATTCGCAGGGCCAAGTATATTGAAAGCAAGGGTTTGCTTTTTATCGGTACGGGTGTCTCAGGTGGCGAAGAAGGTGCATTGAACGGCCCGTCCATGATGCCGGGCGGATCACCCGCCGCATGGCCTGCCGTAAAAGAAATCTTTCAGGCCATTTCTGCAAAGGTTGAAGATGGTACACCCTGCTGTGACTGGGTAGGTGAAGGCGGTGCCGGTCATTTTGTAAAAATGGTACACAACGGCATTGAATACGGTGATATGCAGATTATCTGTGAAGCGTATCAGATGATGAAAGAAATGCTGGGAATGAATGCACTCGAAATGCACGAAGTGTTTAAAAACTGGAACGAAGGCGAACTTGATTCCTATTTGATCGAAATCACCCGTGACATTATGGGTTACAAGGATGAAAACGGCGAAGCATTGGTTGAAAAGATTTTGGACACTGCCGGCCAAAAGGGCACCGGTAAATGGACAGCTGTTACTGCGCTTGATCTGGGTATACCTTTGACATTGATCGGGGAATCCGTATTCGCCCGTTGCTTGTCTGCTCAAAAGGACATCCGTGTGGAGGCTTCCAAAATACTGAGCGGGCCGACTGACAAATTCAGCGGAGATAAGGCTCAGTTAATTTCTGACCTCAAGGATGCCCTGTTTGCGTCCAAAATTATCTCCTACGCACAAGGTTACAACCTGATGATGGAAGCAGCAAAAGAATATGGCTGGAACCTGAATTACGGTGGTATCGCACTGATGTGGCGCGGTGGTTGTATCATCCGTTCTATATTCCTAGTTGACATCAAGAAAGCGTTCGATAAGAACCCGAACCTCACCAATTTGCTTTTGGATCCGTATTTCAAGGAAAAAATTGAAACTGCTCAAGCAGGATGGCGCAGGGTTTGTGCTACGGCCATGACGTACGGAATACCAGTGCCTGCTTTAACCACTGCCCTTTGTTATTTCGATGGTATTAGAAGCGAACGTCTGCCCGCAAACCTGTTGCAAGCGCAGAGAGATTACTTTGGTGCCCATACCTATGAACGTGTCGACAAGCCCAGAGGGGAGTTTTTTCATACCAACTGGACGGGTAAAGGTGGTGATACTGCTTCTACTACCTATGTGGTTTAAAGCTTTAGTTATTTTTTTTTACCCGAAAAATATCTTTCTAAAAAACAGCGATTTACGGGGTCGGAATTTGCTTTTTGGGTGTCCAGGTGCAAAATTTACCCCATGTTTGTGCGCTGGAAGCCCAATAAGATTGGAACAACAAGTGTCCAGGTAATAGACTAGAGCCAGAGTACGTTTCTGATGCAAATATCCATATTCTTTTTGCAATCAAAGTTTTTTAACAAGCTTGTAAATCAAGTTCAAAGCCATTCAAACCATATACTTTGATCAATAATTGGAATTCCATTGAGTCTACAAACTTGCATCGTATGCCCAGTCCCTCCTTGGATTGGATTTTTCAAATCATCATAGAAAATACCAAATGTTGCAGGCTTGATTTTATCAGTTCCAAGAACTTTTATGGTATCCCTGATAATGTATGCGGCTTTGAGGGTAATATGATCTCTATGACCTAAGACATAGTGGTCAACTGTCCTAACCCCCAATTGCTTGGACATAATTTGAAAAACAATTTAGGCACATTACAATACGACAATTCATCAGGGTGGTTTTTTTTATATTGATTTATAATTTATTTGTACATTTGAAAATCCGAAAACACTCTCAAACAAGTAATAAAACATTCGGTTTATAAACCATCACCTTTAATTGCTCATTGAATTTCGTTGTTTTTAAAAATCACAGAATTGCAAATCCTAAAGCTTCCTACTATTACACGGGTGTTAGCCCTAATCGTGGAACGCGTAGGTTTAGTTTACGGCAAATGTTTGATAAAGAGAAAGAAAATGCGGTCATTGCAAGTGGAGAATGACGAGAAAGATGATTTATGGTAATAAACTTAATCAAATTCGAGCCGAACTATCTTCGACCTCAATAAGTTGGATAGCAGCCAACATATTTGTAATGAATCTGATCCGATATACCAGGAGTTTTCTTGGCTCTATAATGAAGTTGCTTCTTGCTAATGTGATGAAAATGAGAGAAGAAATAATAATAACATTCATGCCAGCCCAAAGAAATTTGGGGCTGATTTGAATTATTCAGTGAACCCTAATTATATACGTATGCAAAGCAAACTTTCGAAATTCAGAGTAGGGATATTGTTTCCCTTCCTTTTTTTATTTGTTTTTTATTCCTGTAAGGTAAGCATTCGGCGAACCCCGTCTTGCCTCTCTGAAAAAAGATTCCCGTTTTTCAGAGAATCTCCTAAATGTTCATAGAACTATGAGAGTTTCAGGATCAGATTTCGGAGATATATTTGGTTTT
>Ga0209538_1000256_pt1 | contig 32479 bp, 26 predicted proteins | sample BarGraNGADG00211_2_FD_184492 | JGI IMG/M metagenome (GOLD analysis project Ga0209538, IMG submission 184492) | Arctic peat soil microbial communities from Barrow, Alaska - Barrow Graham LP Ref core NGADG0004-211 (SPAdes) (version 2) | ecosystem: Environmental > Terrestrial > Soil > Wetlands >... | reverse complement strand
CAGGCCGCTACCGGCCTCACGGCTTCGTCGAGACCGTCACGGTGAACTTGGTGTTGCGGGCGATCTGACGCGTCGGCCCGACGATCCGCTCCAGGACCGGCCGGTACAGCAGGTGCGAGTTCCAGACCGTCCACAGCTCGCCGCCGGGACGCAGCACGCGGGCTGCGTCCGCGAACAGCCGGAGCGCGACCCCTGAGTGCACCGTTGCGCCCACGTGGAACGGCGGGTTGAGCACGACCAGGTCCGTGCAGCCCTCCGCAAGGCTCGACGCGGCGTCGTCCCGGATCACGGTCACCCGGTCGGCGACGTCGTTGGCCACCGCGGTGGCCCGGGCGGAGGCGACCGCCGACGCCGAGTCGTCGGTCGCGGTCACCTGCAGCGCCGGTCGCGCGCGGGCAAGGGCGACCGCCAGGACCCCGGTGCCGCAGCCCAGGTCGACGGCCGAGGCGGCTGCCGGCGCCATCCGGTCCGCAGATTCCAGCAAGAACCGGGTCCCGATGTCGACGGACGTGCCGGCGAACGCCCCGCCGTGCGCGCAGACGGTCAGACCGAGGTCGGCGTGCTGCTCGCTCGCCGGACGGCGTGCTGCGGGACGACGATCGGCCGGGCGAGGCTCGGAGGCCGCCAGGAGCCGCGACTTCTGCCGGGCCAGGCCGGCCTCGACGACGCCGAACCAGCGTCCGAGCACGTCGTTCATCGAGCGACTCATGTGCTTGACCCGACCGCCGGCGAACAGCTGGACCCGCGGGTCGGCGTAGGTCGCGACCACACCGGCGATCTCGTCGAGCTCGTCGAGCGACCTCGGCAGCTGCAGCAGGACGACGCGCGCGCCCGAGACGAGCGCGTCGTCGAGCCCGTGCGCCGTGTACACCGCCGAGTGTCCGAGCCGGTCCGCATTGGCGGCGAGCGCGCGCTCGCCGATGAGCGCGTCCTGATGCGTCCGGATCGCCGTCGCACCGTGCAGCGCTGCGGCCCCGAGGGTGAGGGCTCCGTAGCGGTCACCGATGACGGCCACCCCGCCGGCCGGCGCACCCGCGATCGCGGCCGACGCCTCGTCGAGGATCAGCCGGTCGCTCGCGTCGGAGGCGAACAGGTTCGGCGCCTCGACGTCGGGGTACCGGCGCAGAGCCTCGAACGAGAAGGCAGTCATCCCACCATCCTCCCAGCCGGGAGAGATGCAGTGAGCCGTCCCGCGTCTCGACGCCCGCTACATCCCGTGCGGCATGTTCACGAACCGCGAGTAGTGCAGCTGGCTGGTGATCACGATCGTGTCCGTCGGGCCGTTGCGGTGCTTGGCGACGATCAGGTCCGCCTCGCCCGCCCGCGGGGACTCCTTCTCGTAGAAGTCCTCGCGGTGCAGCAGGATCACGACGTCCGCGTCCTGCTCGATGGCGCCGGACTCGCGAAGGTCGGACAGCTGCGGCCGCTTGTCCGTGCGCTGCTCCGCGCCACGGTTCAGCTGGGAGATCGCGATCACCGGCACCTGGAGCTCCTTGGCGAGCAGCTTCAGCGCCCGGGAGAACTCGCTGACCTCCTGCTGGCGGGACTCCACCCGCTTGCCCGAGCTCATCAGCTGCAGGTAGTCGATCACCACGAGCTTGAGGTCGTGCCGCTGCTTGAGCCGGCGGCACTTCGCCCGGATCTCCATCAGGGACATGTTCGGGGAGTCGTCGATGAACAGCGGGGCCTGGGACAGCTTGCCCATGGTGGAGGCGAGCTTCTGCCAGTCCTCGTCGCGCATCATGCCCTTGCGCATGTTCTGCAAGGACACCTGTGCCTCGGCGGCGAGCATGCGCATGGTGATCTCGTTGCGGCTCATCTCCAAGGAGAAGAGCACCGACGTGAGCCCGTGCTTGATCGACGCAGAACGCAGGAAGTCGACTGCCAGCGTGCTTTTCCCGATGGCCGGACGAGCCGCCAAGACGATCATCTGCCCCGGGTGCAGCCCGTTGGTCAGCCGGTCGAGCTCGATGAAGCCGGTCGGCACGCCGACCATGCCCTCGCCACGGTGCCCGGCGGCCTCGATCTCCTCCATGGTGCCGTTGATGATCTCGGCGAGCGGCAGGTAGTCCTCGCTGGTTCGCTGCTCGGTGACCGCGTAGATCTCGGACTGGGCGGTGTTGACGATCTCGTCGACGTCGCCGCCGTCGGCCGCGTAGCCGAGCTGCACGATCCGGGTGCCGGCCTCCACGAGCCGCCGCAGGACGGCGCGCTCCCGCACGATCCGGGCGTAGTACCCGGCGTTCGCGGCCGTCGGCACCATCGCGATCAGCGTGTGCAGGTACGGCGCGCCGCCGATCCGCCCGATCTCGCCGCGCTTGGTGAGCTCCGCGGAGACGGTGACGGCGTCGGCCGGCTCGCCGCGCCCGTACAGGTCGAGGATCGCCTCGTAGACCAGCTCGTGAGCTGGACGGTAGAAGTCCGCACCCTTGAGGTGCTCGACGACGTCGGCGATCGCGTCCTTCGACAGCAACATGCCGCCGAGCACACTCTGCTCAGCGACGATGTCCTGCGGCGGGGTGCGGTCGAAACCCTGCTCCGGCCGACTGAGCGTGAGCCCTCGTTCGAGCTCTTCGATGGTCACCGATCACTCCCCACCCGGGCTTGGACATGCTCGTACTGATGTTCTACCCCGGACCCCTGACACCCACTCGTCGCCTACCGGCCGGTGAACCCGTGGACCTGCAGCAGCGAGCCTAGGGGGTCGGCGCCCAGGCCCCAACGACCTGGCCGTTCCCCCTGTGGGTGGCCTTGTGGGCGCCCTGTGAGTGGGGTGTGGACCTGACCGTAGGCCAGTCCACAGCCTTGTCCCCGACCTGTGGATACAGCGGGTGAAGAGGCCTCGATCGTGCGGCGGAGCACGCCTTTCGCCGTGCACCGCCTGTGGACAGGAACTCGTTCGCGATCCGTTCAGCATCCGGACAGGCCATCTCGCATGGTGTTCATGCTGTTTACCGCTCGGACCCATCCACGCCGTCCGACGCCGCCTGGCGCAACCCGACGCCGCCCGGCGCAACCGCTCGGCCCGGACGGCGCACATCCGTCAGCCCTGCGAACAACTGTTGTTCGCACAGGCCACACAGGTGCGCCGTTCGAACAAGCGTCTGGGGCTTCAGGGTGCCCGACGGCGCGCCCGGGTCGCGGGCAGACGGAAGGCCCGGCCCCACCGGGGCCGGGCCTCGTCGTCGTACCTTGGCGTGCGGAGTGCTCAGTCCTGCGGGAGCACCCGCACGTCGATCTGAGCAGCGACGTCCTCGTGCAGGCGCACCTGGACCTGGTGCTCGCCGACGGACTTGATCGGCTGGCCGATCTCGATCTTGCGACGGTCCAGCGTCGGACCGCCCGCCGCAGCGACGGCCTCGGCGATGTCCGTCGTCGTCACGGCGCCGAACAGGCGCCCGGACGCGCCGGCCTTTGCGCGAATCACGACCGGGGAGCCCTGCAGGCGCTCGCGCACCGCCCTGGCCTCTTCCATCGTGGAGATCTCGCGGGACTTGCGCGCCTTGGTGATCGCCTCGATCTGCTTGGCGGCACCCCGGGTCCAGGCGGTCGCAAGACCGCGGGGCACCAGGTAGTTGCGCGCGTAGCCGTCCTTGACCTCGACCACGTCGCCAGGAGCACCGAGGCCGGTGACCTCGTGCGTGAGGATGAGCTTTGCCATCGTCCGTCCTCTCTCAGCGAGCCGAGCTCGAGTACGGGAGGAGGGCCATCTCGCGGGCGTTCTTCACGGCCCGGGCGATGGCGCGCTGCTCCTGGGTGGTCACGCCGGTCACCCGACGGGCGCGGATCTTGCCGCGATCGGAGATGAACTTGCGCAGCAGCGCGGTGTCCTTGTAGTCGATGGAATCGACCTTGATCTTCGCCATCTTCAGCGGATTCGTCTTCTTCTTGGGCTTGCGGACGACGGGCTTCGCCATCGTGGGAACTCCTTGGTCTGTGCTGCCGGCCCTGCGCTCTCACGCAGGCCGGTCTGGGTCTAGGGGATGCCGATCAGAACGGGGGCTCGTCCGAGGCGCCGCCAGGTGCCGGCGTCGCCCAAGGGTCGTTGTCGAAACCGCCGCCACCTGAGGCGCCGCCGGAGGCGCCGCCACCTGAGGCGCCACCACCGGAGAAGCCACCGCCGCCGCCGCCCGAGCGCTGGGCCCGGGTGACCTTGGCCGACGCGTAGCGCAGCGAGGGGCCCACCTCGTCGACCTGAAGCTCGACGACCGTGCGCTTCTCGCCCTCGCGGGTCTCGTACGAGCGCTGGACGAGCCGGCCCTGCACGAGAACCCGCATCCCCTTGGTCAGGGACTCGGCGACGTTCTCGGCAGCCTCGCGCCAGACGGAGCAGCGCATGAACAGCGTGTCGCCGTCCTTCCACTCGTTGCTCTGCTTGTCGAAACTGCGCGGGGTGGAGGCGACGGTGAAGTTCGCGACCGCCGCCCCGGACGGGGTGAAGCGCAGCTCGGGGTCCCCCGTGAGGTTCCCGACCACCGTGATGACGGTGTCACCAGCCATGCCAGCTCCTCGTGTGTGCTCTGATCACGCGGTTATGGGTGCGGCGCTCAGCGAGCGTCGGGACGCAGGATCTTGGTGCGCAGCACTGCCTCGTTGAGGCGCAGCTGGCGGTCGAGCTCCTTGGCGGTGTCCGGGCTCGCGGTGAAGTCGACCACCGCGTAGATGCCCTCGGACTTCTTCTTGATCTCGAAGGAGAGCCGTCGTCGGCCCCAGATGTCGACCTTGTCGACACTCCCGCCGGCGGCGGTGACCACCGACAGGTACTTGTCGAGGGACGGGGCGACGGTGCGCTCCTCGATCTCGGGATCAAGGATGACCATCATCTCGTACTGACGCATGCGGATACCCACCTCCTGTGGACTCAGCGGTCACGGAATTTCCGTGACAGGAGGGTTGTGCGTCGACGTGCCCAGGTGCCGTGCGGTGATCGGCACCGCCGCTCCCGGGCAGCGACCGCCCATGCTACCCGGTCCGCCGGACACCTGAGGACAGGCAGCCGGCGGACGAGGCGTTCCGCCCGGCGCGGCTACGGCGTCGGCGGTGGTTACGGCGCCGGTGTATCGACGACCGCCGGCCCGGTCGACACCACGATCGTCACCGCGCTGCCTGGTGGAGCCGTCGACCCGCCGGCCGGACTCTGCGAGATCACATCGCCCGAGGGCACCGTCAGGTCCGCGGCCTGCTCGACCGTCACCGTGAACCCGTCCTTCTCGAGCTGCGATGTGGCAGAGCTCTCCTTCTGTCCGACGACGTCGGGCACCGCCGTGTCACCAGGCCCGGTCGAGATGGCGAGGTTCACGGTGCTGCCCTGCTCGGCCTCACCACCCGTCGGGTCCTGCGCGATGACGCTGCCCGCAGGCACCGTCGGGTCGCTCGCCTGGCTGGTGGCCGGAACCAGGAGCACAGCCTGCAGGGCCGCGACGGCGTCGGCCTCGGTCATCCCGACCACGTTGGGCACCGCCACCATCGGTGGCGTGTTCGGCGTGCCGACGTCGGAGGGCGGCGGGAACTCGATCACCTCGCGGCCCTGGTGGGCCGGCGTCATGAACGCCGTCCAGACCTGCAGCGGAAAGGTGCCACCGGTGATGGCCCGCTCCCCACCGAACGGGGTGATCGACTCCTGGCTGCCGTCGGGCGCCTCTTGGTACATCGCGACCGCGGTGGTCATGTACATCGAGTAGCCGATGAACCAGGCGGACATGTTGTCGTTGGACGAGCCGGTCTTGCCCGCCACCGGTTGCCCGACGGCTCTCGCCCCGCGGGCGGTCCCGCCCGCGGCCTCGATCGGCTGCTGGAGCGCGTAGCTGGTGTCGGCCATGATGTCCGGGGCGAACACCTGCTCCGGCGTCTGGGTGTTCTCGTAGGCCACCTCGCCGTCGGGGTACGTGACGGTCCGGACGATGAACGGCTCGGTGCGCGCGCCCTGGGCGGCAAGGGTGTTGAACGCCTGCGCCATGTCGAGCGGGTGCGGCGACGCGGTACCCAGCACGTTTGACGGGACGTGCTGGTTGTCGAAGAGGGCGCAGTCCTCCTCCGCCCGGGCCCAGCTGGCGCACACGCCCGCCTTCTGTGCGACCTCCAGCGTCTTGTCGAAACCCACCTCGACGTTCATCTGCGCGTACACGGCGTTGACCGACCGGGCCGTGGCCTCGAGGATGCCCAGCTTGCCGTAGTTGGAGTCGCCGTAGTTGCGCACACCGTCCGGGAAGCCCTCCACCGGCATCCGGTTGCGCCCCTCGTACGTGGACTTCAGCGAGCCGCCGGCCTCCAGGTAGGCGACCAGGGTGAACGGCTTGAACGTCGAGCCCGCCTGGGCGATGTCCTGGGTGACGGCGTTCTGGGCCCGCGTGATGTAGTCGGCACCGCCGTAGAGCGCGAGGATCGCGCCGGTCTGGCGTTCCAGGGTGACCAGCGCGGTCTGCAGGTTCGCCGGCTTGTCGGCCGGGAGCGTCTGGACGGCCTCCAGCGCCATCTGCTGCAGGCCCTGGTCGATGGTCGTGACGATCTGGTAGCCGCCGTGGTCAAGGTCGGTCTCGGTGATGCCGCTCTGAGCGATGATCTCCCGGCGGACCATGTCCAGCAGGTAGCCGTTCGGACCGGCGTAGACCTCCGGCGGCGCGAAGTCGACGACCGCTGGGAACACCTGGGCGTCACGCTCGGCCTGGGTGAGGGCCCCGGTCACGACCATGCCGTCCAGCACGTAGTTCCACCGGCGGGTGGCCTGCTCGGGGGAGACCCGTGGGTCGAAGTTGTTCGGCGAAGGGATGACGCCGGCCAGCAGCGCCGCCTGCGAGACGTCCAGGTCGGCGACGCCGACCCCGAAGTAGGCCCGGGCCGCCGTCTCGATGCCGTAGGAGTCGCGGCCGAAGTAGATGGTGTTCAGGTAGTTGACGAGGATCACGTCCTTGTCCTCGAGCCGGGCGAGCTTGACCGCGAGCATCGCCTCCTCGATCTTGCCGCGGACGTCGGTGATCGAGGTGTTGTGGTAGTACCGCTCGGCGTACTGCTGGGTGATGGACGACCCGCCCTGGCGATGCCCGCCCCGCAGGTTCTGCCAGAGCGCACGGGCGATGCCGGCCGGGTTGATCCCGGGGTTCTCGTAGAACGAGCGGTCCTCGGCGGCCACCACGGCATCCCGCACGTGCTGAGGGATCTTGTCCTGCCCGACGATCACGCGGTTCTGCTCGGCGAAGCTGCCCATCGGCGTCGTGCCGTCGGAGAAGTAGACGGTCGTGGTCTGGTACTCCGCCAGGTCGGACGGGGTCGGGATCGGCACGGAGTTGTACCAGATCACGATCACGAGGACGACGGCGACCACCCCGGTCAGGAAGAGGCCGAGCAGCAGGCGCCAGGAGGGGAGCCACCGCCGCACGCCGGTCTTGTCGTGGCGCGGGTAGTCGATGAACCGGTGATAGCCGGTCGGCTGGCCGACGGCGCGTGCTGCGCCGGCTGCTGCGCTCGGGGTGCCGGTCCGGGCTCCGCCGGCGGCTCGACGTCCGCTCACGGCAGGTGGACCGCCGCGGCCCGTTGTGCTGCCGGTGGGGGCGAACGACGCGGGGGGGCGCTGCTCGGCGCCGCCGCCCATGACGCTGCGTCGCTGGGGTCCGGTGGGACCGCCCTGGGAGGGGCCGCCTGTGGAGCCGGTTGCCACGTGGTGCCTTCCGTCCGTCACTTCGGGCCGGCGGGGGGGTCGGCCAAGGCCCAGGGTACGGACCATGCGGCCCGCGAGCGCGTCCAGTATGGTCGCGCTCGGTGAAGACCTTGTGGCAGCCCCTCGCCCCTGATGGGCGGGGATGGTGTCCGGTTTGCCATGGACGGGGACTTCGACCTACTCTCCGATGTATCAGTTCGATACATCAGTCCGCTGGATCCCGCCGATAGGTCGGCGCCTCCCGCGGTGCGAGGCGGGAGAGAGCGTGCGGGGTCGCTCAGACGTCCTTGAGCTGGCAATCCTAGGGTTGCTGGCCGAGACGCCGATGCACGGGTACGAGCTGCGCAAGCGGCTCAACCTGTTGCTGGGCTCCTTCCGCGCACTGTCCTACGGCTCGCTGTACCCGTGCCTGAAGGGCCTCGCCGAGCGCCGTCTCATCGTCGGCGTGGACGGGTCGCAGACGCCTCCGCCGCATGCCCTGTCGGGCAAGCGGGCCCGGATCGTCTACGAGCTCACTGCCGACGGCAAGGAGCACCTGGCGGAGATGCTGGCGACGTCCGGCCCCTCCGCCTGGGAGGACGACCACTTCGGGGTGCGGTTCGCCTTGTTCTCCCAGACCGACGCCGAGACCCGGCTGCGGATCCTGGAGGGGCGTCGCACTCGTCTGACCGAGCGGCTGGATCAGGTCCGCCAGGCCGCGACCCGCACGCGGGAACGGCTCGACGACTACACCCTCGAGCTGCAGCGCCACGGCCTGGAGCAGGTCGAGCGTGAGGTCCGCTGGCTGGACGGACTGATCGACAACGAACGCGGCACGCGCCGCGCGACAACCGAAGGGCCCGGCGTTTCGACCGGTCCCGACACCGCTGACGACGCGCGAGCGTCGCAGCACTGAGAGATCTGAGGAGCGAGGATGAGTTCGATCCGCGTCGCCATCGTGGGCGTCGGCAACTGCGCGTCATCATTGGTGCAGGGCGTTCACTACTACGCGGACGCCGACCCGCAGAGCAAGGTTCCTGGGCTGATGCACGTCCAGTTCGGGCCGTACCACGTCTCCGACATCGAGTTCGTCGCTGCCTTCGACGTCGATGCGAAGAAGGTCGGGTTCGACCTCAGCGACGCGATCAGCGCCAGCGAGAACAACACCATCAAGATCTGTGACGTCCCGCCGCTGGGCGTGACCGTGCAGCGCGGGCACACCTTCGACGGCCTCGGCAAGTACTACCGCGAGACCATCGACGAGTCCGACGCCGAGCCGGTCGACATCGTCAAGGCGCTGAAGGACGCGCGGGTCGACGTCCTGATCTCCTACCTGCCGGTGGGCTCGGAGAAGGCCGACAAGTACTACGCGCAGTGCGCGATCGACGCGAAGGTGGCGTTCGTCAACGCGCTGCCCGTGTTCATCGCCTCCGACCCGGTGTGGGCCAAGAAGTTCCAGGACGCGGGCGTGCCGATCGTCGGCGACGACATCAAGTCCCAGGTGGGCGCGACCATCACGCACCGCGTGCTGGCCCGCCTGTTCGAGGACCGTGGCGTCATCCTTGACCGCACGTACCAGCTGAACGTCGGCGGCAACATGGACTTCAAGAACATGCTCGAGCGCACGCGCCTGCAGTCCAAGAAGATCTCCAAGACGCAGTCCGTGACATCGAACATGGACCACGAGCTGAGCGCGCGGAACGTGCACATCGGCCCGTCGGACTACATCGAGTGGCTCGACGACCGCAAGTGGGCGTACGTGCGCCTCGAGGGCCGCGCCTTCGGCGAGGTGCCGCTGAACCTCGAGTACAAGCTCGAGGTGTGGGACTCCCCGAACTCGGCCGGCATCATCATCGACGCGCTGCGCGCCGTGATGATCGCCAAGGACCGTGGCATCGGTGGCCCGATCCTGTCCGCGGCGACGTACTTCATGAAGTCCCCGCCCGAGCAGATGGAGGACACCGCCGGCCGCGCCCGGCTCGAGTCCTTCATCCGCGGCGAGGTGGATCGCTGAGGTAGTCGGTCGGCGGGTCACTCATCCGCCCGCTCCGATCCGGCCGAGGGCGTCGTCGCAGCAGCGGCGGCGCCCTCGCCGTCGCGTTCGACCACCACCGTCGCCCCAGCCCCCCCGACACCGTCGCCCCAGCCCCCCCGACACCGTCGCCCCAGCCCCCTTCCCCGCCCTTCCGGCCGAGCGGGGAGTCTGCGTAACGCCAGGCGCAACAGATCCTCCCCGCAGAGGCCCGGCTCGGCGTCGTGGGGCGCCGGACGGCCTCCCGCCCACAGCGCGGGGTGATCCGGGCCATCCACAGGGTCGGTCGGCAGACGCCACGCGCCGCACGGTCGCGGTCCAGGGTGAGTCGGTGCGTCTTGAACCGAAGGTCGTGCTGCGGATCGCGTCCGCGCAAGCCGGCGTCGTCACCACCCGGCAGCTGGAGGCACTCGGCGCCGACCGGGCATGGATCGCGCGTCAGGTGAACAGCGGGCGGTGGCAGCGGCTGCACGCCGGCGTCCTCCTTACCCACTCCGGACCGGTGCTGTGGCGGGCCCGCGCGTGGGCGGCCATGCTTCACGGCGGCGTCGGCGCCGCACTCAGCCACGAGTCCGCCGCACACCTCCAGGAGTTCCGCGCGGCTTCGCCCGCGCAGGTGGACCTCATCATCCCGCACGGCCGTCGGCTGGAGCCGGCGCCAGGGATCCGGCTCCACCGGCGAGTCATCGTGGCGCCCGCGGGCGGGCGGCCGCGACGCACCTGGCGCGGCGACACAGTCGTGGACCTGGTGGCCGCCGCACGGTCCGACGACGACGCCGTCGGCTGGGTCTGCGACGCCGTCCGGGCCGGCACCCGGTTGCCGGAGATCGCCGACGCACTCCAGCGCCGGAGCCGGCTGCGCAACAGAGCCCTGCTCCGCGACCTGCTGCACGAGGTCGCCGCGGGCATCGAGTCCCCGCTCGAGCGGCGCTACCACCACGACGTCGAGCGGCGGCACGGGCTGCCCCGGGCCGAACTGCAGGTCCGCGAGACGGTGGGCGGCCTGTGGATCCGGGCCGACTGCATCTACGAGGGCCTCGGCGTGCGCATCGAGCTCGACGGCGCGCTCGCGCACCCGGATGGCCGAACCGACGCCGACACGTGGCGGGACAACGCGGTCCTGATCGCGCGTGGTGAGATCACGCTGCGCTACCGCTGGCGGCACGTTGCGGCCACGCCGTGCGAGACGGCGGCTCAGGTGGCCACGGCTCTACGGTCGCGGGGCTGGACCGGGCACCCGCGCCCGTGCGGACCGGCGTGCGCCGTCGGGGTGTTCCTGCACAGTGCGGTGGGGCGCTGAGATGGCTGCCGGTCGACAGCTCGACACGCTCGACTCAATCGGCATCCGCTCGGGGCCACGTCGGAGGGTTACCGCCGCATGGCGATTGCTTCCCTCCGATCCAACGGAGTGGGCCACGACCGAGGGGGGCCGGCGAACGTGCCGGGGCCCCTCGCGGCGCGTTGCCGTGGTGGCAGCGTCCGCAGTTCAGCTCCCATGTCCGTCATCGCCCCGACGGACGGACCGTGGTCCCCGACCACCGGGTGCGACTCGTGGCTCGCCCGATGCCACAGCTCACGCTCCCGGTCGAGCATGCGGTACCGGTCGAGCATGCGGTACCGGTCGATGAACTTGCTGACGATCGCCCGCCGCACGTACTGCTCCGCCTGACCGATCCCGTCGAACCGCCGGCCGCCGACGAAGGTGGCCATCAGAACCTCCTGGACCAGGTCCCCGGCGTCGGCCTGCGAACCGGTCAGGAGCATCCCATACGCGACGAGGCGCGGGTAGCGCTCGCGCGCCACCTCCTCGAGCAAGGGCTCCCACCCGGCCACGGGTCCTCCCACCATCGATCGTCTGCCACCAGAACGTACGGGCTGGCCGGATCGGTTGGGGTGGGATCAGACGCGGTTCACCCGCCCCATCGGGCGGGGCTGGGTGCATCCGTCAGGCCGGCCCGACCTCGGCCGAGCGCAGCCGCGCGCGGATGACCAGCTTGCGCAGCTCCTCGACCCAGAGCACAACGCTCGCCAGCGCCGCACACACCAGCCATTCACCGACGTCCAGCGGCGTCGTGCCGAACGCGGTGTTCAGGAACGGCAGGTTCACCACGGCGAACTGGAGCAGCGCGGAGAGCGCGACCGCTCCCCACAGCCACCGGTTCTGCCGCCCACGGAACGCACTGGACACCCCGGACCGGGAGTTGAACGCGTTGAACAGCTGGGCGAGCACCAGCACCGTGAACGCGGCGGTGCGCGCCATGGTCACGCCGTCCGAACCCTCGACCAGACCGCCGGGCAGGTGCAGGTCGATCGCGAACAGCGAGACCGTGGCCATCACGAACCCGATCAGGATCACGTTGCGCCACATCCGGGCGTCGATCACCCGGTCGGTGAGCTTGCGGGGCGGCCGCGCCATCACGTCGTCGGTCTGCGGGTCGACGCCCATCGCCAGCGCCGGCGCGCTGTCCGTCAGCAAGTTGATCCACAGGATCTGGGTGGCCAGCAGCGGCAGCACGACCACCTCGCCGTGCCCGGTCAGCCCGAGCGTCCCCGCGAAGACCACCCCGAAGAAGACGGTGAGCACCTCGCCCATGTTCGAGGAGAGCAGGTAGCGCAGGAACTTCTTGATGTTCTCGAAGATCCCGCGGCCCTCCCGCACGGCCGCGACGATCGTGGCGAAGTTGTCGTCGGCCAGAATCATCGCGCCGGCCTGCCGGGTCACCTCGGTGCCGGTGATGCCCATCGCGACCCCGATGTCGGCGGACTTCAGGGCAGGGGCGTCGTTGACGCCGTCGCCGGTCATCGCCACCACCTGGCCGTCGGCCTGCAGCGCGTCGACGATCCGCAGCTTGTGCTCGGGGGACACCCGCGCGAAGACCGGGGTGGTCCGGACGACGTCGCGCCAGCCCTCGTCGTCCAGGGCGTCCAGCTCGAGCCCGGTGGCAGCCGCGGCCCCGTGCTCGGCGATCCCCAGGTCGGTGGCGATCCGCAGCGCGGTCCGGGGGTGGTCGCCGGTGATCATGATGATCCGGATCCCCGCCCGGTGGGCCGCCTCGACGGCGGCGGCCGCCTCCGGCCGGGCCGGGTCGATGATCCCGACGACACCGCACCACACCAGCTCGCCCTCGATCTCCTCGCCGACCGTTGTCGGGTCGACGTCCGAGGCCAGACGGCGGAACGCCACACCGAGGGTGCGCAACGCCTCGCCGGACATCTGCTCGACCGCGGCGACCACACCCGTCCGGCGCTCGTCGGTGATCGGCACCACGTCGTCCCCGACCCGGACGCCCGTGCACCGGCCGAGCAGGACGTCCGGCGCCCCCTTGGTCATCACGGTGTGCTCGTCGCGCACGGCGTCGTGCTCCACGCTCGACATCAGCTTGCGCTCGGACGTGAACGGCACGACCGCCACCCGCCGGAACCGGTCGCGTCGCGCCCCGTGCGTGCCGAGCTTGCGCTCGGCCACCAGGAACGCCGCGTCCGTCGGGTCGCCCTGCATGGCCCACTCGCCGGAAGGCTCCTGGCGCAGCACGGCGTCGTTGGCCGCACTCCCCGCGGACAGCACGGCACGCACCTCGGACCACAGCGGCGCGTCCTCGCTCAGCGTCCCGGTGACCGGCCGGACGGCCCCGGTCGGGTCGTAGCCGACGCCGTCGAGCGTCACCTCCCCGGAGGCGGTGACCACCCGCACGAGGGTCATCGCGTTCTGGGTCAGGGTGCCGGTCTTGTCCGAGCAGATCACCGACGCCGAGCCGAGGGTCTCCACCGAGGCAAGGTTCTTCACGATCGCGTTCCGTGCCGCCATCCGCTGCACACCGATGGCCAGGACGACGGAGAGCACCGCGGGCAGCCCCTCCGGGACCGCGGCAACGGCCAGCGACACCCCCAGCAGCAGGACCGTCACGGCGCCGGCGAGCGTGTGCACGTCGGACGTGAGCAGCACGGTGCCGACCACCACCACGGCGATCACCAGCACCGCGATCCCGAGCATCTTCCCGACGACGGCGATCTCCCGCTGCAACGGGGTCGGCTGCTGCTCGGTGTCCTGGAGCAACTGGGCGATCTTGCCGGTCTCGGCGGCCATCCCGGTCGCGGTGACGATCGCCCGCCCGCTCCCCCTGGTGATCGCGGTGCCGCCGAACACCATGCAGGTGCGGTCACCGAGCGCCGTCGGGCCGCTGAGCGGCTCCGTCGTCTTGCCGACCGCCTCGCTCTCACCGGTCAGCGCCGCTTCCGCGACGTGCAGCGAGGCGACGGCCAGCAGCCGAGCGTCGGCCGGCACGGTGTCACCCTCGGCGAGCACCAGGAGGTCACCCGGCACGACGTCGCGGGCCGGGATCCGGCGCTGCTCGCCGTCGCGCAGCACCGAGGCGGTGGGCGCGCTGATCATCTGCAGCGCCGCGACGGCGTCCTCGGCCTTGCGCTCCTGCACCACACCGAGCACCGCGTTGAGGACCACGATCACCCCGATCACCAGGGAGTCGAACGGCCATCCCGTTGCGCCCTCGACGATCCACGCGCCGAGCGAGACCGCGACGGCGACCAGCAGCAGGACGACGAGCGGGTCCCTCATCTGGGCCAGGACGCGCCGCCACATCGGCACGGGGGGCTCGGCCAGCAGCTCGTTGGGGCCGTGCTCGGCGAGGCGCCGCGCGACCTCGTCGGAGGTCAGGCCGGCGGTCGGGTCGCTGCGCCATGTCCGGACGACGTCGTCGATGGTGTGCAGCCACGGCTCCGAGGTCATGGCTCTCATCTTGGCCCGACGCCGAGCGCTAGCCTGCACCGGTGAGGATCCCGCTGTGAGCGTCCTTGGCGACCTGCGCGTCGTCGCCGTGCACCGCGACTTCCGCAAGCTGTTCAGCGTGCGACTGGTCTCCCAGTGCGGCGACGGGATGTTCCAGGCGGGCCTGGCCACGCTGTTCTTCTTCTCCCCGGAGCGCATGGCGACCGCCGCCGACGTCGCGGCCGCCTTCGCCGTCCTGCTCCTGCCGTTCACCGTGGTCGGCCCGTTCGCCGGGCCGCTGCTGGACCGGTGGCGCCGCCGGCAGGTGCTGCTGATCGGCAACGCCGTGCGGGTGGTGCTGGGACTGACTCTCGCCGTGCTGATGGCGACGGCCGGCGTCGGGCCGGCGGTGTACGTGGTGGCCCTGGTCACGCTGGGGGTCAACCGGTTCCTGCTGGCCGCGCTCTCCGCGGCGCTCCCGCGGGTGGTGCCCCGCGACCAGCTGCTGATGGCCAACACGATCACCCCGACGCTCGGCGCGGTCGCTGCGGTGGTCGGGGCGGGGGCCGGGTTCCTGCTCGGCCGCCTGGTCCCGGAAGGTCCGCTGCGCGACGGCGCGGTCCTGGCCGGTGCCGCCCTGCTGTTCGGCGCGGCGAGCGCCCTGGCCCTGCGGCTCGGCCGGGACCAGCTGGGCCCGGAGCAGCGGTCGCTGCACCTGTGGCAGGACCTTCAGGCGACGGCCGGTGACCTGGTCGACGGCGCCCGCTACCTGATCGCCCGCCGCACCCCGGCGCTGGGCCTTGGCGTGATGGCGGTGCACCGGTTCCTGTACGGCGTCAACTTCATCGCGCTGATCCTGATCTCGCGCAACCTGCTGGTGGACCCGTCCGACGCCGACGCCGGCCTGGCGATGTTCGGCCTGCTCGTCAGCTTCTCGTTCGCCGGGAACGGGCTGGCGATCCTGCTCACCCCGCTCGCGCACGAGCGGATGACCCCGTCGACCTGGATCGTGGTCTGCCTCGGGATCGGGGTGGCCAGCCAGGCGCTGCTGGCGACGTCGCCCGCGTTCGGGGTGGTGGCGACGGCCGCCGTGCTGCTCGGCCTGAGCGTGCAAGGCGCCAAGATCGCCGTTGACACGATCGTCCAGCGGGACACTCACGACGACTACCGGGGCCGCGCGTTCGCCCTCTACGACGTGCTGTACAACGCCGCGTTCGTCGGCGCGGCCGCGCTGGCCGCCACCGCGCTGCCGGACACCGGCTGGTCGGCGGTGATCTTCGTCGCCCTCGCGGTGACCTATCTGCTCACGGCGATGGGCTACCGGGTCGGCTCGGTGCGCGCCGAGGCCCAGCTCGGCGTCGTCGCCTGAGCTGCGCCCCCGGCGCACCAGCCCACGCCCGGCGCCTCACCGGCGCCCGGGTCACCGCAATTCCACGGACGAGACCGTGGCCGCGAACGGGCGCTTGCGCCCGGCGCCTCACCGGCGCCCGGGTCACCGCAATGGGGAGTCTGGGTAACGCCACGCGTTACTGATCCTCCCCACAAGCACCCCGCGCCGTCAGCCATCGCCGCACTTGTGACGCAAGTGCCGGGTGTGGCCCCTGAGACGGCGCACACGCCACCCTGGGCCCACCCGTCACAAGAGCGGCTGTGAGCGACGAGGCCGCCGGCGGTGGATGGGCCGACCGGCTCAATCGGCGCCGTCGACAGGCGCCACGCGTTCCCAGCTCGCGACCCCGCGGAACCGCTCCAGCTGCGGGTGCCGGGTGTAGCCGCGCGTCGTGCCGGTCAGCACCTTCTGGGCCGGCAGGACGACGTGGCGCCAGCAAGCCGTCAGCCCGACGGTGTCCAGGTACCGCAGGTGCACCGACCAGAGCCGCACCCCGCCGCACCGTCCCGGATCACGGTGACGACACCATCCCGCTCAGGGTTCACGCGCCATCGCGGGGCGGGCGGGGAGCGCCCGCAGCGCCGTCGTCCCCCCGCTGCGCCCACCACTCCCGCAGCGCCGCCTCAACGACCTCCACCGGCTGCGGGCCGTTCTCCATCCGCAGGTCCAGCAGGAACCGGTAGGCCTCGCCGACCACCGGCCCCGGCGGGACGCCCAGCGCGGCCATGATCTGCTGGCCGTCCAGGTCGGGCCGGATCGACGCCAGCTCCTCCTGTTCGCGCAGCTCGGCGATCCGCCGCTCGAGGTCGTCGTAGGCGTGCGACAGCCACTCGGCCTTGCGCCGGTTGCGCGTGGTGCAGTCGGACCGGGTGAGCCGGTGCAGCCGCTCGAGCAGGGGCCCGGCGTCGGTCACGTACCGGCGCACCGCGGCGTCGGTCCAGTGCGCCTCGCCGTACCCGTGGAACCGCAGGTGCAGCTCGGTGAGCCGGGCGACCGCCTGCACGGTGTCCTTGTCGAAACGCAGCGCCTTCAGCCGGCGTGCGACGAGCTTGGCCCCGACCACCTCGTGATGGTGGAAGCTCACCGCGCCGCCGGTCTCGAAGCGGCGGGTGGCCGCCTTGCCGACGTCGTGCAGCAGGGCCGCGAGGCGGAGCACCAGGTCTGGGCCCGGCACCGGCCCGGTGGGGGCGTCGTGCGTGCCCGTCTCCAACGCGATGGCCTGCGCGAGCACGGTCAGGGAGTGCTGGTAGACGTCCTTGTGCCGGTGGTGCTCGTCGATCTCCAGCCGCAGGGCGGACAGCTCGGGGAGCACCTGGTCGGCGAGCCCGCTGGCGACGAGCACCTCCAGCCCTGGCAGCGGGTCGGGCGCGAGGAGCAGCTTGGTCAGCTCGTCCCGGACGCGCTCGGCAGACACGATGCCGATCCGGGCCGCCATCGCCCCGATCGCCGCCCGGACGTCGTCGTCGAGGGCGAACCCGAGCTGGGCGGCGAAGCGTGCCGCACGCATCATCCGCAACGGGTCGTCGCCGAAGGACTGCTCGGCGGTGACCGGCGTGCGCAGCCGACGCGCGGCCAGGTCGGCGAGCCCGTCGAACGGGTCGACGAACGTCAGGTCCGGCAGGCGGACGGCCATCGCGTTCACGGTGAAGTCGCGCCGGGACAGGTCGCCCTCGAGCGTGTCGCCGAAGGCCACCTCCGGCTTGCGCGACGCCGGGTCGTAGACGTCGCTGCGGTAGGTCGTCACCTCCACGACGACGTCGGCGCTGCCGCTCTTGGCGAACCGGCGAGCGCCGATGGTGCCCCACTCCCGACCGATGTCCCAGTGCGCGTCGCCCCACCGGGCCAGCAGCGCCTCCGTCTGGTCCGGGGTGGCCGACGTCGCGAAGTCCAGGTCCGTGCTGACCCGGCCGAGGAACGCGTCCCGCACCGGGCCGCCGACCAGCGCGAGCTCGTGGCCGGCCGCGGCGAAGGCCGCCCCGAGCTCGAGCGCCGCGGGCGCCAGATCGGCGAGCGCGCCAAGGGCCCGGCGCTGCAGGGCGGCGAGCGCGGGGTCGGCTGGGCGAGGTGTGGGCGGCACGGCACACCAGCGTGCCAGATGCGGTCGTTACAGTGTTGGTCATGGCGAGCGTCGTCCAACCCAGGCGAGGGCACGTGCCCACGCCACCCGGTGGACACGCCCTGCACCTCGACGCCCTGGACACCCTGCGCGGACGCCGCAAGTTCCGCACCCTGCCCGTGGTGGAGGAGACCTCCGCCGGCGGGTTGGTCGTGACCTCGTTGGACCGTCCGCACGCCGCGGTGATCGCGCGCCGCAACCGCGCCGGCCGCCTCGAGTGGTGCCTGCCGAAGGGGCACCTCGAGGGCACCGAGACCGCCGAGCAGGCGGCCGTGCGGGAGATCGCCGAGGAGACCGGCATCCAGGGCCAGATCGTCCAGGCCCTCGGCACCATCGACTACTGGTTCACCGGCGAGGACCGCCGGGTGCACAAGGTGGTGCACCACTTCTTGCTCAGCGCCACGGGCGGCGAGCTGAGTGTCGCGGGCGATCCGGACGGGGAGGCGGAGGACGTCGCGTGGGTGGCGATCGACGAGCTCCCGGACCGGTTGGCGTACCCCAACGAACGCAGGTTGGCCGCCACCGCCCGCGCGGTGGTCGCCGGTAGCAGATGAGCCCTCGCGCCGGCCGCGCCCTTGCCGGGTTCGCGGCCGGGATGCTCGCCGTCCTGGTCGCCGCCGGGACGCTCGCGGTGGCGGCGCCCGCGAGTGCCGCCACTCCTGACCAGTCCGGGCTGCCGCTCGAGGTGCTGATCACCGAGGTGAGTCCCCAGGTGCTCGGGGTCGGCCAGGACCTGACCGTGCGGGTCCAGGTGCACAACACCGGGTCGGGCACCGTCGCGCAACCACGGGTGCTGGTCCACCTGGACCGGAACGCCTTCATCAGCAGGTACTCCCTCGACGTGTGGCGGGGTCGCGGCCCCCAAGACGCGCTCGGCTCGGTGGTGCTGCAGCAGGACCTGACGGCCCCGTTGGGCCCGGGCCAGACCGTCGCGCTGGACCTCACCGTCACGGCGTCGGCCGTCGCGCTGCCCAACCGGCTCACCTCGTGGGGAGCAAGGGGTCTCGCGGTCCAGGTGGTCGACCGGGCGGACTCCGCGCGGCCCCGCCTCGGCGTTGCCCGCACGTTCGCCCTGTGGTTCCCCGATCAGGAGGTCACCGCGACCCGGCTGAGCGTGCTCGCCCCGGTGGTCGGCGTGGCCGTCAGCCCGTACGACGACGCCTGGGTCGGCGACCTGGAACAGCTCACCCGGCCCGGCGGGCGGCTGGCCAACCTGCTCGCCGCGACCGGCGAGCACGCGGAGGTGACCTGGGCGGTCGACCCTTGGCTCGCCGAGGCAGCGCCGGACGCCGGGCCGGTCACCCAGGCGTGGGTCGGGGAGCTGCTGGCCGCGATGACCGACCGCGAGGTCAGCCTGCTGCCATACCTGGATCCCGACCTCGCGGCCCTCGCGCACACCGGGGCCGACGACCTCCTCACCGCCGCCATCGACCGGGCGAGGAACGTGGCCGGCTCAACCGACCTGCCCGACGGGGCCCGGGCCACCCTCGCCTGGCCGGCTGACGCCGAGCCCGACCTCGCAACAGCCGCGCTCGCCGACCGCTCCGGGCAGAACGCCCTGCTGGTCGGCCCGGGCCGGCTGTCGACACCCGGCGTGCTGACCTACACCCCGTCCGGCCGGACAACGGTGACCGCCGGCGGTGCGGACATCCCGGTCCTGGTGCCGGACGAACGGCTCTCCGCGGCCCTGGTGAACGGCACCGTCGGGCCGCTCGGCGGGGACGCGACGGCATTCGGGCCGGTCACGCCGGCCACTGCCGCCCAGGACCTGCTGGCCGAGCTGGCCGTGATCACCCGCGAGCGTCCGGCCGACGCCCGGCACCTGCTGATCACCGTGCCGCGGGACTGGTCACCGGACGTCAGCGTGGTGACGGCCCAGCTCGACGCGCTCGCCGCGGCCCCCTGGGTGCACACCGAACCGCTCTCCGCGCTGGTCGGGCTCGCCGACCCGGAGGTCGACCGCGGCACCCTTGCCGAACGCACGGTCACCGGAACCGAGGTGGACGCTGCGGCCCTCGGCACCGTGCGGAACGCCGTCCAGCGCCGGCAGTTACTCGCCGGGATCGCCGCCGACCCCCCAGCACTGCTGGGCGACCTGGAGCTGGAGCAGCTGGCGCCGACGTCGGTCGCCTGGCGGGCGGACCCGGTCGGCCGCGCGGAGTCGGTCGCCGGCTCGCCCGCCGCGACACAGCTGCTCGCGGCCGCGGTCACGGTGCAGCCGGCCGAGATCCTCACACTCGTCTCGAGCTCCGGCGGCCTGCCCGTCCGGGTGACGAACACCCTGGACCAGGGGGTCAGGATCGCCGTCGGCCTGCGGCCCGCGGACGGCCGCCTGGTCGCGGACGACGTCGTCCCGGTCACCATCCCGGCCGGCGGCGAGGTCCTGGTGCAGGTCCCCGTTCGGGCCGTGCAGAGCGGCGACGTCATGGTGACCGTTGAGCTGCGCACCACGGACGGAGCCCTGCTGGACGACAGCACGCAGTTCCAGGTGCGGGTCCGCGCGGAGTGGGAGGGCATCGGCACGGCCGTGGCCGCCTCCCTGCTGGCCCTCGGGCTGGTGATCGGTGTCGTGCGGACCATCCGGCGTGGGCGGACCAGCCGTCGGGTCGGCCCGCCGGCTGTCGCGGGTCCCGATGCGCTCTCACCGGAGGAGCAGGAGTCCCTGTCGCCGGACGAGGAGACGGTATGAGCGTCAGCGACGCGTCAGCGACGGACGGCGGCCTCGGCCGCAACGCCGCAGTGATGGCGGCGGGCACGGCGGTGTCACGGGTGCTCGGGTTGGTGCGGTCGTCGCTCCTGGTGACGGTCATCGCCACCAACAGCTTCGCCGGCAACTCGTTCAGCCTGGCCAACACGCTGCCCAATGTCATCTACATGCTCATCGCCGGGGGCGTCCTCAACGCCGTGCTCGTGCCGCAGGTGGTCCGGGCGTACCGGTCGGCGGACGGCCAGCAGTACGTCGACCGCCTGCTCACGCTCGGAGGCGCGTTGCTGCTCGGCATCTCCGTGGTGCTGACGGCAGCCGCGCCGCTCGTCGTCCGGCTGTACAACGCCGGGGGCGACGTCCGCGCGCTGGCCACCCTCTTCGCGTTCTGGTGCATCCCGCAGGTCTTCTTCTACGGCATGTACACGCTGCTCGGGCAGGTCCTCAACGCCCGCGGCAACTTCGGCCCGTACATGTGGGCCCCGGTGCTCAACAACATCGTCGCTATCACCGGCCTCCTTGTCTTCATGTCGGCCTTCGGCCAGTACCGGGGGGGCGGACCGGCCGACCACCTGGCCGCGTGGGACGGCGGACGCGTCGGGCTGCTGGCCGGCTCCGCGACCCTCGGCGTCGTCCTGCAGGCGCTCGTCCTCCTCATCCCCCTGTACCGCAGCGGCTTCCGGTACCGCCCGCGGTGGGACTGGCGCGGCACCGGCCTGGGCACCGCGGGCCGGGTCGCCGGGTGGGCGTTCGCTGCCCTGGTGGTCGGTCAGGTCGCCGTCTTCGCCGTGTACTGGGTCGCCGTCGGTGCGGCCAAGGTGTCGGAGAGCACCGGCGCCGTCGACGTCGCGGCCAACAACGCCTACGCGAACACCTTCATGATCTTCATGCTGCCGCACTCGCTCGTCACGGTGTCCCTGCTCACGGCCCTGTTCACCCAGCTGTCCGACCACGCGGCCGCTCGGGACACGGGCGCCGTCCGGGCCGACTTCTCCTACGGGCTGCGGACCGTCGCGGTGTTCACCGTGTTCGCCGCGGCCGCCCTCTCGGTGCTCGCGCTCCCCCTCGTCCGCGTCATCTACCCGACCAACCGGCCGGCCGAGTCGGCCTCGCTCGTACCGATCATCGTCGCGTTCATGGCGGGCCTGGTGGCGCTCGGTGCCTGGTCGCTGTGCCAGCGGCTGTTCTACGCCTACTCGGACGCCAAGGGGCTGTTCCGGATCCAGGTGATCATGGCGGGCGTCGTGGTCACCGGCACCCTCGGCGGGTACTTGTTCGCCGACCCCCGCTGGTGGGTGGCCTGCGCTGCCGCGTCGATGTCGGCGTCCTACGTGGTCGGTGCGGTCTGGGGCGGGGCACAGGTGTGGCGGCGGTTGGGCGGCGGGCTGAGCCGGATCGTCCGGCTGCACGTGCGGACAGGTCTGGCCGCGACCGCCGCCGCGGCACTCGGCTGGCTGGTCAGCCGGATGTTCGGCAACCTGACCGGCGCGGGCTTCCTCAAGGCCCTCGCTGCGTGCGTCGTCGGCGGCGCCGTGATGCTCGGCACCTACCTGTGGCTGCTCCGCCGGCTTCAGGTCACCGAGCTCGACGACCTGCTCGGGCCCATCGTGGCTCGTCTCCGCCGTAGGCTGAGCACCCCGGTCCCTGTGGCCGCGCGCGATGGCCTGCCCGATGGCGAGCAGCCTCAGCAGGAGGCGCGCGTGGTGCAGGCCGGCGAGCACGGAGGTGATCGTCTGGACACCGTCATCGGTCGCGGCACGCTGCTGGCCGGTCGCTACCGTCTGCACCAACCCGTGAGCACCGACCTGCCGGGCGTGGAGAGCTGGACCGCACGCGACCAGATCCTCGACCGGCCGGTGCGCGCCCTGGTCGTCCGGTCCGGGAACGTCGCGGCCGCGCAGGACGCCGCTCGCCGCGCCGCGCTGGTCACCGACCCGCGTCTGCTGCGAGTGCTGGACGTCGGGGATCACGAGGGCGTGGCGTACACGGTCACGGAGCCGATCGTCGGGCAGGACCTCGCCCAGCTCACCGCGCGCGGACCGCTGCCGGCGGACCAGGTGCGCGCCATCGTCGGCGAGGCCGCCGCAGCGCTGGAGGTGGCCAGATGCCGCGGCGTGCACCACCTCGCCCTGCGGCCCTCGGCCGTGCACGTCACACCAGACGGGGCGGTGCTGGTCTCCGGCCTGGCGATGGACGGCGAGCTCATCGGGCACGAGGAGCGGGACGCCAAGGCGACGTCGCGGGCGGACACCATCGGGCTGGTGGCCCTGCTCTACCTTGGCCTGACCGGTCGGTGGCCGGACGTGCCGCGGCTCGGGCCGGCAGCGGGTGCCACCGTCGCGCCCGCGGTTGGCGGCAACCCCGTGCCACCGGCCGAGCTGTCGCCGGCCGTGCCGAACGACCTCGACACGCTCTGCGTCGTGACCCTTGGCCCGCACGACGACGGCCCGCACAGCCCCGGTGAGCTGGTGCGCGAGCTCGAGCCATGGGGCCCCGTCGACGCCCAGGGCATCTACGACGCACTGGACGGCGTCAACCGGTCGGTCACGATCCCGTCCGGCCCGTGGAGCGCCGACGGGTCCGCGGCAGGCGCTGCGGCGCGCTCGGGCCTCGGGGGGGCTGCGGGCGCCGGTGCGCTGAGCGCTCCGCCGACCGTCCACCCGGTGCAGCGCCAGTCGGTGCGCCGATCGTTCGAGCGGCCGTCCGGGACACGGGTGCGCCCGGGCACCCCGCCGCCGGCAGCGCCACCGACGCCACCGGCCTTCCGCCGTCCCGAGCCGCCGGCGGCGTCCTCCGCGCGCGGCGGCGCGACGACCGTGCTGGGCCCGGTGTCCGCGTCCGTTCCGGCATCGGCGCCACCGCGCCTGCCACCGAGCGCCCGGCCGGCTGCCGTGCGGCGACTGCCCGACGACTTCGACGACTTCATCAGCCGCTCCGCCGAGTCCGACCGGAAGACCATCAACGCCACCCCGATCGTGCTGGGCATCGTTGCGGTCCTGGTGGTGATCGGGCTGTTCTTGGCGTTCAAGGCCCTGACCGCCCCCGCCCCGCCGATCGGCGGCGAGCAGGGCCTCGACCTCATCGGAAGCGGCGACAACACCGGTGCGGAAACGACCGCGGCCGGCGACCCGGCGACCACGGCGCCCGCGGCCGAGGACCCCGCGGTGGACCCCGCTGCCGTACCGGTGATCGCGTCGGCGCAGATGATCGACCCGCCACCCGGCGGCGACAACAACGAGCACCCGGAGGCCGTGCCGCTCGCGATCGACGGGGACCCGTCGACCTTCTGGTACACCCGGACCTACGCGTCGCCGACCTTCGGCATGAAGCCGGGCGTCGGGTACGCCGTGACGCTCGCCGAGCCGGCCACCGTCACCACCGTCACCCTGCTGGTCAACGGCACCGGAGGCATGGTGGAGGTGCGGGCGACCGACCCGAGCGCGCCCACCCAGGGTGACGTGCTGGCGTCGGGCGCACTGGGCCCGCAGACCGTGCTCACGCTCAGTGCCCCCACCGTGACCCAGAACATCGTCCTGTGGTTCACCGCCCTGCCTCAGACGCCCAGCGCCCTCAACCGTGTCGAGCTGCTCGAGGTGCAGGTGTCCTGAACGGGCGACAACCCAGGGCAGGGAACACAACCCGCCGAGGATCGGTTGACGCCAACAGATCCCATGACCAAGACCCGACCGCCGCCGGACCTATCCGCGCGGACCCGACCGCCGAAGGATCGATTGTGACCGACTCCGTACATGACCTGGTGATCGTCGGGTCCGGCCCCGCCGGATACACCGCTGCGATCTACGCCGCCCGAGCCGGGCTGGCTCCCGTCGTCGTCGCCGGCTCGGTTACCGCCGGTGGTGCCCTGATGAACACCACCGAGGTGGAGAACTTCCCCGGGTTCGTCGACGGCGTGCTGGGCCCGGACCTGATGGAGACCATGCGCAGGCAGGCCGAGCGCTTCGGTGCCGAGATCCGGTACGACGACGTCACCGAGGTCTCCCTCGCGGGTCCGGTCAAGACCGTGGTGACGGGGGGCGGCGACACCTTCCTTGCGCGGGCCGTCATCCTGGCGACGGGCTCCGCCTACCGCGAGCTGGGTCTACCGGACGAGAAGCGGCTCTCCGGGCACGGGGTGTCCTGGTGCGCGACCTGCGACGGGTTCTTCTTCCGCGGCCAGCACGTTGTGGTCGTGGGCGGCGGCGACTCGGCCGTCGAGGAGGCGACGTTCCTGACCCGGTTCGCCGACACCGTGACCATGGTGCACCGGCGCGACGAGCTGCGGGCCTCCAAGATCATGGCCGACCGCGCGCTGGCTGACCCGAAGATCCGGTTCGCCTGGAACAGCAAGGTCGTGGGCATCAGCGGCAGGGAGAAGGTCTCCGGCGTGACGCTGCGCGACACCGTGACCGGCGCTGAGCGCGAGCTCGAGGCGACCGGCGTCTTCGTCGCGATCGGTCACGTCCCGCGCAGCGACCTGGTGGTGGGCCAGGTGGCCACCGACACCGATGGCTACGTGCTGGCGGGCCGGGACGGCGCGAGGGGGACCGCCACCGACGTCCCGGGCGTGTTCGCCTGCGGGGACCTGGTGGACCACGTGTACCGTCAGGCGATCACCGCGGCCGGCACCGGTTGCGCCGCCGCCCTGGACGCCCAGCACTACCTGGCCGACCTCGTCGACGCCGCGCAGCCGTCGGCGCCCGCGAGCCGTCCGGAGACGATCGAGGAGACCCTGTGAGCACCGTCCATGTCACCGATGCCACCTTCCAGGCCGAGGTGCTGAAGTCCGACGTCCCTGTCCTTGTCGACTTCTGGGCACCGTGGTGCGGGCCCTGCCGCCAGGTGGCGCCGATCCTCGAGGAGCTCTCGGAGACCTACGGCGGTCGGATCAAGGTCGCCAAGCTGAACACGGACGAGAACCCCCAGGTCTCGCAGGCGTACGGGATCATCTCGATCCCGACCCTGAACATCTACCGCGGTGGTGAGCTGGTCAAGCAGGTGATCGGCGCCCGGCCCAAGCCGGCGCTGGTGGCGGAGATCGAGTCCGTGCTGGCGTGAGGCGGGGGCGGGTCCCGGCCACCACCTGAGCGCGGCCCGCCAGGACGAATGCACTGGGGGCCGTTCTGGCGCCCGTGGCAGACTGCACCCCATGACTCCCGAGCACGGCAAGCCGATGGGGCGGGTGACTCCTGCCTCCGGCAGCGCCGCCCACCCTGTCCAGCCCGTCAGCGGGACCCCACTCGACCCGTGGATGCATGCGTACGCCGACCGCACCCACGGCATGCGCGCGTCCGAGATCCGCGCTCTGTTCGCCGTAGCCAACCGGCCGGAGGTTGTCTCCCTGGCCGGTGGGATGCCATATCTCGCCGGGCTCCCCATCGAAGCCCTCGCCGAGTCGGCTCGCGAGCTGATGCTCAAGCGCGGCACCACCGCGCTGCAGTACGGCTCCGGCCAGGGCGACGAGACCCTGCGCGAGCAGATCCTCGAGGTCATGCGGATCGAGGGCATCCGTGCCCACCCGGACGACGTCGTCGTCACCACCGGTTCGCAACAGGCCCTTGACCTTGTAACGCGCCTGTTCATCAACCCGGGCGACGTCGTCGTGGCCGAGGCGCCCAGCTACGTCGGTGCCCTCGGGGTGTTCCACTCCTACCAGGCCGACGTCGTGCACGTGCCGCTGGACGAGAACGGCCTGATCCCCGAGGCCCTCGACGAGACCCTCACCCGGCTGGCGACCGAGGGTCGTCGCGTCAAGCTGATCTACATCGTGCCCACCTTCCACAACCCCGCCGGCGTCAGCCTCTCGCTCGAGCGGCGACCGCGGATCCTCGAGATCGCCGCTCGGCACGGCGTCCTGCTGATCGAGGACAACCCGTACGGGCTGCTGGGTTTCGACGGCGAGCCCTTCCCCGCCCTGCGATCCATGGAGGACACCGGGGTCGTGTACCTGGGCTCGTTCTCCAAGACGTTCGCGCCCGGCTACCGGGTGGGTTGGGCCGTTGCTCCGCCGTCGCTGCGGGAGAAGCTGGTCCTGGCCAGCGAGTCCGCGATCCTTTGCCCGTCGAACGCCTCCCAGCTGGCGGTGTCGACCTACCTGACCAACCACGACTGGCGGGGTCAGATCAAGGCGTACCGGGAGATGTACCGCGAGCGCCGTGACGCGATGGTCGGCGCACTCGCCGAGCACATGCCCGAGGCCAGCTGGACGGTCCCAGAGGGCGGCTTCTACACCTGGGTCAAGCTTCCGCACGGGATCGACGCGAGCGCGATGCTGCCGCGGGCGATCACGGCGCTGGTGGCGTACGTCTCCGGGACCGCGTTCTACGCCGACGGTCAGGGGTCCGACCACATGCGGTTGTCGTTCTGCTACCCGACACCCGAGCGCATCCGGGAGGGTGTCCGGCGTCTTGCCGGCGTCGTCGCGGCCGAGGTCGAGCTGGCCCAGATCTTCGGCACGGAGGCGCACCGTGACGCCGGCCAGGTCGAGACACCCGGTCCTGACGTCGCCTGACGCCTGACGCCTGACGTCGCCTGATGCCCGTCGCCTGACGCCCGTCGCTGGCCGTCGTCTACCGGAGCAGCCCGGGGTCGTCCGGCGCTATCACCTCGAGGATCCTGTTCAGGTCCTGCACGGAGGCGAACTCCACGGTCAGCCGGCCCTTGGTCTTGCCGAGCGACACCTTCACCCGCGTATCCAACCTGTCCGACAGCCGGCCGGCGAGGTCGTCCAGTGCGCGGTTCCGGTCGCCGGGCCGGGGGCCACGGACCGTCACCCGCTTCTCGGGCTCCCCGCCCAGGGCGACGATCTCCTCGGTGGCGCGGACCGAAAGGCCCTCGGCCACGATCCGCTGAGCCAACCGCTCGATCGCGGCGGCGTCGGGCAGACCTAGCAGGGCACGCGCGTGCCCCGCCGAGAGCACGCCCGCCGCCACGCGCCGCTGGACGTGCGGCGGGAGGCGGAGCAGACGCAGGGTGTTGCTGATCTGCGGTCGGGACCGGTGGATGCGGTGCGCCAGCTCGTCATGCGTGCACCCGAAGTCGTCGAGCAGCTGCTGGTAGGCGGCCGCCTCATCCAGCGGGTTCAGGTCGCTACGGTGCAGGTTCTCCAGCAGGGCATCCCGGAGCAAGTTGCTGTCGGCGGTCTCCCGCACGATCGCCGGGACCGTGGCCAGGCCGGCCTGCTCCGCGGCGCGCCACCGTCGCTCGCCCATGATGAGCTCGAAGTGGACGCCGTCCTCTGCGGGAGCAAGCGGCCGGAGCACGATCGGCTGCAGGACTCCCACCTCACGAATCGACGCCACGAGCTCGACCAGAGCTTCCTCGTCGAACATGGTGCGCGGTTGCCGGGGGTTGGGCCGGATGTCGTCCACCCCGACCTCGGCGAACCTGGCACCCGGCACCGGCAGCAGCTCGGTGTCCGATGGCGGGCGGGCCACCACACCGTCGACCGGCCCGAGGTCCCGCGTACCCTCCGCGGCGGCTCCCGCCCTCTGGCTGCCGGACGCCGCCGCCTGCACGTCCTCATCGGGAACGCCGGGGAAGAACACATCGACCGGGCGCGACTCGCGGTCCGGGCCGCTCGGGATCAGGGCACCGAGGCCTCTGCCCAGCCCACGACGCTTCTCGGCCATCAGAACTCCTTCATGGATGCGCCACCAGAGGCAGCAGCGGCTGAGGTCGGCGACGGGTTCGCACCGGCTTGCGCCCGCTCGGTGAGCTCCCGGGCCGCGGCGAGGTAGGACAGGGCACCGGACGAGCCCGGCTCGTACGTCATGACGGTCTGCCCGTAGCCCGGCGCCTCGGAGATCCGGACCGATCGCGGCACCGTGGTCCGGAGGGTCTGGGCGGGGAAGTGCTCACGGACCTCGGCGGCGACCTGCTGCGCAAGGTTGGTCCGCGCGTCGTACATCGTCAGCAGGATCGTGGAGACGTGCAGGGCGGGGTTGAGGTGGTTCTTGATGAGCTGCACGTTCTTGAGCAGCTGGCTGAGGCCTTCCAGCGCGTAGTACTCGCACTGGATGGGGATGAGCACCTCCCGGGCTGCAACGAAGGCGTTGACGGTCAGCAGGCCGAGACTCGGCGGGCAGTCGATGAACACGTAGTCGATGCGGTCCTGACCGTGCTGCTCGCGATGCGTCAGGTAGGCGTCGACCGCGTTGCGGAGGCGGTTCTCCCGCGCGACCAGAGAGACCAGCTCGATCTCGGCGCCGGAGAGGTCGATCGTCGCCGGGGCGCAGAGCAGGCGCGGGATGCGCGGGCACCGCTGCACGACGGTGGCCAGCTCCTCGTCCTCGATGAGCACCTCGTACACCGAGGGGGTGCCCGCACGGTGGTCGACGCCGAGGGCGGTGGAGGCGTTCCCCTGCGGGTCGTTGTCGATGACGAGCACGTTCAGGCCGGCCTGCGCCAGCGCCGCGGCGAGGTTGACCGCTGTCGTCGTCTTGCCAACGCCACCCTTCTGGTTGGCGATGGTCAGGATGCGAGTGCGATCGGGCCGAGGGAACCGCCGGCCGGACAGCTCGATCCGTCGGCGAGCGTCTGCCGCGATCTGAGCGGCAAGCGGCGTGGAGTCGTCCACCTGCGGCAGCCCCTCGATGATCGCCGCTCGGCGCGCGTCGTCGGTGACCTCCGTCCGCGTACCGTCCTGGTGCTCCACCACGTCTCCTGCCGTCGGGTCGTTCACATCCTGCCATCCGCGCCGACCGCGCCGACCGACTGTCCACACCCCTGTGCGGATCCGGTGGTCACTGGCCGCCGTGATGCCGCTGGACTGCCGGCCGACTTGTCGGCGTCGGCCCGGCGTTCGGGGATGCTGTTCGGGCTATCGGCTACGCCGCCGTGAAGCCCTGGGAGTGCCCTGTCGCAGCGGAGTGGGCACCGTGCGTTGCTTGACCACCCTGACCACTGTTGTGGGCGTCACTCCCTCGATCGAGCTCGCCAGCACGACGTCGGCTGCTCCCCCGCCCAGTCGCGAGATCGCCGACGCCGCCGTCCGAAGCTCGTCGGTGGCGCGGCTCCCCTTCATCGCGAGCAGGACGCCTCCTGTCGCGAGCAACGGAAGGGTCCAGCCTGCGAGCCGGTCCATCGGCGCCACGGCGCGGGCGACGACTGCGGTGGCTGAGAGCTTGCCGTGCATCTCCTCTGCCCGCGCACGCACCACCTCGACAGAGGGAAGCCGGAGCTCGGTCACCACCTCTTGCAGCCAGGTCGCCCGGCGCTCCATCGGTTCCAGCAGGACCATGTCACCACCCGCGCGCATGCAGGCAAGGACGATCCCCGGGAGGCCGGCTCCACTGCCCACATCCACGAGGGTCCCGTCCGCCGGTAGCAGGGAAGCGACGGCAGCCGAGTTCAGCAGATGTCGGGCCCACAACCGCGGCACCTCCCGGGGTCCGATCAAGCCGCGCGCGACACCCGCGGCCGCGAGCATCTCGGCGAAGCGCGCGATGCGCGGATAGGCGTCTCCGAGGTAATCCCGGACCAGTGGGTCCGTCCCCTCGATCAGCACCTCGTCCATGGGCACCATCATCGCGGCTCGGCCGGCTTCGGGACGCGTGCGTCCGATTGGCGAGGATGTTTCCCGTGGAACATCCGCCCTGGAGGCATGGCGTTCGGGCCCGCACCCGGCCACCGCCTGGCTTGACGAGACACCGCCGACTGCGCGTTCCCTCGCCCCGCGCGTTCCCTTGGGGTGTTCGCCACCGCGTCAATCTCCCCTCGACGCACGGCCGGAGTGCGGGGCGCGGAGCCGGAGATGTGTCCCACCGGGCCGAGACACCGCTTGGTGGAGGGTCCGGACGTGCCGCGTGCCGCAGAGCTGCCGGCCGAGCGAGCGCGGTGGATGGGACCGGCGAGCGGGAACGGCGGCGCCCTGCGACCTGGGCGTCGACGCCACTCAGTGCGATGTTCCACGTGAAACACGCCGCACAAGACACAACGCCGCACGGCACAGCTCCGCGCCACCCCGCGCACCGACGACAAGTGCTCGGCGCCGATGCGGCGCCTGGCCAGCGTGCTGGACATCGACGGGCACGCCTATCCGGATGGCGAGTCAGCCTCCGCGGCCGTGGTTCTCGCCGGCGAGCAGCGAGCGGACCTCCACGAGTAGCCGGCGTCGGCCAGAGCGTGTCTCCCAGGAGGTTGTCGGGGGGACTGCCGAGTCGCAGGTCCTGGGCGCGTGGCGCAGCCCTGCATGGGGAAGGATGGTCGCCGTGGCGTTCGAACGCGGTCAGTCCGGCATCGTGGCCGTCGTGCCACCGGCGGAACCCGTCGTCGGTCATTGGCGTGCCCGTTTCGACGCCTCAGCAGCCAGGGGGCTCCCTGCTCACGTAACGGCCCTCTTCCCGTTCCTTCCTGGACCGATGCTGTCGAACGCTGTGATGGCGCGGCTCGCGGCTGTCTGCGCCGCGACTCCTCCGCTGGATCTGCTCTTTCGTCATTGTGCGAGGTTTCCAGGGGTCCTGTACCTGGAGCCGGAGCCGGCCACGGGGCTGGCCGCATTGACGCAGAAGATCCTCATCGAGTGGCCCGAGGTGTCGCCCTATGGCGGCGTCTACGACGACGTCGTTCCGCATCTGACGGTCGCCCTTGGCGTCGACGAAGCCATGATGGACGAGATTGAAGCCGACATCTCGCGGCGCCTTCCCTTCAATGCGCGGGTAACCGAGGCCGCTCTGTTCGTCTTCGATGGCGCCCGATGGCGCCAGCAGGCGTCACTGCCGCTGGCCGCTGTCTCCTGACAAGGCGCGGCGCCGCCACTATCCGCCTGCGAGGTCGACGAAGCCGCCAGTCCAGCGCGACGACACACGGCAACCGGTCGGCACGGGCTCGCGACGTCCTTCGTCGAAGTCATGTTTCACGTGGAACATCGACGTCCCACTGGCGTCGGGCCGGCCCGAGAGCGTCGACCGCGGGGAGGTCTCGGGGTGTGGGTGACTGAAGGTGGTCGAGCGGTTCCCCTTCGACCCCAGCCATGAGCCGAAGTCGGCCGGGCAGCTCGGTGACATTTCGCGTGAATCATCAAGCACCAGCAACCGGCGCGAGCGCCGGATCTGAGGGATGGGCGTCCGCAGCCAACCGCGGTCCGCACGGGTCACGCTGGGGGATGTCCCACGTGGAACATCTCCGCGGCCTACGAGGAAGCCACCTCGGCGGGGTGGATCACCACGTGACGATCAGGCTCTTCGCCCTCGCTGTCGCTCACGAGCCCAGCCGCAGCCACGACGTCATGCACGACCTTGCGCTCGAACGGGTTCATCGCTTCGAGAGAGACTGGCGCACCGGTCTCCTGGACCCGTGCGACGGCCTCACGAGCCACCTCCGCCAAGGCCACCCGCCGCGCGGCCCGGTAGCCGGCGATGTCCAGCATCAGCCGGCTCCGCTCACCGGTCCGTGCCTGCACAGCCAGGCGAGTCAGCTCCTGCAGCGCATCCAGGACCTCGCCGTCGGCACCCACCAGCCGCTTCAGGTCGCGACCCGCCGAACCCTCGGCCACGATCGCGACCGCGGCCCTGGCGTGGTCGACGTCGATGTCGATGTCACCATCCAGGTCAGCGATGTCGAGCAGCTCCTCGAGGTAGTCCGCCGCGATCTCGCCCTCTTCCTCCAGGCGACGGGTCAGGGTCTTCTCGTCTGCGACGGGAGGCGCTTCAGTGCTGGGGTCGGTCATCGGAGTCTCCTGGTCGAAGGCGGCGTCGCCGCTGGTCACTGCTCGTCCTGCGTATCGCGCTCGGGGCTGCTCGCTGTCGCGTCGTGGTCCTCGGTTGCTGGGGGCGCACTGTCGGCAGGCGGTCGGCGCTCCGACTGAGGTCCGGCGCTCCGCCCGCCCGCCTTGCCGGACCCGCCCGCCTTGCCGGACCCGCCCGCCTTGCCGGACCCGCCCGCCTTG
>Ga0209538_1000253_pt1 | contig 32809 bp, 30 predicted proteins | sample BarGraNGADG00211_2_FD_184492 | JGI IMG/M metagenome (GOLD analysis project Ga0209538, IMG submission 184492) | Arctic peat soil microbial communities from Barrow, Alaska - Barrow Graham LP Ref core NGADG0004-211 (SPAdes) (version 2) | ecosystem: Environmental > Terrestrial > Soil > Wetlands >... | reverse complement strand
GTCCTTTGTTGTACTTGCAAGAGGCTTTGCAGACCCCCTGGCTCAGTGCATATCTCACCAGCGAATACCGATATTTCATGTCTTGTGTTATCTTATCCATGGCAGGTTGTGGTTCCCTCCGTCTTGTCTTGTTTCAACACAATAACAATAACGGATGTTTCCACTTCCTGCTATTCTTTTCTCCTACTCACTGTCCAATATGTAGTGTAAACCTACAAGAGATAAATGAAGGTATTAGACCAAATGCTTGACGCATCTATCAAGCATTTGGTAAAATCAAAAGGTTAATCTCGCTAAATAGTCTCCCTGTATGAGGGGAGTGATAAGAAAGGATTTTTTATGCCAAAACGTACCTATCAACCCAAAGTTCGCAGGCGCATCCGCGTTCACGGCTTCCGCTCCCGTATGTCTTCGCGTGCCGGTCGTGAGGTTTTGAAGCGTCGCCGCCTGCGTGGCCGCTATCAATTAACCCCAAAGGCTAATAATCATGTTAAGCGCTTAAGCTGGTAAGTGTAATCCGTAGTGCTGGCCAAATCTTGAAAAAAGATAAACCTTGGCTTAAGAGTTCAATCACGATCAAACAAACGCGTGATTTTGGCCAGTCAAGAGCGGATAAATTGATGATCATTATATGCAAGCCTAATGATTTAGACCGGACAAGATTTGCCGTGATTGCCTCAAGAAGTGTTGGAATTGCAGTTAACCGTAACCGCTGCAAGCGCATTATTCGAGCCTGTATCAACCAAAACCTGAGCAATTACTTGCCGGGTTTTGATATTTTATATATCGCTCGTAAGCCTTTGCTGCAAGCCAATCATTTACAGGTAATCTTGAGTTTTGACGCGATAAATCGCTCGGCCAGGTTATTAATAAATGAGTGATGTAATTCATTCAAAGCCTCACACAGACTCTTCTGACCCGGCTTTGAAGAATTTGAAGCTAAATCTTACTAACCTGCCAAGAATATTGGTACTTTTACTGATCATTGCTTACCAGAAAACCATATCGCCTTCGCTTAAACCGAATTCATGCTGTTACTATCCTACATGTTCACATTACGGATACCAGGCAGTCTACAAATACGGTGCAATCAAAGGCTCATGGATGGCCATTAAACGGATTGTCCGCTGTAATCCTTGGAGCAAGGGCGGATACGATCCTGTTCCATAATTGGAGATAAATGAAACCAAGAACGATTCTCTTAATTGCTGTGATTATCATCACAGCCTTTGTGTTAGGTGCTTGTGCCACTGGACCTCGCGTAACAAGTGTGGCTGCTCTGGCCGCATCAGACACAGCAGCCTTTGTAAGCTACGGTCAATCTGTTATTAAGATCGACACAGTCAAGGATGAAACAGTTAAAGATGCTATTTGGCGCTATCCTGAAAAGGGCAGTACTAACATCATCTTCCATGCCACCCCGCTGGTCGATGGTCAAAGAATCATCATTGGGGATTTTGCCAACACCCTTCATGGTCTTAATGAGAGCGATGGGACGGAAGCCTGGCGTTTCAGTAAAGCAAAAGGATGGTATCAATCCCAGGTGATCAAAGATGGCGAAGTTTATTACGTGGCCAATTTTGACCGCAACGTGTACGCCCTGAATGCCTCTGATAATAGTCTCAAGTGGAATTACGCCGACAAGTTCGGCTTTTTGGCGTCACCAATGGTCGTGGGTTCCAAATTAATTGTCTCCAGCCAGGATCACAAAGTAATTGCCTTTGATAAAGAATCGGGTAAAGTACTTTGGACCGCCCAGACAAAGGGTTCGGTTGTCTCTGCGCCATACTACGTGGAAGCCACCAAATCTCTGATTGTTGGTGATATTGGCAATGAAATTGTCTGGATCGATCTGGAAACTGGCAATGTCAATCAAACGTTTAACGATAATGGCTCGATGTCAGCCGTATGGGCTTCTCCAGTTAAAAGTGGAGAGCAAATTGTGGTCACGGATGACAAAGGCGTCATCTACCTCTTCAATAATGAGGGTGGCTTGGTAAGCAAAGTGGCTTCTACTGGCCCTATGCTGGCAGGTGCATTACCTGTTGAAAATGGCTTTGTAACGGTCACTTCTGAAGGCACATTGCGGTTCATCAAGAATGGCGAGAGTGTCGCCTCTTGGACTCAACCAATTAAAGGACCTGGCGATGCCTTGGTTGAACTTAACACAACGCCTGTTCTTTCAGGAAAGACCATCGTCATTGCTGGTTTAGCTAACAACCACACCACCTTGATGGTATGGGGATATGACCTTACGGGGAACCTGCTCTGGTCCTTCCCACCTGAGAAGAAATAGGAGCACTTTCTATGTGGAATACAATTATTGTTAATCCCTTTACAAATATCCTCTTAGCCATCACCATGCTGGTAAAGAATTTTGGCCTGGCCATCATCCTTTTTACCTTACTCATTAAACTGCTTACCTGGCCGTTGAATGCTCAACAAATCAAATCCTCCAAAGCTATGCAGGACCTTCAAAATGATCCCAAGTACAAGAAGGTCATGGAGAAGTACAAAGACAATAAGGAAATGCAAGCCCAGGAGCAGATGCGGGTTTATAAAGAGAGAGGCATCAGTCCGTTTGGTTCTTGTCTGCCTACTTTGCTCCAGTTCCCAATCATCATCGGTCTTTACCAAAGCATTATGAAAGCCATGGCTTCAAGCCCCATCGAATTGATGCAATTGAAGAACATCATTTACCCGTTCCTTAACGCGGATAAAATTCTACCCATTCAACACCATTTCCTTTGGATGGATCTTGGCCAACCTGAACGGCTAATGGTCTTCGGTTTCGGAATTCCAATCCTCGCTGTTTTGGTGGTCATTTCTCAATTCATGATGACCAAGGTGATGACTCCTCCCTCAGCTGGTGGCGATTCAGGTGGCCAGGCTGCCATGATGACCAAGAGTATGAACGTTTACATGCCTCTACTAATGGGTTATATTGCTTACAGTTGGTCTGCTGGTCTGGGCTTATATCTCTTGGTTTCCAATATTTTTAGTGTGGTTCAATATGCAACCATGAACAAAACACCATTCTCGGCCATGCTGCCATGGAGCAAAGCGCCATCTGCACCTCAAAAACCACGTATTATTGAGACCACGACCGGTAAAGAACTTGAGAGTGACGACGATGAAGATGAATTGTCTTCACAGTCAATTTCAAACGCACAGGAACCTACCCTAAAAGTTTCCAAACCCTCAGCGCGTGCCAGTGCCAAACAACAACGGCCTCCACGCAAGCGTTAGTTAAACAAAGGTGACGTAAAATGACAGTAGACAAAGCAGTCATAATCTCAGCCAATTCAATTGAAGAAGCCATCGATAAAGGGCTTGAAAGCCTGGGGCTAAGCCGTACCCAGGTGGATATTGAGATTCTGGATGAAGGCAACAAGGGCCTATTTGGTTTAGGTGCTCGTAAAGCCCAGGTCAGCATCAAACCTTCTTTGTCGGTGTTTGATATCATTGCCGAACAAGACGGAGTTACTGGTATCAAAAAGGCTGAAACTTCGAAGCCATCAAAAGAAGTTGCTGCTGACGCCGAAGGTTTTTCAGATAGTCTTGAATCAGATGTCCAGACTGAAAACCTTGCCCGCCAAACAATTGAGGATCTTTTGGACCAGATGGGTGTGCAAGTCTCTGTCTCGGCCAAGACTCTCATCCCAGAAGGTGAAGAAAAATCGGTTATAGCGATTAATATTGAAGGGGATGACCTGAGTTTTCTTATTGGCCGCCGATCTGAAACATTGAACGCCATACAGTACATCGCCAGCCTGATCGCCAGCAAGAAAGCTGGTTCTTGGGTGCAAATCCAACTGGACGTTCAGAATTATCGTGCCCGAAGGGTAGCAGAATTGCAGAAATTAGCCCGCAGAATGGCTGATCAAGTTGTCACAACGGGCAAAAAGCTCTATCTTGAACCTATGCCCGCCAATGAGCGCCGCATCATTCACATGGAACTGCGCAAAAACGACAAAGTGCACTCTGAATCTTTCGGTGAAGAACCTCACCGTAAAGTTGGAATTAGCCTCAAGTAAAGCCAAAACGGTATCGAAGTGCGCGCTATAGATATTATTGCTAAAAAAAGAGATTACAAAACACTCTCACAAGCTGAGATTGAATTTTTTATTAATAACTATGTTGCAGGCATTATCCCGGACTATCAAATGTCAGCATGGGCCATGGCAGTTCTATTGAACGGCATGAACCTTAAGGAAATCACCGCACTCACGCTGGCAATGGCACATTCAGGCGATATGCTTGATTTGCACAAAGCGGTCAAGATTACCGTGGATAAGCATTCTACAGGTGGGGTTGGAGATAAAACCTCCATCACAGTTGCTCCCATCGTAGCAGCTTGTGGACTGCCAGTAGGCAAAATGTCGGGGCGTGGTTTAGGTTTCAGTGGTGGAACCCTGGATAAACTTGAATCCATTCCTGGATATCGGGTTGACCTTTCTCCAGAAGAATTTATTCAACAACTTCACGATCACGGCATCGTCCTTACCGGACAAAGCGCTGACCTTGCACCAGCAGATGGCAAATTATATGCCCTTAGGGATGTCACCGGTACGGTGCCATCGATTCCCTTAATTGCTTCATCGGTAATGAGTAAAAAGATTGCGGCCGGAGCTGACGCGATTGTGCTCGACGTCAAAGTGGGTAAGGGTGCTTTCATGAAGAATCTCAAGGATGCCCGGGAGCTCGCAGAAGTGATGGTAGCTATCGGCAAATTGAGTAAACGCAAAGTAATTGCGGTGCTTACACCAATGAACGAGCCACTTGGCTGCACGGTTGGAAATGCCCTGGAACTGCGCGAGGCTGTAGAAATGCTTCACGATACTGGCCCTGATGACTACCGTTACCACTGTGTGCATCTGTCGGCCTATATGCTCCTTTTAGGGAAAAAAGCCATGACTTTGGATGAAGGTATATCCATGGCAGAAAGAGTCATTGGTGATGGCTCAGCCTTCCTAAAATTCCGTGAACTGGTTATTGCCCAGGGTGGCGATGTTAGTTTTGTGGATGATCTTGAGAAACTTCCCAAGGCCAAATTCGTTGAGAGTGTTTATGCTGATCAGGAAGGGTACATTGCTGAAGTAAATGCCCAGGAAGTTGGCGAGACCTCAGTTGAATTAGGTGCAGGACGAGCCCAAAAATCAGACAAAATTGATTTGGCAGTTGGCATCAAGGTATATGTAAAAATTGGGGATAAGGTCCGTAAAGGCCAAACTCTGTTTGAGGTGCATGCCCAGGATAAAGGCAAACAACACTCAGCTATTGAGCGATTAAAAAATGCCGTCAAGTATAAAAAAGACCCGGTAAAAAGACCGCCTTATTTCCATGGAGTTATTGGAATGTAAGAATGAGTTAAGATCCGGGAGACCGGGTCTTTTTTTTTGGAGGAAAGATGTTTACAGAAAGAACTGATATACGGAATTTAGCCATCATCGCCCATGTTGACCATGGGAAGACGACCTTGATTGATTCCTTACTGAGGCAGGCTAAAACCTTCCGGGAAAACCAAAAAGTGGCTATCCGAGTAATGGATTCCAATGATTTGGAACGCGAACGCGGCATCACCATTTTGGCCAAAAACACCGCCATCACCATCCCAGACCCCAAAACGGGCAAGTTGGTCAAAATTAATATCGTTGACACTCCTGGGCATGCTGATTTTGGTGGCGAAGTTGAACGCATCATGAATATGGTTGATGGTGTGCTATTGTTGGTGGATGCCGCTGAAGGCCCTAAACCGCAAACACGTTTTGTGCTTAAACAGGCTATCGCTAAAAACCTGAAGACCATTGTCGTGATCAACAAGCTGGATCGCAAGGATGCCGATGCTGACCGTTCACTCAATGAGACCTTTGATCTTTTTGTTGAACTTGGCGCCAACGACAAGCTGATGGACTTCCCGATTGTCTACTGTAACGGCCTGGAAGGGCGTGCGGGACTGACGCAAGATCTGGGAGACAACCTGCAAATCCTGTTTGAAAGTATTTTGGATCATATTCCTGGCCCTATTGCTGACCCAGATGCACCATTTCAAATGCTCGTTACCAACCTGGGTTATGAAGAACACACTGGTGCAACGGCCATCGGCCGCATCCATGCTGGGATTCTCCACAGCGGTGACTTTCTGCAGCGTATTCATCATGATGGCACCATGGAAAAAATCCAGGCTCGTTATGTTTTTGCTTTCCAGGGATTAGACTCGATTCCAGTCCAAGAAGTTGAAGCTGGCGACATCGTCACTATTGGCGGCTTGAAAGACATTGAAATCGGAGAAACGCTCGCTGACGTTGAGAATCCTGTTGCTCTGCCTACCATCACTGTTCAACGGCCAACAGTACAGATGACGTTTGGAATCAACACTTCGCCTTTTTCAGGTCAGGAAAGCAAATGGAGCTCATCCAGGAAGCTGTCTGAACGCTTGCAGACTGAACTGAGAACCAATATTGCTCTTAAGGTCGAGAGTACCGAATCCAAGGATACTTTCCTGGTATCCGGGCGCGGTGAATTGCACCTGGGCATTCTTATCGAAACCATACGGCGGGAAGGCTATGAATTTCAGGTTTCCCGGCCAGAAGCCATCGTGGTGACAGGTCCGGATGGTAATAAACTGGAACCTTTTGAGGAAGTGCATGTGGATGTGGACCCGGATTATGTTGGCCCAGTGGTGGAGATGTTGGGGCAGCGCCGGGGGAAAATGCAATCCATGAGCACGAACCCGGATAACACGGTGCATCTGATCTACAGCATGCCTACTCGCGGTTTGCTGGGTTTCCGTTACCGTTTCCTTACGGTTACCCGTGGCAGAGGTGTGCTTAATAGCTTTTTTATAGGCATGCAACCGCTTGAGGATGCTATTGAAAGCCGCCAGACCAGTTCCATTGTCGTCAGGGAGACGGGTGTTTCCTCCACTTTTGGGCTCAAAAATGCTGAAGCACGTGGAATGCTATTCATCGGCGCTGGAGTGCCCGTTTATGAAGGTATGATCGTTGGCGAGACACCTCGGCCGCAAGATCTATCGGTCAATGTGGCCAAGAAGAAACATCTGACCAACATGCGCCAATCCAATAAAGACATAGAAATTCGCCTCACAACCCCAAGGTCACTTAGCCTGGATGAAATGATCGAGTATCTTGCTACTGATGAACTGCTCGAGGTCACCCCTCAGAGCTTGCGCTTGCGCAAACGAATTCTTGACACCAGCGATAGAATGCGTTTTGATAAGTCGGGTGAAGTTGAAGATGATGATTAGCAGGGTGAAAGCCTTCTAATCGCATGTTATTGCGCGTAGAAGTTGCTTATTTTAAGAAGTAATTGCAGGGTCGGCCGGGAACCTCGGATTCAAAAGCAAAGAGGTCTCCTGCCATTGGTTGGGCTGCCAACTCTTCATCACTCAGATCTACGCTTGCGGATGTGATAAATAGGGTTTGAAGAACTGAGCCTCCAAAACAAAGCGAAGTCGGACGCTGAACGGGGACCTCGATTTCTTGCAGGATCTTTCCGGCAGGGGAGAGTTGTAAAACTTTCCAGCCATCCCAGATGGCGGTCCATACATTCCCTTCGATATCCAGCGAGAGACCATCAGGAACCCCTTTTGGACTCTCAAAAAAGACGGTTGAATTCGTGATTTGGCCTGAAGCCAGATCATAATCGTAGCGATAAATCCTGGCATCCAGGGAATCGGTGAAATAAAAAACGTTGGATTCCCAATCCAAACCATTTGAAATACCAAGACAAGTTAAGACTTTTTGCACCTTTTTTTGCTTTTCCAGAAACCACAAGTTTGCAAGCCCTTTGGGACCTTTTGATCCTGCCCAAAACCTACCCATCGGGTCAACCTTGCCATCATTCATCATGCATGGCGATTGGTCGGGGATGGTTTTTTGTAGCATTTCGACAGTTTTCCCGTATCCACCCCAAAAAGCAAAACCATCTGCAACCGCCAGAATCAATCCCCCATTTTCTACCAGTCCCAAGCTTCCCACCTTACATGGCAGCTCAAAGGAACTGAACTGTTTGGTTTGCGGATTGTAGCGGAAGATCAGTTTTTCCTCAATGTCTGTCCAGTAAAGGGCATGCTCCTTGTTGCTCCAGACGGGGGATTCCCCCAGTTTATTGCGGGTTTTAATCAGGGACTGCGAGATTATTTGCCTCTTTTGCGCCATAATTGCATTGTATTATTTGGATTTGAGCTTGGCAGGTTTTTTGCAACAAACAGCCATAAAGCAGCATGTTAGAATATGGGTTGAAAAATGAACAATAATACTGACTCTCACATAGCAAGACAATCAAATTGGAATCAGCAAATTTCAAGGAAATATCCCTGGATTTCAATTTTGCTTATAATCGTACTTGGAGGATTGATAGGTTATCTTTCAGGCTTCTTTTTGTCTCCCATTTATGAAGCAAAAGCAGTTCTAACCACCAACATAGATCTTAAGGAAGACAGGCCAATCATCACAGAAATTATGGTCGATTCCCAATTGAACTATGTGGGTGAATTAATGTTTAACCCGAAAATTGTTAATCCGCTTTTGTCTCAAGAAGCAAACTCAGGGAACCCGTTGACCCTTGAGGATCTGAAATCCACAGCGTCAATCGAACGCCAATTGATGAGCACAATTATTAAAGTACGTGGACATGATCCTGAAATTGCGGCACGTGTTGCCACAAACTGGGCCAGGATTGCGTTTGAAACTCTATTGGAAGCTAAATCACACGTTTTGGCTATTGCTGAAGCCAAGCAACAACTTGCTTTTATTGAAGTTTGTTTTCCTACAAACCCAGATAATGCAGCAGACAAACCCACCAATGTACCTGAAAAAGCTTTTTGTGAAGGGCTTACCTTGCAATCCGCTGAGGCCAAGCTTGAGGAAGCTACCAGAGTGTTAGCAGCCGAAGAATCCAAGACCCTTGGGTTAACTCCTTACATCAATATAAGTCAATATATCCCAGCAAGCGTACCCGTGACTCCCACATCACAAAATCAAGGATTGATGACGTTGAGTGGCATGGTCATCGGAATACTGGTAGCAATAATTTTCGTTGACATGCGCCGGTTGAAAAATAAATGAAATCTGACAATGCCCTCGGGGTTTTTAATAAAATTCTATGGGGGTCATTGCTTATTTTTTTACCATTCACAAGTTTTCCGCTTGTTTCGAGGCTGTTCCGCGGCAGCATGGTAGCGCCACTTTCTGCTATACCCTTGGCAATTTTGTTTATTACCTTCTTTCTGCCACGAATATTTAAACCCAAGTCAGTTCCAACCCAGGTAGTTCCAATTCTCTTGTTCTTTCTGTTAGCTTTGTTTTCAACGGCGTTGGCGTTTTTCAGGTTATTTCCTAGTTATCGAAACGATAATCCTCTGATGAATAACCTTGAGTCGTTTATGACGCTCGGCGTAGGAATTGTTTTTTACATTACCACTTACCTATTTATTGGTGATGAAAAATCGCTCAAATTTTCCATCGCTTGTATCAATATTGGCGGTGCAATGCTTATCGTGGCTAGTATTCTTCAATTTGCATCCTGGAAACTCCTTCAGAATTATCCTGATTTATTACAGTCACTTCAAAGTCTCGTTTCTTCATCTGGGCGACTCTTCGAGAGACGTGTCAACGCTTTTGCTTACGAACCCTCGTGGCTCGCTCATCAGGTAAATATCTTATATTTACCTATCTGGTTTGGCCTGGTTTTGAAAGGTCAGAGTATTTATAAATTTCGATTATTCAAAAAATTTTCACTTGAAGTCTTACTTTTAATAGGTGGTTTCTTCAGTCTATTCGCATCCCTTTCTCGCATAGGTTGGTTGACGGCCATTGCGATGATAGGGTTTCTCATTATTCGAAAAGCAGATGAACTGAAAAGAAAAGCATTCATTAAATTCTTCCCATCAAAGAAAACCGAACCATCAATAAGAAACGCAGTGATCAACTCGCTTTTTTGGTTATTAGTCGTTTCATTAATTCTTTTTATAAGTTTTCTAATACTGAAATTGCTGACTATAGTGGAACCAACTCGCATGGCCAACTTCTTTAATCTTCTGCAAATCAGGGAGAAAGGAATTTTAACCTGGGCAAGCAGACTCGAACTTGCCGAGAGATTCATTTATTGGCAGACCGCTTTCATAACTTTTTTATCCTTTCCGCTATTAGGCGTTGGCCTAGGGAATGCTGGATTTTACTTTCTTGGGAATTTGCCTTCCTTTGGGTACGGATTGCCAGAAATCTTACGTTATGTCCTTATGAACAATAGCGTGGCTAACCCAAAGAACTTGTGGATACGGATCCTTGCTGAAACTGGAATTGTTGGGTTTGCATGTTTCTTTATATGGTTTTATGGCCACGTAAAAATGGCCGGCTCGCTTGACTCAGAACCTAGGAACAGGTTAACCAGCGTTGTTGGTTTGATAGGAATTCTCTTGTCTATCAGCTTTGTTCTGGAAGGTTTTAGTATGGATACTTTTGGCTTACCTTACTATTGGATTGGGTTCGGATTAGTAATGGGAGCTTATCGTTTTTCTCAAAATTCAACAATCGTTCCGCTGGAAGATCATTGATCGGCTACAGTTTCCGATATCAGATACTCCGCAAGCAAACAAGGTAATCTTAAGCTCACGTTTAATGATTTCAATTTCATCATGCAGAGCTTCCACACCCTCACTGGCAGCAGGCAGAAGTGCGCGTGCAAACCCTCCCAAGCTTGCCCCCAGTGCCAAACTTTTAGCCAGATCAATGCCATTTCTAAGCCCGCCTGAAGCAATCACTGGAATTGTAGAATTACCATCTTTTAAGATTTCCTCCAGGCAATCCACGGTCGTCAGCCCCCAAGATCGGAAATCAGCCGCGATGCGACTCAACATTTGGTCAGGCTGCCGGTACATTTCAACCTGGGACCAGGAGGTCCCACCGGCTCCTGCAACGTCCACCGCAGCTACACCGGCATTTTCAAGGGCTCTAAATGTCTGTCTGTCGATTCCCCAACCAACTTCCTTGACCAATACTGGTTGCTCGAGCGCATGCGCAATTTCCTCAATTTTTCTAAGTATGCCTGACCAATTCAGGTCACCATCGGACTGCAGCGATTCCTGTAGCGCATTCAGATGCAGGAAAATACCATCTGCACCAGCAATCTCAATTGCCTTCTTGCATTCGTCAACGCCAAAACCATAATTGAGTTGCACTGCACCCAGGTTGCTAAAGATAAGAGCGTGGGGCGCAAACTTCCTCACGTTGTATGTATCGGCATAAGCCGGGTTTTCTAATCCAGACCTAACCGAACCCATTGCAATGACTATGCTGCAATCTTCCGCAACCGTTGCCAGGGTTTGATTCAACCGGGCGGTTTCAGTAGAACCGCCTGTCATGGATGAGATCAAAATCGGAGCATCAATTTTATGGCCCAAAAAAGTGGTTGATATGTCAACACTTTTAAAATCCATTTCCGGCAGGGCGTTATGGAGCAAAGTGATTTCATCAAAACCAGTCTTGAGCCCCGAGGCTACATCTTCTTTGAGCGCAATTTTTAGATGTTCATTTTTACGGCGACGGATAGGGAGGTCTGATTGCATCATTAAATCTTATATGTTCGCCTTCCCTTTGTCAATTAGAGTTTATAATTCAATTTAATTTCAAGCAGATGATGTGAGGTAACAATGCAAGAAAATGAAATATTTGACAAAGTTAAAGAAGTAATCAGTGACGTATTGAAAATTGATAGCAAGGATATCAAAGCAGAAACCCGTTTTGTAGAGGATCTAAAAGCTGATTCGATGGATCAGTTCTTCCTTGTTGATGGTCTTTGCGAAAAGTTCAACATCAATATCACTGATGAGGATGCCCGCAAGATTCACTCAGTTGAGGATGCCATAAAGGCAGTTGCCGAAGTCCTAAAAGGCTAGAATCATTACAGCTAGAGGATAATTAAAAGACGAGGTTATGCATAATAACCTCGTTTTGTTATTAAATAGAAAATGCCTGGATTTCTCCAGGCATTGCTGACCTATCTTGAATTAATCGCCATGTAAATAGGAATATAGTGCCTCTTTACTAATACGATAAGCACTGCCAATCTTTCGGGCTTTGAGCTCGCCGGCACTGATGGCAGCCATAACATCTTCCGAACTGACCTTGAGGATTTGCGCTGCTTCTTCAGGGGTCATCACTTCAGGTGTTGCCGCAGCAGATGAACTACCGCCTTGGGGAGCAGACTGATTCTGCTGCATATTCTGCAGCGCACCAGACATCACATTCCCAATGCTCATTCCAGCGCCAATACCAGCAGTTAAGCCAGCCCCGCCACTGGGGTTCTTGGCAGCTTCGCGAATGGCATCCGCAGCCTGCAGTTGCGAGTAGGTCTGCATATCCAACATACCCATAGCACGCAAATCTTCAGCTGATTTATCGGACGGTTTAAGGTTCGCAACATAAAAGCTCTTCAGAAGTAGACCAATTGCCAGGAAGTCATCCTGGGCTTTGGCACGAACCGCGGCGCTGAGTTCTTCAGTCAGGCCAATCAGTTCCATGACATTGTTCTTCTTGGCTGTTTCGCCCAGTAGGTCCTGAAGTTTCGAAAGCAACATAGCCCTTAAGCGGGCTTCGATGTCCGCTGAGGAAAGGGAACTGCTTGCACCAACAACTTGGGTCACAAATTGCTGTGGGTCATTCACCTGGAAGCTAAAGGTTCCAAAGCCCTGGAGCAAAGCAATTCCAAGGCCTACACCGGGATTCTTCACAATAATTGGTTGCGGTGTGCCCCATTTTTGATCGGTAAATTCCCGCATGGAGACAAAATAAACCTCAGCTGGGAAGGGGGTGCGATCGCCGAAAAGTTTGCCAACAAGGCTGGTGAGCAACGGTATGTTGGCGGTTGTGATGGTATGGCGGCCAGGCCCAAGAACGTCCAAAGCACGGCCGTCGCGGAAGAAGACGGCAGCCTGGGACTCACGAACGATGACCTGTGAGCCAATTCGAATATCCATATCGCCGGTTTCCGGGAAGCGGTGAACGATTTCATCGCGCATCTCGCTTGTATATTCAACAACATCAAAAATACGAGCCATTCTCATTCCTCCGTGATCTCAATTACTTTTCAATGCCCTGCATGATTTTGGTGCGCTTATTGAAAGCTTCCAATGCAGCTTGGGCAATTTTGGTCAGGTGCTTGATCGAAGCCGTTAAGCCATCACTTCCAACAGATGCCTCAACGTTGTCTATGGCATGCGAAACTGTTTCTTCCAGACTCAGCAAATAATAATCGTATTGGTAAACATTGGCTAGTTCAGCTTCGTTGATCTTAATGGCATCAAAAATACCAGCGTAGCCATATGCAGCAGTGCGCACGCGGTCAATAAACTGTCTGATTTTTATGGCCGCCCCTTCGACGTCATCAACGTAGGTCAGTTCACCATTTGAAATCAGGTCGCGTTCAATCGATGAGAGCCGCTGGTACTGAGTCTCGAAGGCTTTTGAGACAGATTCTCGCAATAATTTATCGGCCATACGCCGGTCTCCCCGTTCCACATAGCCTTTAAAGCCAGGAATTTTGCTTACCAATTTCTTGAAAGCATCTTGCTGGCTGACGACTTTATCTAAAATATCATCCATTTTTCTCCTTTTCGTGTACTTTACGGATAGAGTATAGATCGATTATGCTATGCTTACAGTAGAAAATCTACGCTCATTTTTTATCATTATAATTGAATTTGTATATAGTAAACGAATTGGAGAAGCTTGATTGAAAAGACAGAATAGCGCTTACTGGGGCCCTTTTGAGTACCTGTTGATTGTGATCCTGGTCTTCCTGGTGCTCTTCACTTTATTTTCATTGTTCTGGCCTGCAATCCAGCTTTTCTACCGCAGCACATTGGCAATTACCCCAACAGCAGTACCTTGACCCAGAACCGCATGATCGGCGACAGATAAATGTTGACAGTAGCGGGATCCCAATGAGCATTCCCAAATTGGTCAGATCAGTCATAGATTGGGCCTTTCCGCCAGCCTGTGCAGGTTGCGGCAAAGAAGGGGAGATATTCTGCTCTGAGTGTCTTGCTTCCATCATTCCGATTAAACAGCCCACTTGCCGTTATTGCAGCTTGAGCCTTACTAAAGCTGGAATTTGCACCCGTTGCCTGGAGGTTGATCACCCGTATACCGAGATGGTATCTTACGCGGTATACGCCGGCAACCTAAGATCCGGCATTCACGCTTTGAAGTATCAAAACAACTTTTGGTTGGGGGATGTATTTAGCAATTTGCTCATCCGGCTTCTAGAAGATAAAAACTGGCCTATTGATGTGGTAATGCCAATTCCGTTGAGCGAAGAGAGGCTTCAGGAACGTGGCTACAATCAGGCTGCCTTGCTCTCAAGCCCTATAGCAAAACATTTCAGCTGGAAACACGATCAGCGTAGTCTGATACGCATCAAGGAAAACCACTCCCAGGTAGCCCTCACCCGTGAACAACGCTTTGAGAACGTGAAGTCCGCTTTCCTCGCGGAATCAGCCAGGCAATCCAATCTGAGTGTTTTACTGGTTGATGATGTCTTTACCACGGGGGCGACAATCACGGAAGCAGCAAAAGCCCTTACAACTGTTGGGTTTATTAACATCTATGCCATCACACTTGCTAAAGCTTCGATCGGTTATTAAAGGGTTTAACATTGACTTTCAAAACATGTATAATTTAAAAAAATCTCAGGAGGTTCACATGACAATGAAAATGGATGTGTTCACGAAAGATATTGAACTCTCTGACCGTATGAATGATTACGTAACCAAAAAAGTTGGAAAACTGGAGCGGTATCTGAGTGAAATCGGTGAATGCCGGGTAGACTTGGCCACTGCTAAATCGGCAAGAAACCTGGCTGATCGCTCCATCGCCCAAATTACGATTCGGGGCAGGGGCTTTATCCTTCGCTCAGAAGAACGCGCCGAAAGTATCTATGCCGCCATTGATGCTTCCGTGGATAAGATGAAATCCCAGATCGAACGCTTTAAAGGCAAACATTGGACCAATAAATTGGAAGGTATTGCTGATGTGACGGAAGAAATTGAAGAAGCTGAACCGGGAGAACCTGTGATCGTGCGACGGAAGAGTTTCCAATTAACGCCCATGGATGAACTGGAAGCACTTGAACAACTCCAACTTTTGGGTCATGAGGACTTTTTTGTGTTCTATAACTCCAAAACCGAAAAAATCAATGTCCTTTACAAAAGGCGTGATGGCACCTATGGTTTGATTGACCCCATCATAGGATGATTTTGACCCTGTTTATGAGGGCAGCCGTTTATCTCGGCTGCCTTTTTGTTCCAAATCTTATTCAATGTATAAATCCTCAATATATTTAAACAACCTTAACTCTTAGGGAAATAATGGCAACTAACATGGAAAATCCAGTAATTACTCGGTCTATAGATCTAAAAAGAATCGAAGATGCTGCCCGTCAAATTCTTGTTGGCATCGGTGAGGACCCCGAACGCGAAGGCCTGCTCAAGACGCCGCAACGAGTGGCTAAAGCTTATGCTGAACTCATGGATGGCTATTCCAAGAATCCGGAAAAGCTAATTAACGGTGCATTATTTGGCGTAGATTACGATCAAATGGTCGTGGTCAACGATATCGAGTTTTACAGCATGTGCGAACACCATATGCTTCCATTCTTTGGGCATGCCCACGTTGCCTATTTGCCTAATGGAAAAGTTATCGGGCTTTCGAAAATACCTCGAATTGTAGATATGTTTGCGCATAGATTACAGGTTCAGGAGAGGTTGACCCAACAAATCGCTGAACTCATAGATGACCAGATTCATCCTCAAGGAGTGGCTGTGGTGGTCGAAGCTCAGCATATGTGCATGACCATGCGTGGTGTCAAAAAACAGGAAGCCACCATGACAACCTCAGCCATGCTTGGAGCTTTCAGAACTCAATTGGAAACCCGATTGGAGTTCCTGAATCGGATTTCAAACAATCGATAAAAAAGCCCTTGATTTCGTACAAAAAAGATTAACGAATTCTAAAAACCTCAGCTCCGACGCGAGTGGTCTGGCTGACTTTTTTGGGTTTTTCAACGCGTACGCGGACGGCATCAATGGTATAAGTTTCCAATAGGAGTTGAGAAAGATGCCCAGCCAGAGCTTCCACCGTGTGGTATGCGCAACTCGACACCTCAGCAATCAGCATTTTGGCAGCAGAAGAATAATTCACTGTATCCGTGATGTCATCAGTTTCGCCGACCAGGTGTAAATTCTTATAGAGGGTGATATTAATCAGCAGGTCCTGGGGGATATCCCGTTCAGGATGCTTGACCCCGATGATGCCACTGGCAATCAGGTCTGTGATGATAATTGAATCAGAAGTCAAAGTATCCATAAGTCCTCCATGATTGGCACAATTTTATCAGTAGGTTAGAATCAATGCATGAAAATCGTGTGTTTCAGCATAAACCCGATCTTTCCAGACGTGGTGAGCGGGGGAGCTTCAAAACATCTGATGAATCTGACCCAATTTTTGGCTTCAAAGGGTCACCAAGTGCGCGTGCTCTGCCCTGCACTACCTAACCAAAATGAAAAATTTGACATTACTCTAGGGGTGGAAATCTGGCCGGTATTGCCTTTTCACCAGCCTTTTCCGGCCCCTTATGCCATTACACCCCCTGAATTGGCATTCATCGTTGAGGAAATCAATCGGCATCTTGATTGGGCGGAACGCTTCTACGTTCATGATGGGGAGCTACTTCTGCCTCAATTACACACCAAAATCCCTACAGTGCTGTCTTTTCGGGATAATTATTACCCTGAATCCATCCTGGGCAGTTTTATTAACCAGGCGGATGAAATCATTTGTGTTTCTTCATATTCAGCCTCTGTCATCGAGGCAACTGCTGGACGCGTAGTTGAAGGCTTAACTAATCGCCTCCATATCGTGCTGAACGGGATTGACTCTTCCACTTATCGCCCCATTCCATTGAATGAAAACCTGCTTCTTCCCAGGTTGCCTTTTAATCTAATGGCTCACCGCATCCTTCTGCATCCTCATCGCCCGGACCCCAACAAGGGTTTGGCTGAGGCCTTGCAAGTTTTGAAGTTTCTGGTGCTGGAAAAAGGCATGGAAGACCTCATCTTGCTGACACCACGTTGGCATTCTGCCATGAGTGGTTCCGAAGAAGCAGTTTTTTTTGGCGAAATGGAAAGGTTGATTAAAGAGAACCAGCTTGCGCCAAACATCCATTTTCTCGACTGGCTAAGTCAAAAAGACATGCCTTCCTTTTATTCCCTTGGTCAACTAACCCTCTGCCTGGGCAGTTTGCCTGAAGCTTTTGGCAATGTGGCCTACGAATCATTAGCTTGCGGCACTCCCAGCCTTGTATGCAGGGTAGGGGTCCACCGCAGCTTGCTGCCGGACTCATTGATTCATAAAGTTGATTATTGGGATTTTGCGTCTGCCTGTAAAATCGCTCAAGAGACGTTGGAAAATGGTCAGAATTTAAGTGAGTTGGCGCGGTTGCAGGTGCTCGCTACCTTCGATCTGCAAAAACAAATGTCCACCTACGAAGATATTATTCTTAATGCCCACAAGAAACCTCCCTTACAGCAAAAATTTGCTCCTGTCACCGCAGACGACATTTATACTCTGGCACCCTGGTGTTTCGTTTCAAACAAAGGGGTCTATCATGACTATCTTGGCAGGTTCCTGACAATTCAAGAATTCCCTGGTTTTGAAAGCATCCTCGAAATCCTTGGGCACAATGGTCAAGTGCATGGTTCAGAATTCCCCGCTGGCACCATCCTTCATCTGTATAAAATGGGCGTGTTGGTACCAGTTCGCCCAGTCTAAATGTTTTCGCCCCCGTCCACACGGATGATTTGACCAGTGATGAAATCTTGTTTGAGAAGGTGAACAACATTCTCGGCAATCATTTCCGGATTGCCAATGCGTTTGAGCGGCACCCGACGCTCTGCCACCGGTTGCATATCCATATCCTCAAGACCCGCTAAAGGCATCATAATGCCCGGAGCCACCGCATTGACTGTAATGCGGGGTGCCAGTTCAAGGGCGAACAGCATGGTCATCTCATTAATGGCGCTCTTCGTCAGCCTGTAAGCAAAATGATCGGTTCCATGCCTAAATACTTTTGAGTCCGAGATGTTGACTACTTTACCAGCTGCAGTTTCTGGAAGGTGCAGGGCAAAGGCCTTAATTAAGAGAACTTGGGCAAAGAGATTCACACTAAAGACCTGCTGAAGCATTTGGGAGTCAGTTTCCAAGCCTTTGCCTTTGGGATAGATACCAGCATTATTAACCAGTACATCCAGGTGGGAAAATTGCGCATAAATAGATAAAATCAGCCTATCTATTTGCTCTGGATTGCTCAGGTCAGTCTGGAAAAGTTCGTAACGGCCACCCAGAGGTTTAAGTTCTTCGCGTAGAATTTCTGCCTCTACCGCGGACTGGTTATAGTGCATGGCCAGGTCGCAACCTTCCATAGCTAATGCCTTCGCAATCGCGCGTCCAAGACGCACGCCACTCCCTGTCACCAATGCAACTTTGCCTTTTAAGTCCATTTTTCCTCACTGCCTTAGGTCACGCTTAGATTGTTAACGCCTGCATGGTAAAATTTTATCATCTATGTTTTGGAGGAATATTCATGAATAACGCTGCAGTTGAAAAGGCACTGAACACGATTCGTTTTGTTGCCGCTGACGGGGTGCAAGTCGCAAATTCCGGTCATCCGGGTTTACCTATGGGTGCTGCCGCAATGGCTTACGCCCTCTGGACCCGCCACCTAAAACATAATCCGCTAGACCCCAATTGGCCGAACCGTGATCGCTTCATACTCTCTGGCGGGCATGGATCCATGCTGCTTTACACTTTGCTGCATCTGACCGGTTATGCTGTGAGTAAAGAAGACCTGGCTCAATTCCGGCAGTGGGAGTCGATTACTCCTGGTCATCCAGAATGGAAAGTTACTCCCGGTGTAGAGACCACTACGGGTCCATTGGGGCAAGGTTTTGCCAATGGCGTCGGTATGGCCCTTGCTGAAGCGCACCTGGCAGCAGAATTTAATCGCGACGGGCAAAAAATCGTCGACCATTACACATACGCCATTGTGACCGACGGCGACCTTATGGAAGGTATCTCAACCGAGGCTGCCTCCTTTGCTGGCCACCTCAAGCTTGGAAAATTGATCTATCTTTACGATGATAATCAAATTTCCATTGAAGGTTCAACCGATTTGGCATTTACTGAAGACCGCGGCAAAAAATTTGAAGCCCTCGGCTGGCATGTGCAGAAAGTGGCGGACGGCAACGATGTAGAAGCCATTGATCAGGCTATTCAACTAGCAAAGAACGATCCGCGTCCATCCCTGATTATGATCCGTACGGTGATTGGCTATGGACTGCCAACCAAGCAAGGAACTGCTGCTATCCACGGTAATCCTCCTGGATGGGAAGAATTGAACAAAGCCAAAACTAATTTCAATTGGCCTCTTGAACCCCTTTTCTACACACCAGAGGACGTGCTGGCTGCATTCCGTCAGGCCATCCCTGCTGGGGAAGCTGCCCAAAATGCCTGGGTGGAGGCACTGTCAGCTTATGCCAAGGCAGAACCAGAACTTGCGGCGCAGTACCAGCGCCGGATAAATAAGGATTTGCCCGAGAATTGGGAGGAAGGCTTGCCTGTTTTCCCAGCTGACTCTAAGGGCATGGCCACGCGTGTGGCCTCGCATAAGTCAATTAATGCTTTAGCGGGGAAAATCCCGGAGCTTATTGGTGGTTCTGCCGACCTGGCACCTTCCAACAATACCTGGATGGAAGGCTTTACCGCCTTTTCTGCCGACGATCGCGCTGGGCGGAATATCCATTTTGGGGTCCGTGAATTGAGCATGACGGCCATCAGCAATGGAATCCTGGTTCATGGAGGGTTAATTCCTTATTGCGCCACTTTCCTGGTCTTTTCTGACTACATGCGCCCAGCCATTCGGGTGGCAGCCATCTCGGGAATGGGAACAATTTTTGTTACCACGCATGATTCGGTCGCGGTTGGCGAAGATGGCCCTACTCATGAACCCATAGAACAGCTGATGAGCCTGCGCTTAATTCCCGGATTGACCATATTCCGCCCAGCAGATGCTAATGAAACGATGGAAGCCTGGAAATATGCCTTAACACACCGTGAGAAACCGGTTCTTTTTGCGCTGACCCGCCAGAATCTGCCTACCCTCGATCGAAATGTTTACGGCGCTGTCTCTGGCACCGCAAAAGGCGCCTATGTGGTATACCAAACTGCCAATAAAACACCCGATGCCCTGATTATTGCCACAGGGTCTGAAGTCTCCATTGCTCTCAAAGCCGTGCCAACTTTGGAGGAAGCAGGTATTGCCCTACGGGTAGTTTCGATGCCTTCGTGGGAAGTATTCTCGGAGCAAGACAAAAACTACCAGGAAGAAGTGTTGCCAGCAAGTCTAAAGAAACGTCTTTCTATTGAAGCGGGAGTGGTCAATGGATGGCAAAAGTGGGTTGGTGCTGAAGGCCTGAGCTTTGGTATTGACCATTTTGGTGCATCTGCACCTGGCAATTTGCTGATGGAAAAGTTCGGTTTCACACCAGAGACCATAGTCGCTTTAGTCAAAAAACTGGTTTCAGAGGAGTAGTAGAATGGGTCGCACTGAAGAACTTAACAAATTGGGCCAATCAATTTGGTATGACAACATTGAACGCAGTATGCTGGACGATGGCTCAATTGCCAGGATGGTGGATGACCGGCAAATCTATGGCATTACCTCGAACCCCAGTATTTTTGAAAAAGCCATTGGCAGTGGCAGCGCATATGATTTCGCGATCCAGACTTTAGCCTCGAGTGGTATGGACAAGGAACAGATTTATACTCGCCTGGTAATCGAAGATATCCAAAAGGCTTGTGATCTTTTCAGACCCTTATACGAGTCCAGTGGTGGCAATGATGGCTATGTAAGCCTCGAAGTAAGCCCAATGCTTGCCCATGACGCGGCTGCGACAATCAGTGATGCCCGTTCGCTGTGGGCTCAAGTGAACCGCAAGAATCTGATGGTAAAAGTTCCAGCCACGCTGGAAGGGCTGACTGCTGTTCAAAACCTCACCAGTGAAGGCATCAATATCAACGCCACATTGCTCTTTTCCCTTGAGCGCTATCAGGAAGTTATGCTTGCCTACCTTGCCGGCCTGGAAGACCGCCTAAATCAAGGCGAGGAAATCGCGCATATCCGATCGGTTGGCTCATTCTTTATTTCCCGTATTGACGCCAATGTGGACCAGGCGCTTGGTCAACTTGAAAAACAAAACGATGCCGATTACAAACATCTATGGGGTAAGGTTGCCATCGCCAATGCCAAATTGGCTTACCAGTCCTGGAAGGAAGTTGTAAGGAGCGAACGCTTCCAGAAACTCCAGAAATTTGGAGCTGTCATGCAGTACCCGCTTTGGGCATCTACTGGCACCAAAGACCCAGCCTACCCAGACACAACCTACATTGACTCGTTGGAGGCTGAAGGAACTGTGAATACAGTGCCGCCGCTGGCCTTGAAAGCATTCCTCGACCATGGTTCTGTTGGCCTTCAGATTGAGTCCGAACTGGAGGAGGCCAAAGCAGTTTTGGCAAACATGCAAGTGCTGGGAATTGACCTAGCCCAGATGACAGCCCTCCTGGAAAATGACGGCGTGCTCAAGTTCAAGCAAGCCTATCAGAGCCTGCTCGAGACCATTGAAAACAAACGGCAACTAACCCTTAGGAGTCTGGGGCACCTGGCTGAGCCCATTCAGCAGGCCGTATGCAAAGCCGCGGAAGATGTGATGGTTAGCCGGCTTTTTGACCATGACCCGACTTTATGGACAGAGGATCGTACCCAATTTGCTGAAATTCGCAATCGCCTGGGTTGGCTGGACCTTCCCAGCCAACAGGTTCAGATGGTCAGCGAATTGGTTGGTTTCCGTAATTTATGTCTGCAGGCTGGCTTTACAGACGTCTTCGTGCTTGGGATGGGGGGATCTTCCCTGGCACCTGAAGTATTTAGCCTGACCTTTGCTAAGGAAGTAACAGCTGGCCAGGGATTGCGGCTCCAAATTATCGATACAACTAACCCTGATGAGATTGCCTGGCGCGAATCAAGCGTGGATCTCCACAAAACCGCTTTCGTTGTAGCCAGCAAATCGGGCACTACCAGCGAAACAAACGCAGCTTTCCATTATTTCTGGCAACGGTTGGTCGACATGGGTGTGCAACATCCTGGTGATCACTTCATCGCCATCACTGACCCTGGCACTGCGTTGGAAAACTTGGCGCGGGAACGCAAGTTCATACGCATCTTCCAGGCACCTGCTAACGTGGGCGGACGGTATTCAGCTTTTACAACCTTTGGGTTGGTTCCCGCGGCTCTGATGGGGATCGATCTGTACAAACTGCTTGCCAGAGCCACTGAAGCCGAACTGGCTTGCTGCCGGGATGTGCCTTATTCACAAAACCCTGGGTTGGTGCTCGGTCTTAGCCTGGCCGAAGCCAGTAAAGGAGGCCAAAACAAGGTAATTTTCACTTCGGATGTAACCTGCAAACCCTTCGGCCCCTGGCTGGAACAACTGGTGGCTGAAAGCTCTGGCAAAGAAGGCAAGGGTGTTCTACCGGTCGAATCAGAACCCTGGCTGAATGCAGAAGAGTATACAAAGGATCGTATTTTTGTTGACATGCGTGTAGATAACGAAGGAAACGATCGCTTGTCAGTTTTGAGTGAGGCTGGGCACCCGGTTATTCGCCTGCATCTGGCAGATGTCTATGACCTGGCCAAACAGTTTTATCTTTGGGAATACGCCACTGCCATCCTTTGTGCTGCCACAGGTGTGAATGCCTTTGATCAACCCAATGTTCAGGAAAGCAAAACCAATACCAAAGCTGTCATTAAAGCTTACGAAGAAACCGGAATCTTGAACGAAGGCAGTCCTGTCTGGCAAAATGACCAGGGCAGCATCTACGGTCAGGTTTCCACTGATTTCAGCCAGGCAACCGATCTGGGGCAGGCAGTACAGGCCTTCTTCTCCACTCTTGGAGAGGGTGGTTTTATCGCCATTAACGCCTATCTGGAACGGACGCCAGAGATGGAAACCCGGCTTGCGATATTGAGAGAGAAACTTGTTCAGACCTATCATTGCCCAGTGACCCTCGGTTTTGGCCCGCGCTTCCAGCATTCTACCGGTCAACTTCATAAGGGCGGCTTCCCAGGTGGTTACTTCCTTGTACTGACCAAGGACCCTGAACAGGACCTGCCCATCCCAGAAGAAGGCATGAGCTTTGGCATCCTGCAGCGCGCGCAAGCACTTGGCGATGTGGAATCCTTGGAACGCAACCAACGCAATGTCATCCGGGTGCACCTTAAAAGTATCGGTCCAGAAGCTCTTGCTTAACCAAAAATAACGAAAATTTTCAATCAGTGGGTGGTCGTTTACCACCCATCCTTTTATTGGTACTTCATTTTCAGAAGCAAGACCTTCGATGATCTTTGAGGAGGGCTGCCAGAATGTCCCATATCAGGCTTGATCCAGAGGTTTTGCAGTCGTATTGTATAATTTCCCCTTATGAGAAAGCTTGTTTTATGAAAATCATGGCCGTCGACCCAGGGGATGCCCGAATTGGCCTGGCGATCAGTGATGAAAGTGGAAATTTTGCTCGTCCGCTGACCACACTCAAGCACATTTCGCGTACCGAAAATGCTGCGCGAATAGCAAGATTGGCAGAGGAGCAGAATTGCCTTCTGATAGTCGTGGGAACGCCACTGGATTCTGAAGGTAATATCGGGCCGCGAGCTCGCGCCACACTAAAACTGGTGGATGCCCTGCGCTCTGTTTCATCAATCAGCGTGGCAACCTGGGACGAATCCGGGTCAAGCCAGCAAGCCGACCAACTGGCAGCGAAGCTGGGCGCTAACCGTAAAAAACGCTCGGCAACCAAGGATGCCCTGGCGGCAGCGCTCATTCTTCAGGATTTTCTGGATGCAAGAAAACCGGAAAACAATGCCCCAGCCTAAGAAACCACTCCCTGTGTTCATTCTGCTGACGCTTGCCTTAATTGGGGCGATCTTGATCTTCAGCTGGAAACTACGATCCACTTCAGTAGATTTAGGCTACGGGTCTGTGGACGGAAATCTCAATTTTGTCCAAAAGGTGCGTTATTCACTTCAAATCTATCTGGCCAGGGAAAGTCTAGTTAATCAGACAACGCCTTCGGACCTTAAGCTCAAACTTGACATCCAGTCCGGGGAATCAGTTCAATCCATCTGCAATCATCTCGCCTTGTTGTACCCGAATCTGATTTCGAAATTATGCCGCAATTACCTGGTCTATCGCGGCCTTGATCGAAAATTTGAACCTGGCAATTATTCAATTCCTGGGGGATTGGTTGCCTATCAAGTATTCCAATACATTTCCGATCCAACCAATCGCGATCGCACACTCAGGATTTTTCCGGGCTGGCGGTTGGAGGAAATTTCTACAGCTATTGATATGCTCGGTCTTAGTGTTGTGCCTGGGCAAACCTTGCTCGATTTGATGCGGGTGCCTGATGCGAATTTGGCGAGAGAGCTCCAACTCGAATCTGGGCAAAGCCTCGAAGGGTATCTGCTACCCGGGGGATATGCTTTCGAACCGGAGGTAAGCCTGGACTTGCTTCTCTGGCAGCTCACGACACCTGCACGTGAGCTACTATTGGCTGGTGAATTGCAAAGCAAAAGCCAAATGCAGGGCTTATCGGCGCGCGAGGTGCTTATCCTGGCTTCAATTATTCAGCGCGAAACCCTCAGAGCAGAAGAAATGCCCCGAATGGCTTCGGTATTTTTCAACCGGCTCACTCAAGGGATGCCCCTGCAGACTGATCCCACCGTTCAGTACGCCATTGGCTACGACCAAAATTCGGCTTCCTGGTGGAAGCCAGTGCTTTCAAAATCTGATTTACAAATAAATTCAATTTATAATACCTATCAAGTTACAGGTCTGCCCCCAGGCCCGATTGCTTCGCCAGGACTTGAGGCCATTAAGGCAGTACTAAATCCGGAAAATACAGATTTTCTTTTTTTTCGGGCCAAGTGCGACGGCAGCGGCTTACACGACTTCTCGGTAACTTACCAGGAGCACCTGGGTAAAGCTTGTCCATAAAAAGGAGAAAGAATGATCACACTGGGAATTGATATCGGTGGTTCTGCAACCAAGGGTGCCTTAGTCGATACAGCAACTGGCCAACCCATTTCTGAGCGCATCCGCTTCGAAACCGAAGTCATGGCCAAGCCGAAACAAATCATCAACTGCATCGGCAAGATCTGCAAAGAACTCAAGTACGAAGGCCCGATTGGAGCGGGTTATCCAGGCATTGTAAAAAACAGCATCTGCCTCACTGCGGCCAATATGCACAAGCAGTGGGTTAACGCCAACGTGGCTGAAATGATTCAAGCCCGCACCGGCCAGGAAGCTTACGTGCTTAATGATGCCGATGCAGCCGGCCTTGCGGAAATGCGCTTTGGTTCACCAGAAGCCTGGAAGTACCCCGTGGTTATGTTCCTTACGGTGGGTACTGGCATTGGGTCGGCTTTGTTTGTAAAAGGTCAACTTATGCCGAATACAGAATTTGGCCACCTGAAGGTGAGAGGCAAGGATGCCGAGCACCGTGCTTCTGATGCCCTGCGTCAAAAAGATCACCTCTCATGGAAGTGCTGGGCTGAAAAATTTACGGAAGTCCTTAAGTGGTATGAGTTTTTGCTAAACCCTGACCTTTTTATTCTGGGTGGCGGGATTTCCTCACGATTCGACTCGTATGCAAAATACCTGAATATTGATACACAAATTATTCCTGCCAAGCTGGAAAATCTGGCTGGAATTATCGGAGCAGCCATGGCTGCTCAGGAAAATTTAACCAAATAACAAGCTAAAGTTCAACTGCCAGGTATCCTGGCCCAGTTTCGAAGAAATCCCGGTTGCATTGAATGGCATCGGTCAGGTTAACTTGCTGTTCTTCAAGTAAAATCCGGCAGTAATCCAGATGCACTGGGTCGCCTTCGTAGGTCGTGCAGTCATGCGGTGTGTCATAACCGTGCATATGCGCGGTTCCGTTAAGTACTTCTCCACCCATGGCGATGAAATTATCAGGTACTTCCTTGAGCGGAAAAATAGCGCCATAGGGGCACTCGGCTATACAAGCGCCGCAATCAATGCAGGTATTGGGGTCTATGTAAAATTGCGGCCATTCGTCCTGAGGATTACCTGGAACTATGCAGGCTACTGGGCACACCATAACGCATCCCGCGTCGCGAAGGCATAAACTTGTGATCACATGGGTCATAGTTTCTCCGTGTTAATTATTAATTTGCCGTCAATCGAGCAAAAGGTGATCTTCATCTCTCAATCCACAGCTTAATGCGGTTTGACTAACTGCGATTGCTCCTGCTCCAGTTGCCGGCTATATGTCAGTTTTTCATCTTCAGGCAGACGGGCGTAGGTAAAGTTCAGGTCTTTCAGTTTATTCGCTAAGCTGATGTTTAAGTCAGCAGCTGCCATCCGCCAGGACCAGTTTCCACTTTGGGATCCAGGCAGGTTCATTCTGGCATCTGCTCCCAATCCCAACAAGTCTTGCATGGGAGCAACTACATTCATTGCTACGGATGCCCACAGTACTCGCATCATTGGCCAGGCAATCGGCCCCTTAGGCGCATTGAGATATTTTCTGCACCAGGTTTGCTCGCTGACAGAAGCCTGATCGTACCAACCCTGGGCCGTATTATTGTCGTGGGAACCTGTATAGGCAAAGCAATTAACCGGGTAATTATGCGGGAGGAAATCATCATCGGGGTCGCCGGTAAAACCGAATTGCAGGATCTTCATGCCAGGCAAACCAAATCCATCCCGCAAAGCTTTTACATCGTCGGTAATCACGCCCAAGTCTTCAGCGATAATCGGCAAAACACCAAATTTCTTCTTAAAAGCCGTAAAGAGTTCCCTGGCTGGTCCAGGAATCCATTCGCCCTGAATGGCGGTTTCGTTGCCAAAGGGTACATGCCAGGCGGCCGCGAAGCCTCTAAAGTGGTCCATACGCACCAAATCTACCAGTTTGAGCACCGCTGATAAACGATCAAGCCACCAGGAAAAATGTTGTTTTTGGTGAACTGGCCATTTATAAAGGGGGTTTCCCCAAAGCTGTCCTGTAGCGGAGAAATAGTCTGGCGGAACACCGGCCACCATGGTAGGTTTCAGATCAGCATCCATCAGGAATAGTTCAGGATGGGCCCAGGCATCTGCACTGTCTAAAGCAATCACAAAAGGCATATCGCCAATAATTTGGATCCCTCTCGAGTTGGTATAGGCGCGCAGATCATACCATTGCTTGAAGAAAAGGAATTGGTTAAATTCGTGGCGGATAATATCCTTGGTATGTTTTGCCTGGAAGGCTTTCAGAGCTCGCGGGCTGCGCTTTTTGAGATTTACTTCCCAATCGATCCAGGGTGCGCCGTTCTGACTCTCTTTGATGGCCATAAAAAGGGCATAATCGCCCAGCCAACTTTTCTCAGCCTCCAGAAAGGCCTGGAATTCCTGGTTAAACTTTTCAGATTTTGCCTTAATAAAATAGTCAAATGCTTTTTTCAGAATTTGGTTCTTCCAGATAATGGTTGGTCCAAAATCAATGCTTCCTTTTGGAAATTTTGGCTTTCCACGCAGGTCTTTTACTTCAAGCAAACCTTCGTCCAACAATACCTCCGGGCTGACGAGAAAAGGGTTACCAGCAAAAGCCGAAAAACATTGATAAGGAGAATCACCGTATCCAGTCGGTCCGAGTGGTAAAATCTGCCAATACCGGGTACCGCTGCTCTTTAGAAAATCCACCCATCGGTAGGCTTCGGGACCAATATCACCAATCCCATAAGGTCCAGGGAAACTGGTCGGGTGAAGTATTATCCCTGCATATCGTTCAACTGGCATGGGTGATCCTTTCAAAGCGTGCATCTTTCCAAAGTGACTGGTAGGTTGCCAGATATTCTCCGGCAGAAATAGACCAGGAGAAATTTTTCTCCATGGCGTTGATTTGCAATTGTATCCAAACTGATTTCTTCTTGAATACACTTAACGATTCCAACATGGACTTGCATAAGACCTTACTTGAAGCTTCTTCAAAAAGGAATCCCGTTGCACTCTGCGGGTGAGTGGAATAGTCCACAATGGTATCTTTCAATCCACCAACTGCATGTGCGAGGGGCAAATTGCCATAGCGCATGGAGATCATCTGGGAAAGTCCGCATGGCTCGTACATTGACGGCATGAGCAATATATCTGCTCCTGCATATATTTGACGAGCTAATCCATCATCAAAGCGAATGTAGCAGGCCACTTTCTCCGGGTATTCTTTAGCCAGCTCAGCAGCCTGGACTTCGAGTTCCTTTGCGCCTGTCCCCAGCAATACAAACTGCCAATCCTGTTTGATCATCTTGCTAATGGCATCCAGGGCCAAACCGATGCCTTTTTGGTTGTCCAGACGGCTGACAATGCTGAAGATTGGGATTTCGGGATTGGTTTTAAAACCAGCTAATTTCTGAAGCGCTTGCTTGCAGGCTGCTTTGCCGCTTATGTCTGAGCTGGAGTAACGCGCGGCGATGTGATTGTCGGTTACCGGATTGTAGGAGTCGGTGTCGATGCCATTCACGATACCGGTAAGCTTTTCTCCGAGTGTCTGTGTAAATGCAGATAACCCTGAAGCAAATGGTTCAGTCAAAATTTCTTCCGCGTACCCTTTGGAGACTGCCACAACTTTATCTGCCGCTGCCAGGCCCATTGCCAGGGGTGTGAAGCGTGCCCAGGCTGGAAGTTTACGGTTTGTGCTCGGTTTAATGCCTAAAGACTTCATGGCTGCTTGTGAACCCCAACCGTTGTAGGGCATATTGTGAACAGTCAGGAGGCCTTTACTTCCCGCGAAAAACGGGTCTGTTTTCCGCCTGGCTCTCAATAAATGCAAGGTCACTGCTGTATGCCAATCGTTGGCGTGTAAGACGTCAAATTTCCAATTCAGTAACTTGGCAGCCTCAAGCACGGCCATTGAAAAACTCATATATTTCATGGCGTCATCAGCTGGATTTCCGCAATAAACACCGGGAGTATCGTCGATGCAACTGTTTGAAATCAGGTAGACCGGAATTTCAGAATCTTCATACCTGAATAATTGGCAGGGGATTACTCCCGAGAGGGCTTCAAGATTGAAACTGCCCAATAGTTTGGGCTTCAAGTGTTTTTGCTTCAGAATCTGGTGATAAGGGAGAATTACCCGCATGTCGATAGCCGTCGGGTTGAGGGCCTTAATTGCCTGGGGCAAGACGCCTGCCACATCGCCCAAACCGCCGATTTTGATCAGTGGGGAGGCCTCAGCTGCAACCATCAGGATCCGCAGTTCAGATTCTTTCTTCATCGGCCAGCATTCTCAATCAAACTCACATAATCCTCATGGATATGGGCTTTGTCTGCCAGACCAAGTTTTTCAAGCAGTTCCGCCACTAATGCTGTCTTTTTATCCGCATCCTGCTTGGACCAGGTGCGACACTTAATTTCCACATAATTGCCAATATCTGGGCGCATCATTTTATCGAAATTGACAAAGAATTCCTCTCCCTGATAGCGGATGAGGTATCTTAAGCGGTTCTTTTCGATTTCAAGCACTGAATTTGGTTTAAAGTATTCTTTGTAGAAGCGCAACGAATGGGAGGCCGGCGCAAGGTAGCGGCTGCGGGAGAGCAGAATCTCTCCCTCCTGGCTTTCATTTTCAGAACCAATCAAAGTCAGCCTTGACCGCACGTTGGTGATTTTTCCATTTTCATCGATAAATTCATCTTCCCTGTAACGCAATCGTCCCTGGCTTGGATCTTCAAAACTAAAGTAGTTGTCGTATTCGTGATAGTGTCTTACGCGGACAATCTCAATTTCGGGGTTGAAGAGTGCGATTTCAGGTTCATCCAAATCAACGACCTTTACTTTGGATTGGACCTCAAACGACTCCATCTCCGCAGCTCCACCGATGGCAATCAGTTTGGAAATAACAGATTCCTCCCGGCCTTTCAGGAATGCATCGATTTTCACAGCTAACTTTTGGGCTTCCACAAGCGCTGCTTTCTCGTCAACTGTTAATAACTGCCTATCCAACATCAGCCATTTGCCTTCGACCATCACATCCCGCACATCAGTAGATTTAGCAGCGTAAATCAATTGCGCATAAATCCCGTTAGGATCGCGGCGGAATCTCGGCGAGTTATGCACAAGGTCGATATCAACTGTGATTAGATCGGCCCTTTTCCCAACTTCCAGGGATCCAGTAATGTCAGCTATATACATGGCACGTGCACCCTGGATGGTGACCATCTCCAGGGCTTGCCTGGCAGGCAGTACGGTTGGATCACCCGTATGCGCCTTGGCAATGAAACTGGCCAACCTGACTTCCTCGAACATGTCCAGATCATTATTGGAAGCTGTTCCATCTGTACCAATCCCGACATTGCAGCCGAGTTCAAGCATTCGTTTAACGGGGGCAAAACCGGATGCCAGCTTCAGGTTTGATGAAGGGTTGTGGGCAATACCAACCTTGTAGTGCATCAGTGTGCGCATTTCACCTTCGTCAATGTATACACAATGGGCTGCCAAAAGCTTCACGTCGAGCATCCCCAATTTCTTGATATAGGGCACAACGGGCATACCTTCGGCGTTGCGCAAGTTTTCGACCTCTGAGGAAGTTTCAGAAACATGGAAGTGAATGGGCACATCATACTGTTTGGCCATTTGCACGCAGGCGGTCAGCACTTCCGCAGGGCAGGTGTAGACGGCGTGCGGGGCAATGGCCGGCACAATCAAGGGATGGCCTTTCCACTTCTTGATCAGGGCTTCGCAAAGGGCCAAAGAATCTTCGTATGACTTGGCATCCGGTGCCGGAAATTTCATAACTGTCTGGCCAGCCCATGCGCGCATACCAATTTCTGCGGAGGTTTCAGCCACGGTATCTTCAAAGTAGTACATATCCGCAAAAGCAGTTATCCCAGAGCGGATCATCTCGGCACAAGCCAGTTGGGTTCCAAGCCTCACGAACTCAGGCGTTACGAACTCGCGTTCCACGGGCATCATGTAGCCCATCAACCAAACATCCAGGCGTAAGTCATCCGCCAGACCACGCAAAAGCGTCATCGGCGCGTGGGTGTGCGGATTGACCAGCCCAGGCATCAATACTCGGCCCATGCAATCCATCTTGCGGGTAGCCTCATGGGTACTTAATACCTCTGCATCTGACCCAACAGCAACAATTAAATTATCTTTGATTGCTACAGCACCTGGTTCAAAAATGTGGAAATTCTGGTCCATGGTTAGAACAATGGCATTGTGGAGAATGGTGTCAACGTTTGGCATATTCTCTCCTATTTCGTTATTGATTGACTAAGTTCAATTTTGTTCTTAACAAGTCCAAGGCGATATTGACGCCCCAAAGCTTGGCGTCACCCATTGGTCCGCCATAAGATCGTTCAGTTTCCGAATAATCATTGCCATCAAAATATGCCAGCAATATATCCGATTTGGTCTCGTTTTCCCTAACCCGGATGCCGACGATGTAATCCGCCGCTTTTTGGTCATTAATATCCTTCATCATGGTTTTGAGGCTTTCGTTGGAAGGTTCCATCTCCATAGTCTGTCCAAGGGTAAATTGAGGAGCCAGTGGATGCAAGTGGTTATAAATCTCTGAGCCAGTACCATACTCAATAATGGCCAGGCGTTTGCCCATGGACAATAAACCTTCCGCAACCACTGACTCCAGAGTAGTTGCGTCTTCACCATAGATAAATGGTCTCAGTTTTTCCCTGACAATCGCAAGTACTGGCTTAATCATTTGTTCCGCTTCAGCCTGGGAACTGGCTTTGGCCGTGATGCGGATGTCTGTTTGTCCAGGATGAGCCAGTAAGCCTACGGTAGGGTTTTTGAGCGTCTCAAGGTCGCCAACCAATTCATCGATGGCAGACTCACCTTTGCCAACCGTGTGCACTACCACTGCTTTGATGACTGAATCCTGCAATTTGTAGCGTTTTTTGAGATAACCCAAAACAAAATTATTGAGCAGGTGTTCCATTTCTTTGGGAACACCCGGTAGAGAAATGGTAGTTTTGGCGCCTAATTCGTAAGCAAAGGCAGGCGCAGTGCCAACCGGATTGCTGATCACCAGCGCTCCAGTGGGGACGTAAGCCTGACGTCTATTGTTTTCAGTGGGTGTGCGATTGTAGCGGGTAAAGCGTTCCAGAATCTCATCCCATAATTCCGGTTTGTATTCAAGCGGCACGTTGAATACATCCGCAATGGCTTGCCGGGTGGGGTCATCAACCGTTGGTCCCAGCCCACCCGTTGTGATAACAAAATCAGAGCGCATAAGTGCTTCTTGTAAAGTGGCCGTAATGCGGGCTGCGTTATCCCCAACGGAGGTTATGCGATAAATATCGACGCCGATATCTCGCAAAGCCCTGGCAATATGGCGTGAGTTTGTATCGTTAATTTCCCCTAAAAGTAATTCGGTCCCAATCGTTACAATTTCTGCAGTCGCCATTTGTCCTCCATTAGGATGGCTCAATTTTATACCATTCGAAACGAATTTCCCATCTAAAGGATGTCAAGGCTAAATAGAAATGTCCTACTCTGGCTAAATAGAAATGTCCTATTGGGTTGATAAAGTTGTCAGAACAGGTTTGCCATTTATCTTCTTTCCATAGGTTCTCCAGGGATGGTTGTAAGCAG
>Ga0209538_1000249_pt1 | contig 33229 bp, 29 predicted proteins | sample BarGraNGADG00211_2_FD_184492 | JGI IMG/M metagenome (GOLD analysis project Ga0209538, IMG submission 184492) | Arctic peat soil microbial communities from Barrow, Alaska - Barrow Graham LP Ref core NGADG0004-211 (SPAdes) (version 2) | ecosystem: Environmental > Terrestrial > Soil > Wetlands >... | reverse complement strand
TTGATACCGTAATTCATACAAGCACTCATCACACCGGCTAAAATTGCAATCAATAATCCTTTTTTCAAAGCAAATTCTTTTACAGCCTTTTTCTTGTCTTCTTCAGACATCGACTGAGATTTTAAAGCACCTGCATATCCAACTATAGCGATACCTGCAATACTGATTGCAACACCAATTAACATGATCCATCCTTCACGTGAGCTGAAAAGATTCTGACCGGCTACTATTGGTGGAATTAAAGTCCCAAATGCCCCACAAAATCCTAAAGCTATTGATTGACCCAATGCAACACCTAAATAACGCATACTCAACCCGAAAGTTAATCCACCAACACCCCAGAGCGCTCCCCAAAACATACATCCAAAAATGCAACTGGCCGAAGAGTTTGAGATAATTGAACCCAAATGAGGAACTGTAAGCATAGCAAAAATCAGCGGAGCCAGAATCCAGGAAGCTACCCCCTGAACAATCCAATAGGTCTCCCATGACCACAATTTAACTTTACGAATAGGAACATAAAAACTTGCAGCACATGCACTGCCAATAGCCATTAATAAAATACCTAATAGTGGATTCATACTTTTCTTTGGTTTATGGTTTAAAAATTAAGACATTTGTTTATTGATATCGTAATTCCTGCCTTGTCCTTTTATAGACTGAACAGGTTTTGATCATTTATTAGTTCTTAGCGTTTTCCATTTCACTCTGTCTCATTTTATCAGCAGCCTGACGCAATTTCTCAGCATCCCAGTTCAGCAGTTCGCCGATTTGTTGGGCGCTGAAATAACTGAGTTCTGATTTTGCAGGCAGGGTTGGCGCCAAAAGTGCAAAACATTCCAGCATGGCTTCTTCGCTCAATGAACATTTGTTTCCAAGAATGACACCAAGGCCAATAATAATTGCACAATGCGGAGTTGCAGCTGTTGCCTCTTCCAATAAATGCAGTTCATATGGCTGTAACACCGGCATTGAATGCCCCAAAAATACAACATGATCGGGATATAATGCACCTTCTTTTATTAATTCCGTTGCATGTTCATTTTGAGCCAGAATATGAATCTTTGTGCTTTTTGGAACACGATATTCTTCAGGAATCAATTTCAAAAGTATATTTAATTTTTCTTCATCAATTTCAGATGTAGAAAGCTGTGGAGGTAACAATCTTTTTTCAACTTCTACCAGAAGCGCTCTGACTTCTTCTACAGTATCTGCGGCAACTACCAGACCATGATTTGCCATCATCAGGACATCGATTTGTGGTTTTCCCTTGATGACAGATTGAATCAGTTGAGTCAATGGCAATCCCGGTCTGATATAGTTTATCCATGCCCATGATAAGCCTTTGAGCCGCTCCTCAATTAGTTTATCTCCACCTTTACGGGCTACCCATGAAAGTGAATTTATTGAATGCACATGCACAACAACTTTCTGAGGCATGATAGCATGTAGTGAAGTTTCAATCGAAGGACGCAAGCCATTGGTGGATACGATACAATCAGTAAAATCATTGCTACCGTTTTCATAAGCAGCCAAAACCTCTTTTAATCCGAGTTGAACGAATATAGAACTCTTTCGGGCATCGGCCAACCAGGTACCCGAAGCTTTAATCCAAAAGTTATTGTCTTGTTTTAGTGAAATGTTTCCACCGGCGCCTTGCACTAAATTAATGTCTTTTCCAAGGTCTGTGCAGAGGTCGATGAGTGAATCAGGAACTTTATGTGTCATTTTTGTTAAGTAGTAAAAAATTGATTAATTTCGACATCAAATTAATTGCTTAAAATCAGTTATAACAATACGCTTTTTGAACTATTTTTTACGTAAAATGACACAAATTCACTAAAATGGCCAATTACTTTAAATATTTAACCCATAGTCAGGAAAATGAGGACTGGGGAATGTATATAAACGTTGCCGGTTATGCAGGAATACCCAGTGGAAGTTCGTATCCTCCCAAAGGTCACCCGTTGAATTATGAATTTAGCTGGGACAAAGGAAGAATCCTTCACGAGTATCAAATTAACTACATAACAGAGGGTGAAGGCATCATCGAAACAACCCAGAGTAGTTACCCGATAAAGAAAGGTTCAATTATTATCATTAAACCGGGGGTATGGCATCGCTATAAACCTCTGGCTAAGACAGGCTGGCAGGAAAATTACATTGGCTTTAACGGACCAATCGCCCAACAAATTTTTGGTCTGACCTTTTTCTCCTCTGATGCCCCACTTTTAAATATTGGATATCACGAAAGCATTATCAAAGCATTTTTTGAAGTCTTTAACCTGATCCGTGATGAGAAACCAGGCTATCAGGAGATGAGTGTAGGTCATGTTATGTTTATACTCGGAAGGATTCTATCCATCAAGAAGAAAGAGAATTTCGAAAATAAAACTATCGAACACAGTATTCAGAATGCCTGTATCATCATCCGGAACAATCTGACGAGTAATCTCAATGTCGAAGATCTGGCTTCAGAACTCAATATCAGTTATTCCCTGTTCAGAAAAGTCTTTAAAAAATACATCGGTCTATCTCCGGCCCAATACCATCTTTCACTCCGCATTCAACAGGCACAATACCTGTTGGCCAACAGCACCCTGTCTATCAAGGAGATCTCTTTCAGTCTTGGCTTTTGCTCGATCTATTATTTCAGTAAACTGTTCAAGGAAAAAATCGGAATGACTCCCGGTGGCTATCGAAAGTCGGTCAACCCTCAACTCGAAGAAGTCGATATCTAGAACTCATCCTTTTTCAAAAATTCTTCTATAAAGAGCGGAATATCCAGGGACTATTCTTCGAAGAACGAAGGAAGCTCGACGGGTTGTCCACGCAACCTCAAGGGGATCTCCACCCATTCTCAACTCTCCTATAAGGTGGAGTAAGGGTGGACAAAGGGTGGACAAAGGGTGGACAAAGGGTGGACAAGGGGTGGAGGTTCCTTCCTTTATATAGCTATTTTCAGGGAGTTTTCACTGGGTTTTTGATCGATTAAAGAAAGATTGTTAAAAGGTTTTTTTTTCGCCTGGTAGAATGTGGATGGAAGGAAGAAATAATTCTTTGAGATGAAAAAACGACTAAAAGGATCTGTTGAGTTTTTAAGTTCTCTTTTTATCTTTTTAGTCGTTTAGGCTTATTTTTAAAATATGTTCATTTTACGGCCCGGATACAATTATCCGGAGCTCAAAGCTAACCGGTCAAGTCAATTAACGTCTTTCGCCACGGTTGCTGTCTCTATTTCCTTCTATTCTGACCTGAACACTACTTCCTCTTCTGGCCTGGCGATATTCGCGGCCATTGTTGTATTGGTGATTATTATAATAATAACGACCGTGACCTTCTACTCTTCCTGTCATCATAACAGGAAGACATGCAGTGAAACTAAATATAAATAGTACACAAATACATAATTTGATAATAGTTCTCATTTTTTTTGAATTTAAAGTGTTGTCAATTTAAAATTATGCAAAATCTATGCCATAAAACTGATTCACTGTTTTTGTGAGTTTATTTTTTTAGCACGAATTGCATTTGTTGCAGGTACAAATGATAACGGATAAAGAGTGCAGAACTCTAGGTAGAACCTATTTAAATAATTGTTTGGATGATAGCGTACGAGATTGAAAATTGTTTTTATAAGTGATTGTACCCCAGTTTGGGCAATGGTTTTAAAAAGTCCACAATATTGATTTTGTGAAGTACTAAGGATGATTTATTTTTTGGAGGTTTTTTTGAAATCTTTCCAGGTGTCGTTGTGTTGTTTGTTCTGTATGATCCGGATATTATAACTATCGATAAATCCCTCTACATCTTTGATTCTTTGATCGGTGGCAGGATGAGTACTTAGATATGTTAAGTCGCCATTCGACTTATCTTCACGTTTGAGGAGTTTGAGCAATTGCACTATACCATCCGGATCTATATTGTTATTGATCAATGTATTAACGGCGCCCTTGTCTGCAACTTTTTCCATCTCACGGGAATAACGTAAGGTATTCAACATGTTAGCATTTGAAACTAGCACAGATGAAATGCTGTTATGATCGCGGAAGACAATTGACAAAAAAAGACTCCGTGAAAGATCGCTGGTGATGGCACGCAATGAATGGCGTTCTTTGATGTGGGTGACCTCGTGGCAAAGCAGTGCTGCAAATTCATCCGGGTTTTCCAAATCATTTAATAAGGTGTCGTAGATAATGATATGTCCGCCGGGAGTTGCAAATGCATTTATTGTTTTCCCATGGACAACAGTGATCTGAATTGGATATTCGGTGTTAAAATTGATCTGTTTTGCAAAACGATTGGCAATGTTGGTTTCAAGGGTATCGATTGTGTCGTTTGCTACGATCTGAGCATAGATTTTATCGCCCAAGGAGATTTCATAAGATTGAGGAATGTTTTGGGCAAAGAGATCGGCTGCAAAAGGAATGATCCAGAGATAGAGACAGAAGACAAATGCTATAATTCCTCCGATAATTGTAACCAGTTTGCCGGTACCTGTGTTTAATCTGTCGAAAGGTGAATTGTATTCCGGGGTGTGACCTGTCATCTTCAGAAATGTAACTACCTGACTCATTGCTCTCACCTCAACCATTTGCCTTGGTGAAGTGTTGAAGATGATCAATAATTTATCATTGGGTCTGCGGATGACCCTATTGATAGATGAATATTCGAATTTAATTTCTTTTTTCTCTCCATCAAAAGTGGAATATGAAACAACAATTCCATCGGTATTTAAATCTGTTTCAGCCATCTGGCCCTTTGGTGAAGTTCCATCAAAGAACATGCAAAGCGGAATATACATTTTTTTTAGTTTTTTTAGTTTTTTAAACGAGTAAGGAGACTAATTGTTAAAATACTTATTCATTAATTCTGCGGCTTCATCATAAATAGCAGCATTTGATGCGAGCATCTCTTTTCCGAGAAGATATTTCTTTCCACCTGCGAAATCGGTAACAACACCACCGGCTTCGGTAACCAGAAGAATTCCTGCAGCAACGTCCCATTGTTTAAGACTGTATTCATAAAAAAACTCAAAACGGCCACATGCAACATAGGCCAGATCGGCTGCAGCACTGCCCAATCTGCGGACCCCTGAAGCATTTCGAATGAGATGTTCAAATATAAGCAAATATTTGTGTAATAATGAATAATCGGTATAGGGAAATCCGGTTGCAATCAATGCTTTTTCCATGTTTTTCTGTGGTGACACATGAATAGATTTTCCATTTAAAAAAGCACCGCCACCTTTGGTTGCATAGAAACATTCATCAAGATTGATTTCATAAACTACCCCTATTACAGGTTCATTGTGATCGACCAGTGCTACACTGATGCAGAAGCATGGAAGTCCATGGAGGAAATTGGTGGTGCCATCCAAAGGATCAATCACCCAATTGTAACGTTCACCGCGGGTTGTAGAGGTTCCTTCTTCGGCAACAAAACCTGCTTCGGGGAATATTTTATAGAGTGCTTTTATTATAGTCTCTTCGGCAGTCTTGTCTACATAAGAGACAAAATCGTGTTTGCCTTTTTGTTCTATATCGCTTTCTTTGATCTGATTGAGTTGTTCACGGATAAATTGTCCGGTGATTTTACAAATGTCAATCGTCTCTTTGCATAAATGGTCCAGATTCATAATGTTGATTTATTTAACTGTATATGTGGTGTTTGTGATTTTTTATTATGTCATCCCTACGGGACTTAAAAAAGGAGATCTGTTTTGTTACAATCATGACATGCCTACGGCACTATCATTTCATGCCTACGGCACTATCATTTCATGCTTACGGTATTTATTTTGAATTGCAAGATATTCATACAATTAATCATGATACAAACTGAACACTGAAAACATAATTCTCATCCAGTTTCTCCAATATGACATCTGTGAAGACATTGATGAGGTTGGGGTTGTAGGGTGTTTTAGCGCGTACATTGTTTTCTGAATAACCAAACATCATTCCACCTTCGGGTTCTGTTTCCCATAAGATCCTGACTTTCCGCCCTTTTTGGGTTTTGTAAAATATCTCTTTTTTCTCATCTGATAACAGATGCAATCTGCGACTTCTTTCATCCTTTACGGTATTTGTTAACTGACCGGGTAAAGCAGCTGCCTTTGTTCCGGGTCGGACTGAATAAGGAAATACATGAAGAAACGCAATGTCCAGATTTTCAATAAACCTGTATATGTCCAGAAAATCTTCTTCAGTCTCACCGGGGAACCCCACGATCACATCTGCTGCAATGCATGCCTGTGGCATTATCTCTTTGATTTTTGATACCCGGTTGGCAAAGTCGGCTCTGAGATATTTCCGTTTCATCATTTGCAGGATTTTATCTGAACTTGATTGAAGCGGAATGTGAAAATGTGGAGTAAAGCGTTTGGATTGTACAACAAAATCAAGTATTTCATCTGTTAGAAGGTTGGGTTCGATGGAAGAGATGCGGTATCTGTCTATTCCTTCGACTTCATCTAATGCTTTAATGAGATCAAGAAACGATTCGTTCTGGTCTTTCCCAAAATCTCCGATGTTAACACCGGTAAGGACAACCTCCTTAATTTTGGTGCCGGCAATCAGACGTGCCTTTTCAACAGTACCGGCGACATTGTCGCTGCGACTCCTGCCTCTGGCAAATGGAATGGTACAATATGTACAGAAGTAATCACAACCATCCTGAACTTTCAGAAATGAGCGGGTGCGGTCATCGATAGAATAAGAGGAGACAAATTCTTTTGTAGATTCAATCCGGGAGTGATCAATTGTCTGATGTTCGGCTTCATTACATTCGCTGCGGACTATTTCTGCCAGTCTGAATTTTTCTGTATTCCCTAGCACCCATTTAACGCCATCCATTTCGGCAAGATCTTCGGGTTTGAGTTGAGAATAACAACCCATCACGCTGATTGCGGCATTGGGATTCCGACGGGCAGCCTGCCTGATCGTAGCCCTGCATTTCTTCTCGGCAATAGCTGTCACGGAACAGCTATGGATTACATAAATATCAGCAGAATCCTTAAAATCAACTACTTCAAATTCATCTTCAGGAAACTGTTTGGAAATAGTAGCTGTTTCAGAAAAGTTGAGTTTGCATCCAAATGTATAAAAGGCAATTTTTTTCTTTGTCATTTGGTGCAAAATTACAAATTCGTTTAATAAATTGTGAAATTATCCTTGTAAGTCATACATTTGTTATTCAATTTCAGGAGCATGAACAATTGATTCTGCCTGCTGTTGATTATTTATGATAGGTGTATTTCCATAACATTTATAAAGTTAGTTATTTATGAAGATTATACTCATCGGAGATGAAACTAATGAGCAGGAAAAAATAATTTCTGCGGTTCACGACATTGGACACGATAATATAATTATATATCACGAAGAAAAACAAATTCTGGCTGATGCCTGTCTTGTTTGCGATATTGCAATTCGCAGAGGTGAACTCGTTCAGCAGGTAATTGTCAATATCGCTAATTCAGTTGGTATCGCTAAAGATCTGAATGAATTATATCGTGTAATCAATGATGAATTGAACCGGTTGATAGATGCAACCAATCTCTATATTGCCATTTACGATCCTAAAAATGATCAGTTTCAGTTGCCATTGCAACACGATAAGCTGGAAGAAGTGATTCCTGTAATCCCAGCCGGAAAGACGCTGACCAGATATATTTTTTCTACCAATCAAGCACTGCTTCTAAAGTTTGATGACATCGAGCGCATGGCAAGAGAAGGTCTGATTGAACGTAAAGGAATTCCTGCGCAGGCATGGATGGGTGTGCCTCTCCGTTCTGAATCTTCAATTATTGGTGTGTTGGTCATTCAAAATTACGAGAATAAAGACGCATTTACAGAGGAAGATCTTGAACTACTGAAATTTGTTTCCAATCAGATCAGAATTTCAATTGATCGGAAGAAATCTGAACTGGAGTTGGTAGAAGCAAAAGAAAAGGCTATTCAGAGCGATAAACTCAAGACAGCATTTCTTACGAATATGTCTCATGAGGTCCGAACACCCATGAACGCGATAATCGGCTTTTCCACACTACTAAATGATGAAGACATCACCAAAGATGAAACCATGGAATATGTTTCATTGATAGCTTCGAATGCTTCAACGCTGCTCAGGATAATTGATAATGTGATTGAAGTAGCAAAATTGGAAGCCGGAGAGGTTGTTCTTGAACGGAAACAGTTTGGAATTAATCAGCTCCTTGTCGATTTACTTGAAACATTTGAAAAAAGTGATGCCCTACGTCCGGATGTGTCTGTCACCATTTCTACTGCCGGATCAGACGAAGAATATATGCTCTACAATGATCCTTCCCGATTGATGCAGATGCTCAGCATTTTGATAGGCAATGCATTAAAATTCACAGAAGAAGGGAGTGTGGATTTTGGCTACAAACTGATCGAAGAAAAACAAATCGAGTTTATTATTAAAGACACCGGAATAGGAATTCCTGCAACTCAACAGGTCAATATATTTGAACGATTCAGACAGGCTGATAATTCGCTGACCCGAAAATATGGTGGTACCGGATTGGGTCTGACGATTGTTAAACATCTTGTGGATTTGATGGATGGTCAGATTGTATTGGAGTCTGAAGAGGGAAAAGGTACATCGTTCCGGATTTTATTGCCTGTCGTTCAACCAACGGTAGAGGTATTGCCCGGCTTAATTGTCAAGGCCAAGCCCCGTTTAGATCTGAGTGGTAAGCATATTCTTGTGGTTGAAGATGTTGAGTCAAATTATCAGTATATTGTAGCTGTGCTTAAATCTACAATGGTCAGTATTCACTGGATTACGGATGGTAATGCAGCTGTTGATTTTTGTCTCAACTATCCTGATATCGACATGGTTTTCATGGATATTAACCTGCCGGGAATAGATGGTTATGAGGCTACACGACAGATCAGAGAAAATAAACCTGATTTGCCTATTGTTGCCCTTACAGCATATGCAATGACAGGCGAAAGAGAACGAAGCCTAAATGCAGGTTGTAATGAATATTTATCTAAACCTGTTAGTCCAAAAGAATTATTGGCAGTTGTGACCAAGTATCTGGTCTAAGGCATTGTTTAAAATTGTCCGTAGGACATAAATGTCAATAGTAAGATCTTGATAATTAATCTTTTCCCCATAGGGGATTAACATTAAACGTTAATGCCCTACGGGCAAAAAGGGGGAGGAAATGTTTTTCTATTGACATTAATGCCCTACGGGCAAAAGAAAAAAACCAAATTAAAACTGCTTCTTAATATTTAACGGTTCTTTATTCTGACGCCTTTGTTTTCGTTTATCAGAGGCGCTGAAATATTGTTGTAAAAGAATGCCGGCTACCAATAGAGCGAGTCCGGCAACTGTTGATGCTATTATTTTTTCTCCTACTATCGTATTGACAAATATCAGGGAGAGAAATGGTGAAATATAGATAAGGTTCGTGACCCTTGCCGTTGTTTCTGAAAGCTGAAGCGCTTTGAGCCAAAATACAAAAGTGAAACCCATTTCAAAGAATCCTATATAGATTACTCCAATTATTCCTCTCTGATCGGGTATTTTTATTTCTGAAAAGATCAGACATGCAACAGCTGTATAGATAAATCCAAAGACAAAATTGAGAAACAGTTTCACTACCTCATCGCGTTTATCTTTGACATTGAAGATCCAGAATGAAGCCCAGATGAGTGAACTGGAGAGGGCTAAAACGACTCCCAGGGTGTTTGAAAGATGGATGGAACTGAACTGTCCATGTGTTGCCACGACGACTGTTCCGGCAAAACTGATGACTATCGCGAGGACATTTCTAAGATGAATAGGTTGCTTGAGGATTGGAATAGAAAGAATTACAAGGGTTACAGGCCAGATATAGTTGAGTGCCACGGCTTCCTGGGCAGGCAATAATTCATAGGCTTTTAATAACACAACATAATAACCAAAGGGATTAAGAAGCCCCAGTATTGCCGAATTCCAGAGACCTTTGGAGCCATACTCTTTAATGAGTTTAATCTTTCTCTGAGCAATGAGAATGCATCCAAGTACGAGGAGCGATACAAAAGAAGCAAAGAAAAGCAATTGTAGGAAATCAACTGAACGCAACGAAAGCTTAAAAGCAGAGCCAACAGTAGACCAGAAGAAGATTGCAATAAATGCAAAAAGGTAAGCTTTCGATTGATTTTTCATTATGAAAGTGATGGAACAATGAATATTTATCACAAATGTAAATAAATTGCCCATTTTAGTAAATTAAAATAGGTGCTTTCAGTTTAACTTTTTAAATTTGTATTCACTCAACCTAACAAAATGAAGAAACTGGCAGTTGTAGCTTTCGGAGGGAATGCCCTTCTCCGAAGTGATCAAAAAGGGACAATCGATGAGCAGGAGGCAAATGCTTATCAAACTAGTGAATACTTGCTGACGCTCATCAAAAACAATTACGATCTGGTCATCACCCATGGCAACGGACCACAGGTGGGAAATATAATTCTTGCCAACACGGCAGGAAATCAACTATTTGGATTGCCTGATATGCCGATGGATATCAGTGTTGCATATTCTCAGGGTTTTATTGGTTATATGCTTGAGCAACAGTTGCGTAATGTGCTGCGGGTACATGATCTGGAACGGGATATTATCACGATAATCACTCAGGTACTGGTGGACAAAGAAGATCCGGCATTTCTAAATCCCAATAAACCGGTCGGTCCGTTTTATACCAAAGTTGAAGCCGAAAAACTTAATCTGGAGACAGGTGCCATATATCATGAGGATCCACGCGGAAGGGGCTTTAGGAAAGTAGTTGCTTCGCCTCGTCCATTGACCATTCTCAACCAACGCTCTATTGAAAAACTCGCCCGTGACCAGCAGATTGTAATTGCAGTAGGGGGTGGAGGTATACCTGTGTTCTGGGTAGCCGAGAACAAGTTGCAGGGTATCGCTGCTGTGATCGACAAAGACCTTGCCTCATCAACTTTGGCTGCCAGTATCAATGCCGATAAGTTTTTTATTCTGACCGATGTTCCTAAGGTTTGTATCAATTACAACACGCCTCAGGAAAAACAACTGAACCGGATCAGTGTAAAACTGGCTAAAATGTATCTTGAAGAGGGTCATTTTGCAGAAGGGAGTATGGCTCCGAAAATGAGAGCTGCCATCTATTTTGTGACCCATACCGGTAAAGATGCCATCATCACCAGTGCCGATGCCCTGGGAAAAGACAATGGGGGTACCCGGATTGCTATTGTATAATATTGCTATTGTATAATATTGCTATTGTATAATATTAAGAAACTGTTTAAATTTTGTTTATTCTTTTGCCCGTAGGGCATAAATGACAATAAAAAAACAATTTCTCCTCTCATTTTGCCCGTAGGGCATTAACATTAAAAGTAAATCCCCTACGGGGAAAAGATTTATATTTCAGGTCTTTCTATTGTCATTTATGCCCTACGGGCAAATTTAAACAGTTTCTAAACTGCTGTGAACTAAAAATTTGAAAGTTGTTTTGACTTCTAAGTTATATGGGTTAATTTTGTAGATCAATATTTGGGCGACCACAAGGGTCGCCCCTACATTGAAAGTTGATTTTGCGAATCGATAATTTCTAAACCTTTTGAAATATGGCATATAATCTTAAAAATCGTAGTTTCCTTAAATTACTGGATTTCAGTCCAAAAGAAATCAAGTTCCTGCTCGATCTGGCTACTGATCTGAAGAAGGCAAAATATTCGGGAACAGAGCAACAGCGTTTAAAAGGGAAGAATATCGTATTGTTATTTGCGAAAGATTCAACACGTACACGTTGTGCTTTTGAAGTGGCTGCCCTCGATCAGGGAGCCCATATCACCTATCTCGGTCCTTCAGGATCACAGATGGGCAAAAAGGAATCGATGAAAGATACTGCGCGTGTTTTAGGCCGCATGTATGATGGAATTGAATACCGCGGTTATGGTCAGAATATCGTGGAGGAACTTTCAAGATATGCTGGTGTTCCTGTTTGGAATGGTTTGACTACTGAATTTCACCCTACGCAGATTCTGGCAGATTTCATGACAATTATTGAACATTCAGATAAACCATTGAATAAAGTTTCGTTTGCTTATCTTGGTGATGCCCGCAATAACATGGGAAATTCTTTGTTGGTAGGCGCAGTTAAAATGGGAATGGATTTCCGGGCTGTGGCGCCTAAACAATGCTGGCCTGATGAAGAACTGGTCACAACATGTCGTCTGATTGCAAAAGAAACCGGTGCTACAATCATGCTGACTGATGATGTCGAAGAAGGTGTGAAAGGTGTTGATTTTCTGTATACCGATGTATGGGTTTCGATGGGTGAGCCAGTCGAAGTATGGGATGAGCGGATCAAATTGCTCAGACCTTATCAGATCAATATGGACGTTGTCAGAAAAACAGGGAATCCTAATGTCAAATTCATGCATTGTCTGCCGGCATTCCATAACAGGGAAACCACACTTGGCGAAGAGATCTTTCAGAAATATGGTCTTGACGGCATGGAAGTGACGGATGATGTTTTTGAATCTCCCATGTCGATTGTCTTCGACGAAGCCGAAAACAGGTTACATACTATCAAAGCTGTGATGGTTGCAACCTTAGGAGAATAATAACAATTAATATAAAAACAAAAAAGGCTGCCTGAAAGACAGCCTTTTTTGTTTTTATAATCCAAGAGATTTGATGATCTGTTCAACCTGATGGTCGAGATCGGCATTTACTTTATCAAATGCTTCCTTGCCCGCAAGTGGCGCCTTCACTCCAAAATAAAATTTTATTTTAGGTTCTGTTCCTGAAGGACGAACTGTGATCTTACTGCCGTCGACCAAAAAGAACTGGATGACATCAGATTTAGGCATTTCGATTTTCTTTTCAGTTCCCTGCTGCAGGTTTGTGATTTTACGCAACAGGTAATCACGGATCTCAACAACAGGTTGGTGGGCAATCTTTACGGGGGGTGAATTTCTATAATTCACCATCATTGCATGAATCTCTTCGGCGCCTTCTTTGCCTTTCTTTGTAACCGATTTGAGTTTCTCTTTGTAAAGTCCGAATTCAGCATACATTTCTATCAACAACTCGAAAAATGATTTTCCACGATCGGCAGCCCAGACTGCTGCTTCTGCAATCATGCAACATGCAATGACGGCATCTTTGTCGCGGACAAAATCACCAACCAGATAACCATAGCTCTCTTCGCCGCCACCAATAAAAGTTTTGTGTCCTTCAAGGCTAAGGATTGTCTCCGCAATAAACTTAAATCCGGTCAGTACATCATAGCATCCAACGCCATTCTTTAAAGCGATGTCTTTTAAAAGCTCTGAAGTAACAATGGTTTTTACAATATATTCTTTACCGGTGAGCTTTCCGTTTTCTTTCCATTTTGAGATAAGATAATAGATCAGGACAGAGGCAGTCTGGTTGCCATTGAGCAATACAAACTCTCCATGTTGATTTTTTACTGCAACACCTACACGGTCAGCATCCGGATCAGTAGCAAGAACAAGATCTGCATTTTGTTCCTTTGCCTGAATGAGGGCAAGATTCAGTGCATCAGCCTCTTCAGGATTTGGGGAGATAACAGTTGGGAAGTTGCCATCCGGTATAGCCTGCGCTTCGACAATGGAAACATTCTCAAATCCGAATTCAGCAAGGCAGCGGGGGACAAGTGTAATTCCTGTTCCATGAATCGGCGTGTAAACAATTCGCATCTTTTTCTGTCGGGCGATGGCATCGGGACTTAAAGAAAGACCCTTCACACGTTCAACATATGCATCATCAATTTTTTTACCGATGTATTCAATCAGAGCTTTATCACCACTCCATTTTACATCATCTATGCTGGCAATAAGCTGTACTTCATCAATTACATTCGTGTCATGTGGCGCTACAAGCTGACCACCATCTTTCCAGTAAACCTTGTATCCGTTGTATTCTTTAGGATTATGCGAGGCTGTGATCACAATTCCGCTATGGCATTTGAGTTCGCGAACTGCAAATGAAAGTTCAGGAGTAGGACGAAGTTCTTCAAACAGAAAAACCCTGATGTGGTTTGCCGACAACACTTCCGCGGCAGTGGTTGCGAACAATTTGCTGTTATTGCGTGAATCGTAAGCAATTGCCATCCTGAGTTCCTTCTCGCGGGGATATGTCTTTTTAAGATAATTGGCCAGTCCCTGAGTTGCCATTCCAACTGTAAATCGGTTCATTCGGTTTGTGCCAACACCCATGACACCTCTCAAGCCTCCGGTTCCAAATTCCAGATCACGGTAAAAAGCATCAGTTAGTCCTATTGGATCATTTGCAATCAGATCCTTCACCTGATTTTGTGTCTCCATGTCGAAGTTGCCTTCGAGCCATTTCTTTGCTCTGGCAAGAATTTGTGGATCAGTTTCCATCATTACTTATATTTATATAGCTGTTCTTTCAATCTGTTCAAGTTCTTTCAGACAGCGGGTAAGGCTCTCTTTCCAGTGGGGTATTTTAATGTTGAAATCTTTTTTAATTTTTCCTTTATTCAACACGCTGTAATATGGTCTGACGGCCGGCAATGGATATTCAAATGTAGTGATAGGAGCTACCGTGCATTTAATTCCTGATTGATCAAGTATTTCGAGCGCAAAATCATACCAACTGCAAACCCCTTCATTTGAATAATGATAGATCTCACTATTTCGATCGTTACATTGAGGGATTATTGTTAGTATTGTTTCGGCAAGATCTGCAGCATGTGTTGGAGTTCCTATCTGATCATAAATCATGTTAAGATGGCCACGTTCGCGACCATATTTCCTTACGGTCTTAATAAAGTTGTTTCCAAAGGCAGAGTATAACCACGAAGTTCTGATGATGATATGTCTGCATCCGGAATCTATAACAGCAATCTCGCCTTTTAGTTTACTCGATCCATAAGTTGATCGCGGATCACATGAAATATTTTCTGTGTAAGGTCTGAACCCTTCACCCGAGAAAACATAATCTGTGGAAACATGAACCAGTAATGCATTGAATCTGAAGGCTGCAGCAGCAAGGTATCCCGGAGCCTCTGCATTAATACGGTAAGCAAGAACGGTTTCGGTTTCTGCTTTGTCAACAGCTGTATAAGCTGCGCAGTTGATGATTACAGAAATCTTTTCGGACATCATTAAAGCTTCAATGGCTTCAGGGTTGGTGATGTCTAGTTCTGCAATGTCGGTAAATATAAAATTAAAGTCCGTTGCTGCTGATGCAAGCTTGCGGAGTTCGTTTCCCAATTGGCCGTTGCTTCCGGTAACCAGAATATTGATCATTTTTTTAGATAATAGATTTAAAGAAATCAATGGTTTTGATCAGACCTTCTTCCAGGTGGATATGTGGTTCCCATCCCAATTCTTTGCGGGCCAGTGTTATATCCGGTTTCCGTTGCATGGGGTCATCCGAAGGAAGTGGCTGATAAATGATTTTAGAAGATGAGTTGGTTAACTCAATCACTTTTTGGGCAAGTTGGAGTATCGTAAACTCACCGGGGTTACCGATATTGACCGGTCCTGTAAAATCTTCTCTCGAATTCATCATCCTGACCATACCTTCGATCAGATCATCCACATAGCAAAAACTCCGTGTCTGACCTCCGTCTCCATAGATCGAAATGTTTTCCCCCTTCAAAGCCTGGACGATGAAGTTTGAAACTACACGCCCATCATTTGGATGCATGCGGGGACCATAAGTATTGAAGATACGGATGATTTTTATTCTTACATTATTCTGCTTGTGGTAATTGACGAACAAAGTTTCTGCTGCCCGTTTGCCTTCGTCATAACATGAACGCTCACCAATCGGATTCACATGGCCCCAATAGGATTCGGTCTGTGGATGAACCTGTGGATCGCCATAAACTTCACTGGTCGAAGATTGTAAGATCCTGGCCTTTATGCGTTTTGCCAGACCCAACATATTAATGGCTCCCATCACAGAAGTTTTGATGGTTTTAATCGGATTATACTGGTAGTGGATGGGGGAGGCGGGACAGGCCAGGTTGTAAATTTCATCCACTTCGATGAAGAAGGGCATCGTAACATCGTGCCGGATGAGTTCAAAATAGGGGTTCTTCAAAAGATGAACTACATTTTGTTTCTGACCGGTAAAATAGTTATCCAGGCATGCAACTTCATGTCCATCATTTAGTAAACGTTCACACAGATGTGAGCCAAGGAAGCCTGCGCCTCCGGTAACCAGAATTTTTTTCTTCATCTTTTACGGTGTTTAGAACTTACAAAAATAAGAAGCCTGACTGAGAAATCAACCAGTCAGGCTTAAAATATTAAATAAGAAGTTTTATTTCAATAATTTAGTACCAATTCCAACGTATTTTAGACCGGAAGCAGTTAAATCAACATGATCATAAATATTACGTCCGTCAAATACAACAGGTGTCTTGAGCAGTTTCTTTACAACATTCCAGCTGGGGAAACGAAACTCAGTCCATTCTGTCACAAGAAACAAACAATCTGCATCGACCAGTGTGTCATAAGCATCTTTGCCATAGAAAATCTTGTCACCGATACGGCGTTTTGTTTCTTCCATTGAAACAGGATCATATGCCCTCACTTTGCAACCGGCTTCAATCAGTTTTTCGATAAGAACTAAAGATGGCGCTTCACGCATGTCGTCGGTCTGAGGTTTAAATGAAAGTCCCCACATGGCAACTGTTTTGCCGGCAATATCCCCATCAAAATAAATTGAAAATTTATTGAACAGGACAGATTTCTGATCATCATTGACATCTTCAACGGCTTTTAATACCCGCAAAGGATAACCAACAGTTTCTGCTGTTTTGATGAGGGCTTTTACATCCTTAGGGAAACAGGATCCGCCATATCCGATACCCGGATAAATGAATTTGTGTCCGATGCGGCTGTCAGAGCCAATACCTTTGCGAACCAGGTTAACATCGGCGCCTACAATCTCACAGAGATTTGCAATGTCGTTCATGAAACTGATTTTTGTAGCCAGCATAGCATTTGCAGCATACTTGGTCATTTCGGCAGAAGGGACGTCCATGAAGATTACAGGATGACCATTCAGTGTAAAAGGTTTGTATAAACGACGCATGATGTCTTCGGCTTTTTCAGATTCAACACCAACAACAATGCGATCGGGTTTCATGAAGTCATTGATGGCATCACCCTCTTTGAGAAACTCTGGATTTGAAGCAACATCAAATGCAATATCAAGCCCTCTCTTGTCGAGCTCTTCCTGAATTGCATTGCGGACTCTTTGTGCTGTTCCAACAGGGACGGTGCTCTTGGTGACAATCAGAATATAGCTCTTCATGTTTCGTCCAACGGTACGGGCAACTTCAAGTACATATTTCATATCAGCACTGCCATCATCATCTGGCGGTGTACCTACTGCGCTGAAAATCACTTCTGTTTCTTCAAAACAAGTGGAGAGGTCGGTTGTAAAGGATAAACGGCCTTTGGATACATTCCGTTCAATCATTGCATCGAGTCCGGGTTCATAAATAGGAGAAATACCCTTTTGCAGGTTCTCTATTTTTAACTGATCGATGTCAACACATGTCACATCTATACCTACTTCTGCAAAGCAGGTTCCTGTGACCAGACCTACATAACCGGTTCCAACTATTGTGATCTTCATAAAAGGATGTTTTTGATTGTCAAAAGGACAATTTATTAAACAAAAGTAAGGTATTTATATTTTTTAACAAGTTTTTACTGATTAATTTGTTAACAATTTGATGTGGGATGAAGGAGCCTGCGTTTATTGATATTATTGATGAAATTGTTAACAAGTATTATTTCTTTTCAGGAGCATTCAACATCTAAATAAGTCGTATCTTTATGGAGAATTTGCATAACCTGTATCTTTGAAAAACTTTAAATATAATCCGCTTAAGATGACAAAAAATCAATGTCATATGATATTGAAATGAGTTGTCAGTTAGTCGTATTTAGGACACTTTGTCCCGATTTGGTGTTATATTTTAGGGAGAGGTTTTTGTAATCAACCTATTGCTAGTTAAGTGCAAATAATATGAAAGATGGCATATGAATTGATATTTATAATTTAAATTCTGAAGACTATGAAAACATTACGATTAATTATAACATTGTCAATGTCGGTATTGCTATTGTATTCATGCCGGAAAGATAACTCCGGTCCATCTTCTGCTCAACCAAAAGTCCCTTTGAAAATTGAGGATTTGACAGTTAAGGCAAGTTTTGACTGGAAGACTACCATTCAATATAAGTTTACACTAACTGCAAAATCAAGTCATTCAGTTGTTTTTGTTACACCTTCAGGAAGTGTAAACCGAAAATATTTTCTGACAACTGACATTCCATTTACAGTTTCACTGACTTTTCCTGCATATGAAAAGACAATTCACCTGCTTTTTAATGGCAGAGATGTTGAATTGCCATTGAATGGCCCTGTTTTGTCTTATGATTTTAACTACTAAGGCTATGAAGAAAAATATACTGTTCTCGATATTGAAATTCCTTTTTTTATTTACTGTTTTAATATCTTCTGTTAATGTATTTGCAATAATCGGAGAAGTTGATTATTCGAATTCAAAAAATATCGGAAGTGGTTATTCAGGGGTCAGCATGATATCTCTTTTTACATATTCAGGTAAGAACGATGGTATTAATGAAAGTAATGGTACTGCTCAAACGGTTGTAACTCCGGTTTTTTCCCCAGCAACCGGATCATTTGCAACAGGACAATCTTTAACTGTAACGATTACTACAACGACAGGTACTGCTTCAATTTATTACACTACTGATGGTTCAAATCCTTCATCAAGTTCAACTAAGAAATTGTATTCTACTGCTATAACTGTTAGCGCTACTACTACCATAAAAGCTATAGCAACAAAAAGTGGTTGGAATAACAGTGCAATTGCAACTGCAACTTTTACTGCTACAGCTCCTGCTGCAACACCCACATTTTCACCTACCCCGGGAAACTTTACTACGACACAGAATGTTACATTGTCATGTGCCACTTCAGGTGCTACAATTCACTATACAACAGATGGAAGTACGCCTGATATATCAAGTCCAATATATAGTTCTTCAATTCCTGTTTCTGTTCCCACGACAATAAATGCAATTGCAATGAAGAGTGGCGTACCAAACAGTAATATTGCTGTTGGAACTTATAATGTATTATTACCTGCTTCAGCGCCATCTTTTTCTGTTGGAACAGGAACGTATAATACTACCCAATATGTTACAATTACCTCTTCTACTGTTGGAGCTTCAATTTATTATACTAAGGATGGGACAGACCCAACTACAAGTAGTTCTCTTTATAGCAGTGCTATAGCTATTGATGTTAACCAGACTCTAAAAGCAATAGCTGTTAAAAGCCAGTTGAGTAACAGTACAATTACATCAGCAGGTTATATCATCAAATGTGCCAATCCTACATTTTCTCCGGTAGCTGGTACATATAGCACTTTTCAAACAGTCTCACTAAACAGTTTAACTTCAGGTGCTTCGATAAGGTATACAACCGATGGTAATGATCCAAGTTCAACAAATGGTACAATTTATACAGCATCTTTTAATGTAAATGCCACACTTTTAGTAAAAGCCATTGCTTATAAAGCAGGTACAACTAACAGTGATATTTCAAATGGGAATTATAATCTTCAGCTGGTAAAAGTTTCAAGTCCCGTCCTTTCTGTAGTCCAGGGAACATATAATACTTTTCAGACTATTGGAATTACAAGTCCAAGTACAGGATCTACAATTATGTTTACTACCAACGGTACTGATGCAAGCCCCACGAATGGGACCGCTTACACCACTCCGATTGCTGTAAATGCCTCGACTGTAATCAAAACCATGGCTTTTAAATATGGGATGGCAAATAGTGATCTTATTACCGGAAGTTATGTAATCCAGTTACTCCCTGCTGATGCCCCTGTTTTTGATCCTCAGGCAGGAGCATATGAAGATCAGCTGACTGTAACTATCGGTACAACAACATCCGGATGTACAATTCACTATACTACAGACGGTTCGACACCAACTGAAACAGATGGCGCCGAATATACAGCTCCTGTTACTATTAATACCAATACTAATTTTCGTGCAATAGCATTTAAACATGGTATGAATGACAGCCAGGTTTCTGAGTCCAATTGTATTATCAAGGTCGCTAAACCTCAGTTCTCGCCTGTTCCGGGTAATTATAATACATTCCAGAACGTAACGCTATCTACTACCACCAGTGGGGCAACCATAAGATATACAACCAATGGCAGCACACCAAGCCATATAAATGGCACAGTCTATTCAGGCGCCATTGCTGTAAATGCATCTACTACCATTAAAGCTATTGCTTATTTAACAGGAAAAACCGATAGCGATATTGCAACGGGTATTTATAATATTACCTTGTTAAAGGTTGCAACACCAACATTCTCTCCAGTTTCAGGAACATATAATACATATCAGAGTGTTGCTTTATCAAGTTCAACTTCAGGAGCTACCATCAAATACACAACAGATGGCAGCGCCCCAAGTCAGACCAACGGGACAGCTTATTCAACAGCAATTCCGATCCAGTCTACCACAACTTTAAAGGCCATTGCTTATAAAGTCGGAATGACCGATAGCGATGTTGGATCAAGCATATATACAATTCAACTATTGACAGTTGCCACTCCAACATTTTCTGTTGCAGCAGGAACATATAATGCTACACAAAGTGTCTCAATTACAACAACCACATCGGGTGCTTTGGTCTATTATACAACCGACGGATCTACTCCAACCACTTCAAGTACGCTTTATTCAGGAGCTGTAAGTGTTACAGCAAATACAACTTTGAATGCTATCGCAGTCAAGAGTGGTATGAATAATAGTTTAACCGCTTCTACCGTCTATGTGATTAATTGTGCAATACCGGTTTTAACACCAGCTACAGGAACATATAATTCAGTACAAACGGTTTCAATGAGCACAACAACATCGGGAGCAACAATCTATTACACAACCGATGGAACTACTACGCCTACAGCTGCAAGTGCACAATATTCGACTCCGATAACAGTAGGGTCCAATATAACGTTAAAAGCTGTTGCTATTAAAACTAATATGGGCAACAGTGGTGTGGTATCTCAGGGCTATGTGATTTTAATTCCGGCTACAGCGCCATTCTTTACACCTCCGGAAGGCACTTTTAATTCAACACAAAGTGTAACCATCAATTCTGCAATTGAAGGCGCATCAATACGTTATACGACAGATGGTACCACGACACCAAGCGAAACGGTTGGAACAGTTTATACAACTCCGGTTTCCATTTCAGCAAATACAACATTAAAAGCCATTGCTTACAAGAGTGGCATGACGAATAGCCTGGTCACTTCCGGAGATTATGTGATAAATTGTGCTGCACCTGTTCTTTCTGTTCCAACAGAAAGTTATAACGTGGCACAGAGTGTAACCATAAGTTCTGCAACCACAGGTGCTTTGATTTATTACACGATAAACGGAGATACACCTTCTGCTTCGTCCACATTGTACAACGGGACTATTTCAGTAGGTAGCAACATGACCATTAAAGCCATTGCAGTCAAATCCGGAATGGGAAATAGTAGTATAGCCTCAGAAGCCTACACGATCGTATTGCCTGTTGCTGCACCCACATTTACTCCTGCTCCAGGATCCTATACTTCTGTTCAGCCTGTAACAATTGCATCGGCCACTTCAGGTGCTGATATTTATTATACACTGGAAGGTTCGACTCCAACAATTTCAAGTCCCCATTATGATGCCCCGGTATCAGTTGCTTCAGATCTCACCCTTAAAGCCATTGCGATTAAAGCAGGTATGAGCGCTAGCACTGTTACTTCGGGAGATTATGTTATTACACTTCCTGCAGCATCTCCTCAATTTTCGCCGTTACCGGGTTCATTTACATCTTCACCAAATGTGACGATCACTTCAACCACAACCGGTGCAAATGCCAGAATCTATTACACTGTTGACGGAACTGATCCTACAGCTTCGAGTACCTTGTATACAGCCCCGGTTGCAATTACTGCTGATGTTACTTTAAAAGCCATCACTGTGAATACGGGTATGAGCCCCAGTCCTGTTACTTCAGGAGCTTATGTCATTTATCCTAAAGCAAATGATCCTACATTTTTACCTGCTGCCGGAACTTATATTGGAAGTCAGAATATCTCGATGGCTACAACCAGTGTCGGCGCTAAAATTCACTATACTACCGATGGAACCACTCCTTCCGAAACAGTTGGAACGGAATACACCAGTCCGGTGACCATAGCTGTGAATACAAGTTTCAAGGCAATTGCATATGGTGCCACTTTCGCAAAAAGCAACGTCACATCAGTTGTTTACAATATCAAAGTAGCAACACCTGTACTGAGCCTTCTCGCCGGCAATTACAATCTGCCACAGACTCTGACGATAAGTTGTTCAACAGCTGGAGCTAATATCTATTTTACTACTGATAGAACAACTCCTTCGGCGATAAATGGGACACTTTATACCACTGAAATTGCAATCGGACTCAATACAACAAATATCCAGGCGATTGCAATTAAAGCCGGTATGGCTAACAGTGACCCTGTTAGTGCAACTTATGTTGTAAATCTTGGTAAAGTTGTAACTCCGGTCTTTACAGAACCCTCGGGGACATTTGTTGGAGATCAATTGGTCACGATAGCAACTGAAACAGCCGGAGCAACCATTAAATATACACTGGATGGAACCCCTCCGGGTACAACAAATGGAACTGTTTATACTACACCTGTTTCAATAACTGCCAGCGGCACCTTAAAAGCATATGCTACTAAAACCAATATGGTTGACAGCGACATTGCATCGGGTGACTATAAGATTAAACCTGCAACTGTTACATTTACACCGTTGCCGGGTAATTATACAGCCGTACAATCAGTCGTTATTGCATCTGTGACCCCGGGTGTCACGATAAAATACACTCTTGATGGGACTACTCCCACCAAGACGATAGGAACAGTGTACACGACAGTAATTGAACTTTCTTCTAATAAAACGTTAAAGGCCTTTGCATTCAAACCCGGATTGGAAGATGGAGACGTTGTCTCGGGCGATTATACTTTCCAACTCACAAGAGTTCTGAAACCAGTCTTTACACCCGCTCCCGGTAATTTTACAACACCTCAGTCGGTAACACTTTCGACTTTAACTGCCGGTGCGACTATTCGTTACACGATTGATGGTACTGCTCCTTCAAAAACAGTTGGAAGAACTTACGATAGTCCTATCACTATTTCAGCCAATACCACCATCAATGCAATTGCATACAAAACAGGGCTCGATGATAGCGAAGTGGTGAGTGGTGATTATGTAATTGTCCTTGGTTCTTCTGATTACGATGGTGACGGCGTTACTGATAATGAAGACGACTATGCTGTTGATCCGAAACTTGCCTTTAATAATTACTATCCCGGAGTTGGTTTTGGGAGTGTAGCCTTCGAAGATAACTGGCCATCAAAGGGTGACTATGACATGAACGACATGGTTGTCGACTACAGATTTAATCAGATAACCAATTCCGAGAATATGGTTGTACAGCTCGATGCTAAATTTGTTGTTCGAGCCATGGGAGCCAGTTTCCACAATGGTTTTGGAATCGAACTACCTGTTTCACCCGCTCAGGTTACCAGTTGTGTTGTTAAACTGAAAAATGGAAATCCTGTTCCAATGGGATCATTAGTAACAATCGACCCTGCTACAGGGCTGGAAGCCAGTCAGGCTAAGGCAGTCGTGATATTATTTGATGATGGATTTAATGTACTGGTACCTAAATATGCAGGTATTGGTGTCAATACTACTCCTGGTGTTCCTTTTGTAGTACCGGATACATTGTTGATGACCATCATGTTTGCACAACCTGTCAGTCCCGATGTACTGAAAAGCCAAATCTTCAATCCTTTTATTTTCACCAACAGAACCAGAGGCAATGAAGTACATCTACCTGATTTTCCACCTACTTCATTGGCCACTAAGAGTCTGTTCAATACCTTTGATGATAAGAGCACTCCTGCAACCGGCAAATATTATAAATCTGCAAATAATCTTCCATGGGCGCTCAACATCTATGAAGGATATCAATACCCGAATGAAAAAGTTTCAATACTTGATGCTTTTAAACACTTTGCTGAATGGGCAGGAAGTGCAGGAGTTTTATTCCCCGATTGGTATAAAGATTTACCGGGCTACAGAAATGCTTCCAGCATTTATACACAACAATAAAAACCATAAAAAAGGGTTGTCCGAAAACGGGACAACCCTTTTTTATATCTGAATATTCTTCCCGGCCAGTACTCCAGATGAGCAGGCAAACTGAATGTTGTATCCTCCTGTATCACCATCTATGTCCAGTATCTCTCCTGCAAAATAAAGCCCTTTGACAATGCGTGATTCCAATGTATTGGGATTTACTTCACTCAGGCTTATTCCACCACGCGTAGCCATTGCCTCTTTAAATCCTCCCAATCTGTCAACCACAAACGGAAGCTCCATCAGACTTTCTACGATGAGTTTCCTGGTTCTTTTATCAAGATCTGCTGACTTGATTTCTAAAGAAATCCTGTGTAGTTCAAATATTGCAACAATCAATCGTTCCGGGATATTATAACGCGTCAACAGATTCTTCAATAGCTTTTTCCCGTTAATAGATATATCTGAAAGGAAATCCTTTTCAAATTCCTCTTTATTTTTGAAATCGACCAGAGCCAGTTTAATCGTATCTCCGGGCAGCAAATAACGGCTGAAATCAATGATCCCCGGTCCCGAAAGTCCTTTATGGGTGAAAAGAACATCACCAACCGTTTGTCTGATTTTCTTACCGTTTCTGTACAATTGAACAGTGGCCTGATCCAGCGAAATACCGGCACAAGGGGTAAAAAAGAAGTCGTTGATATAAACCGGCGCCAGGGAAGGGGAAGTGTCGGCTATTGTATGCCCCAGTGCCTGTGCTAAAACATATCCATCTCCGGTCGAACCGGTTGAGGGATAAGACCTGCCACCTGTTGCGATGATCACGTTTTTAGCAAAGTAATGAACATCTGGGGTTGACATTTGAAAGCCTTCATCTTCATGAGTGATGCTTTCAACTCCTGAATTAAAACAAAATGTAACCTTCTGTTTTTGACATTCATTCAACAACACCCGCAATACATCCCTGCTATTCAATGTTTCAGGAAAAATCTTTCCAGCATTCACCTCTTTCAAAGGCAAACCCCTACTTTCAAAAAAAGCAACCAGATCACTGTTTGTAAAACCATACAACGACGGCCTTACAAACCTGCTTTTCTCTCCGTAATGATTAAGGAAATCTCCGATGGGACCGGCATGCGTCACATTGCATTGCCCTGTCCCCGAGATGAGCAATTTTAATCCTGCAGATGCTTTTTTCTCAAGCAGACAAACCTTCAGGCCTTTTCCGGCACTTGTAAATGCTGCAAAAAGACCTGCCGGACCTGCTCCGATAATGATAAAATCAAATATTTTTGTTTCTGCCATCCTCTGATTATGAAGGCATTCTACCTGCAGATTGTCTTTCAACCATCCATCCGGGATATTCAGGTGACAGATTTGAAATCGTATCCAGACGTTGCATGTCATCAGCTGTAAGCTTCACCTTGGTCGCTGCAATATTATCGAGCAACTGTTCATGTTTTTTCGCCCCGATGATCACACTGGTGACGTGTGGTTTCTTTAGCAACCATGCCAGTGCAACCTGTGCCACCGAAGCCCCATGCTGCTCACCAATTTCAGCCATCACATCAATAATATCATAAGCCTTTTCTTTGTTAATTGGAGGGAAGTCAAATGCATCCCTGCGACTATCTCCGGCTTTTTCATTGTTGCGCGTGTATTTACCCGACAGGAATCCACCTGCCAAAGGACTCCATGGCATCAAGCCAAGTCCTTCGCTTACAGCCATCGGAACAATTTCGCGTTCCACATCCCTGCTGGCGATGGTATAATAATTTTGAAGTGCACAGAATTTGGTCCATCCCATTTTATCGGCAATACTGTTGGCCTTCACCACCATCCATGCCGGGTGATTACTGATGCCCAGGTAGCGGACTTTCCCGGCCCTTACCACGTCTTCCAGTCCCCGCATCGTCTCTTCGAGCGGTGTGAAAGGGTCAACACCATGAATGTATAGCAGATCGATGTGCTCAAGATTCAGTCGTTGAAGGCTGTCGTTGACAGAGTCGGCAATATGGAGACGCGAAAGGCCAACCTGATTGGCGCCCAAACCCATGCGGATCCGCAGCTTAGTAGCTACAACAATCTGCTGCGTGTTGATGCCCAGTTCCTTGATGGCATTGCCTAGCAGAGTCTCTGACAGCCCTTCTGAATAGGCATTGGCAGTATCAATAAAATTGATCCCTTCATCAAAAGCTGTTTTTACCAAAAGATTTACTTCGGGTTGAGCAAGCTGACCAATTGCCTGCCAGTATCCTTTTCCTCCGAAAGTCATTGTACCCAGACAAAGTTCTGATACCAATACTCCTGTTTTTCCTAAAAAGTTATATTTCATGGTTTTATTTTTTTTTAATATCTCAGACAAAATTAACAGATTGTTGCAATGTTTTGTTTTTAAAAACTTTTTATTCGACCAATAATAACCTTATTAAGACCATATTATTACCATAAACCTCCTATCGGAGAGGAAGCTTTCTGGTAGGACAAGGGACATTTCAGGGATCAACCTTCGGTCACAGCAACAGAAGGTGCATCGGATAAAGGTACCTTCAGTGTACAATAAGCTATGAGAGGCACAGTAGATTTATCATGAGTGTATGATAATAGTCTGATAATTTTTAAACTGTATTTCCAGTGATCCTGAAAATTTGAGTCAGTTTGCTTCAAAGATACATTTTGAGCTTGATTCAACATCATTTTTACATCCAAAAATTTTTAAGAGGAACAAATGAGGACAGCTATTTAGGCCTGCTTTTAGTCGAGTAAATTTCCAATCTCAATTTTCAAAATTGGTAAATGTCTAACAATTGTGCCCCATATCAATTCATCATCAATTTTATCATAACCATGAATCACTCGATTACGCATGTTGATAATTTTTTTCTTGCTTGATATATTTATCGTAGGATCTAGATTTTCAATCCGTTTCATTGCCTCACCAATAATCTCAAATTCACGTTCGATAGCTCTACGTAACATCTTATCAGTAGAATAAATTTTAAAATCCCGTTTATCTCCAAGATAATTTTCGATTGAATCTATTGATTCCTGTATATCAAACAGATACTTTTTAATTTCAATTTCCATAAAGTAAAGTTTTTGTTTGATTTACAGAATCAATAAAATAGGGGTTTGATAATGATTTGTCAGTAACTAAATCAACTGGCCTGTGAAACAAATCTTCAAACTTATCAGCCAGATCAAAGTATGTATCTGCATAATCTGCATAATCCATCTGTTCAAAAGAAATTAGCAAATCTATATCGCTTTTATCACTGAATCTATCTGTACACACTGAACCGAAAGCGAATAAAGTCTTTACCTTATGGGCTCTACATAATGTTTTGATTTTATCTATATTGTCTAATATTAATCTTTGCATATCAGTTTATTGTATAGACTTGTAATATTTTCTTTTTCGTTAACAAAAATAACAATTATTCGATGATGCTATACAATACAATTAAAATGTTTGAAATCAATGCACAAAAAAAACAATGACAGGTCGCGACCTGTCCCTACATTATTGTATTTTCTTATTTATTTTTAAAAAAAGACCCCGACTACAGAAAGTAATCAGGGCAAAGGTAACAACGGTAGTGATCCGCCTGGGATTCGAACCCAGGACCCCATCCTTAAAAGGGATGTGCTCTACCTACTGAGCTAGCGAATCGTCTTTTTTGTGAGGTGCAAAGGTACGTATTCTTTTGAATTAACCAAATAATCGGTGAAATAATTGAAGCTTTTTTTGAAGTCGTTGAACCTGAAAGATTTGTCAGATAATTCCTTTTCCCTGACGCAGAATCTCGATTTCATCACCCGTACAATCGACAATGGTTGAAGGCTCGATTCCGCCATATCCTCCATCGATTACGATGTCGACCAGGTTGCGGTATTTCTCGTAAATCAGTTCAGGATCTGTGGTATATTCAATGCTTTCTTCGTCTTCCTGAACTGAAGTACTGACAATCGGGTGACCGAGATAGTCAACAATCTGCGTGATGATTTTATTGTCGGGAACCCGGATCCCGACAGTTTTTTTCTTCCCATGGATAATTTTGGGCACATTGTTACTGGCTTCGAGGATAAATGTGAAGGGACCAGGCAGATTGGCCTTCATCAGTTTGAAGATATGGTTGGGGATGGGTTTGGAAAACTGAGAAAGTGAACTGAGATCGTGACAGATAAAAGAAAAGGTTGTCTTGTCTTTATTGATTCCTTTGATTTGTGCTACTCTTTCGACGGCTTTGCTTTTGAAGATATCGCATCCAATGCCATAAACGGTGTCGGTAGGATAGATGATTACCCCACCATCATTAAGGCACTCTACAACTTGTTGTATTAACCTTTCTGCCGGATTATCAGGATGTATGCGTATAAGCATGTGGCGAAAATAAGGGCACAAAAAAAGGGTAAGCTACTTATATCGCACCGCTACGACCACTTACCCTTGCCACCTTCCGGTTCTGGGGGGGTTCAGCAGGAGCTGATCGTATAAGACTTACCCTGTGCAAAGATACAAAAAAACAGTAAGTATTAAGAAAGTCGTAAAAAAAAATGGTTTTTTCATTTCCCTGACTTATATTTGCTTATCCAAAACCAACTAAAAATAAAATAAAATGGAAAATTTAGAAACTCCCAACAACGATCAAATCAATCAAACAAATCCTTTTGATGCTGCACCTACAGTAAGTTTAGGAAAAAATGCTTTAAACTATGGACTTATACTTGGCGGTATTAGTGTTGTCTATAGTATTTTACTTTGGGTAATGGGTCAAACCACCAACAAGTCTTTAGGCTATATCAGTTTGCTTTTTTCTATTGGTGTAATGTATTATGGTACAAAATCATACAGAGACAAACATATGGGTGGTTTCATGACCTATGGCAAAGCATTTAGTTCTAATTTTTTAATTGGTTTGTATTCAGCAATCATCGGAACAATCTTCACCTTTATTCTTTTTAAATATCTTGATCCGAATTTGTTGGTTACTATCAAAGAGACAGCCATTGATGCAGCAATGCAAAAGAATCCTAATTTAACTTCTGAACAACTAGAAAGCAGTTTGTCATTTTTCATGTCACCTGTTTTCATTACAATTTCAGCGCTTCTTGGTAGTGCTTTTTTTGCTGCAATCCTTGCATTGCTTGTATCGATCTTCCATAAAAAAGAACTGCCTCTCATGTAATCTGATTCGACATTAAGTAGTGCTATTTGTTAAAATGGTATTACTTTTGTCCTGTTGCTAAAATACTACTACAGGAATGAACAATGAATACTTCAAATACCGGAAAATTCATTGTTCTTTTCTGAAAATCTGATATTAATGGATATATCTGTTGTTGTTCCTCTTTATAATGAGGTAGAATCACTGGAAGAATTGACCGACTGGATTGCACGCGTGATGCAATCCAGTGGTTTTTCATACGAAGTCATCCTTATCGATGATGGCAGCCGTGATGGGTCATGGAAAAAAATTGAAGAGCTTTCTGCACGGATTCCTGAAATAAAAGGGGTGAAGTTCAGACGCAACTACGGAAAGTCCGCAGCATTGAATACCGGATTCATTCATGCTCAGGGCGATGTGGTTGTTACGATGGATGCCGACTTGCAGGATAGTCCCGATGAGATTCCTGAACTACACGATATGATCACGAACCAGGGCTTCGATCTTGTCTCGGGCTGGAAGAAAAAACGCTTTGACCCGATCACCAAGACTATTCCTACCAGGCTTTACAATTGGGTGACACGCAGGATTTCGGGTATCAGATTGCATGATTTTAATTGTGGTCTGAAGGCTTACCGGCTAGATGTGGTGAAATGTATTGAGGTCTATGGTGAGATGCACCGTTATATTCCCGTGATCGCGAACTGGGCAGGTTTCAACAGGATAGGGGAGAAGGTGGTTCAACACCGCAAGCGCAAGTTTGGTGTGACAAAGTTTGGAATGGCTCGTTTTATCAATGGTCCGCTCGATCTGATCTCTATTGCCTTTGTTTCCCGCTTTGGTAAACGCCCCATGCATATCTTCGGTATGCTGGGATCACTGCTTTTTATATTGGGTTTTGTCATTGCCGGAATTCTGACATACGATAAGATTTTCCTTTTTGAATACAAGATGACCGAACGCCCGTTGTTTTACTTGGGCTTGCTCAGTATGGTAATGGGAACACAGCTCTTTTTGGCCGGCTTTTTAGGAGAGATGATTTCGCGAAATGCTGTTGAACGGAATATTTACCTCATTGAAAAGACCGTTGGAGATTTATAATCACACGGTATGAACGAAAAGAAAAAAATTGTTATTCTGGGTCCTGCCCATCCTTTCAGGGGTGGAATTGCAGCTTTCACTGACCGCATGGCATTGGCATTTGTCGAGGCCGGATACGACGTGGAGGTATTCACTTTTACCTTGCAATATCCTTCATTTTTGTTTCCCGGGAAAACGCAGTTCTCTGATGCCAAAGCGCCTACAGCTTTCAAAATAACCCGTGCTTTTAGTTCTATCAATCCACTTTCCTGGATCCGTCTGGGGATGAAGATTCGCAGGATGCGTCCAGAGATCCTTATCGTTAAATTCTGGCTTCCTTTCATGGGCCCATGTCTTGGAACGATTGCAAGAATCGTCAGAAGAAACCGGTATACAAAGATTGTTGCCAATATCGATAATATTGTTCCCCATGAACACAATGCCAGTGACCGTCCTCTGGCACAATACTTTGTGAATTCTGTGCAAGGTTTTATTGTCATGTCGCGCAGTGTGATGGAGGAACTAATGACTTTTAGTGTTTATAAGCCTCACCGCTTTACGCCCCATCCTATTTATGATCATTACGGAACTCCAATACCAAAAGTTGAAGCAATTAGATTGCTCGGGTTAGATGAAAAGGTCTCTTATATGATGTTCTTTGGATTTATCCGCGATTATAAAGGACTCGATCTGCTGATCAAAGCTGCCGGTGAACAGAAAATCCGAAACATGAATCTGAAATTTATTGTAGCCGGGGAATTTTATTCAGATCCTAAACCGATTCTTCAACTGGTTAAAGAGATGAAAGTTGAAGATAATTTTATCTTTATCAATGAATTCATTTCTGACAGTGAAGTGTATAAATATTTTTGTGCTGCCGATGCCGTTGTACAGCCTTATAAAAGTGCTACTCAAAGTGGAGTGACGCAGATTGCCTATCATTTTAATAAACCCATGATCATTACCCGCGTTGGTGGGTTGCAGGAGTTTGTTCCTGACGGGAAGGTTGGATATGTTGTGGAACCCAATAGTCCATCGATTGCCGACGCTATATTTAAGTTCTACGACGAAAAGAAAGAAGAAGAGTTCGTTGCAAATACCACAAAAGAAAAGCTGAAATTTTCATGGGAAGTTTTTGTTCATGAACTCGAGACACTTGTTAAGGAGTGCAAATAGCACTTTTCAATTATTGACATAAATTCATTAAAAATGATTGACCGTATAAAAGAAGCCATCAACCAGTCTGTTGATCTGAAAAAAGCAATACTGGAAGACGAAGCACTGCTTCGGACCATTCAGACTGTTGCAGATAAGATGACCGATTGTTTTAAGAATGATGGTAAGATATTGTTTTGTGGTAACGGGGGTTCGGCTGCTGATGCTCAACACCTTGCTGCAGAGTTTTCAGGTCGTTTTTATTATGACCGCCCTCCCTTGTATTCTGAAGCGCTGCATGTGAATTCATCTTTTGTGACTGCCGTTGCCAACGATTACAGTTACGATGAAGTCTATGCCCGCATGATAAAAGCCATGGGTCGCAGAGGGGATCTACTGGTTGCCATTTCTACTTCGGGCAATTCGGGGAACATCCTTAAAGCCATCGATGCAGCTTTGAAGCTTGATATGATTGTCGTTGGGATGACAGGAAAGACGGGTGGACTGATGAAAGGAAAATGCACTTATCTGCTTAATCCGCCATCTACTGATACTCCGCGTGTTCAGGAATCACATATCCTGATCGGTCATATCCTTTGCGAACTGGTCGAAGCAGCTGTCTTTCCAAAATAATTTTGAAATTTTCCCTCAACATTCTATATGCCTGATTTTAATCTGAACCTTATTGACAATAACTGGACCCTCTTTATCGACAGGGATGGCGTTATCAATCGCCGGATCCCAAACGATTATGTCGTGGTCTGGGAACAATTTGTATTTCATGAAGGAGTCCTCGATGCGTTGAAATATTTTGCTTCCCGGTTCAAACATATCTTTATTGTCACCAACCAGCAGGGTATCGGAAAAGGTTTGATGTCGGAGGTTGAACTTGCCATTCTTCATCACAAGATGCTGACTGCAATTGAAGAAGCCGGTGGCCGTGTCGATCGGGTGTATTACTGTCCATCGATACGCACTGACAATGACCCAATGCGTAAACCGGAACCGGGCATGGGTTTATTGGCACAGGTTGATTATCCGGATGTTGATTTCTCAAAAGCAATCATAGCCGGGGATACCAAACCGGATATGGAATTTGGCAGAAACCTCAACATGTTGACTGCCCTGATTGCTGAAAACGGAAAGTATGAAATTGTTGATGACGAATTGGTTGATGCGCGTTATCAGGGACTAAAAGCATTTGCAGAAGCACTGAGAAAAACCTCACTCTTAAAATAAAAACCATAGATGTCACCATTATTGATTTTCTTCAGTTTTCTCGGATATACCATCCTTGTTTTCATCATCACCTGGATTACAACCCGCAAGGCAGACAATGAATCATTTTTCATTGGGAATAAACGATCCCCATGGGCTGTTGTGGCTTATGGAATGATTGGCGCTTCACTTTCGGGTGTGACATTTATGTCGGTGCCGGGAATTGTAGGTGCTGGAGGATTTAAATATTTTGGACTCGTACTCGGTTTTATTCTTGGTTATACTGTCATTGCAACTGTCTTGTTGCCATTGTATTACCGGCTAAATTTAACTTCA
>Ga0209538_1000247_pt1 | contig 33375 bp, 29 predicted proteins | sample BarGraNGADG00211_2_FD_184492 | JGI IMG/M metagenome (GOLD analysis project Ga0209538, IMG submission 184492) | Arctic peat soil microbial communities from Barrow, Alaska - Barrow Graham LP Ref core NGADG0004-211 (SPAdes) (version 2) | ecosystem: Environmental > Terrestrial > Soil > Wetlands >... | reverse complement strand
CTTCGACCTTGCGTCCGCGCGGGCACGTTCCCGCTGCGCCTTCATCAGCTCCCGGAAGCCGGCCTCGTTCACGGTCACGCCCTGCTCGTCCGCCATCTCGAGCGTCAGGTCGATCGGGAAGCCGTACGTGTCGTGCAGCGCGAAGGCCTGCTCCCCGGACAGCTCGCTTCCCTGCGACGCCTTCACCTGTCGCACCGCGGTGTCGAAGATCACCGTCCCGGATGTCAGGGTCCGACGGAACGCCTCTTCCTCCGCGTACGCGATCCGGGCGATCCGGTCGAAGTCGTGCCCGATCTCGGGGTACGAGCCCTCCATCGCGGCCCGGCTCACCGGGAACAGCTCCGGCAGGGACGGATCCTCCACGCCGAGCAGGCGCATCGCGCGGACGCTTCGGCGCAGCAACCGGCGCAGCACATAGCCGCGACCCTCGTTGTTCGGCGTCACGCCATCGCCGATCAGCATCAGGCCCGAGCGGACGTGGTCGGCGACCACCCGCATCCGCACGTCGTCCTCGTGGTTCGCGCCGTAGCGCTTACCGGACAGCTCTTGCGCCTTCTGGATGACCGGGAAGACCTCGTCGATCTCGTACATGTTGTCGACGCCCTGCAGCAGGAACGCCACCCGCTCGAGACCCATCCCGGTGTCGATGTTCTTCTGCTTGAGCTCGCCGAGCAGCGGGAAGTCGTCCTTGCCGCCGCCCGCACCACGCTCGTACTGCATGAACACGAGGTTCCAGATCTCGAGGAAGCGCTCCTCGTCGACCACCGGGCCGCCGTCGGCCCCGTAGGCCGGCCCGCGGTCCACGTAGATCTCCGAGCACGGCCCAGCCGGTCCGGGCTGACCGGTGGACCAGTAGTTGTCCTTCATGCCCCGGCGCTGGATGCGCTCGTCGGGCAGGCCGGCGATCGACTTCCACAGCGCCGCTGCCTCGTTGTCCTCGTGATAGACGGTGACCCAGATCTTCGCCGGGTCGAGGCCGTAGCCACCGTCGCTCTGCGGAGTCGTGATGAGCTCCCAGGCATACTCGATGGCACCTTCCTTGAAGTAGTCACCGAACGAGAAGTTGCCGTTCATCTGGAAGAACGTGCCGTGCCGGGTGGTCTTGCCAACCTCTTCGATGTCGAGAGTCCGCACGCACTTCTGAACGCTGGTCGCTCGCGGCCACGGCGGCGCCTGCTGACCGAGCATGTACGGGATGAACGGCACCATCCCGGCAACCGTGAACAGCAGCGAAGGGTCGTCCGAGATCAGCGAGGCGGATGGTACGACCACGTGGCCCTGGCGCTCGAAGTAGTCGAGCCAGCGGCGTCGGATCTCAGCGGTCCGCATGTCGTCCTCGATGTGCGATGGGTGCAGGTGTGATGGGGTACGGAGGGCGCCGAGGCGCCTGGGCCGGGTTCAGAACTCGTACTCGGACTCGTCGACGTCGTCCAGCACGCCACGCGAACTTCGGGCCGCGGCCGGCGCTCTCGACTCGCCGAGCAGGGCTTCCGTCAACTCGTGCTCGCGTTCGGACATCCCCTCCCGGATGTCGGCGCCGATCTCACGGATCGCGGCACCGACCTTGTCAGCGAGAGAGCTCGCCTGGCCGAGGAGGCCTGTCGGCGAGTACTTCTGCTTCGTCGCCGCCAGCTTGCGCGCGACCACGACAGCCGCCGCGGCCCCGACGCCCAGCCAGAACAGCCGGCGCATCATCGTGCCTTCTTGGCCGACCGCCGGCCGAAGGCGCTGCGCACCCCGTACGAGAATGCGGCGACCTTCACCAGCGGAGAGCCGACGGTCGCCGCGAACAACGATGTGAGCGCGGCGACGTTCTCGCTCACCTGCGCGGCCGACGACGTGATCGTGTCGACCTTCCCCAGCTGCACGTTCGTGGACGCGATGGTCTTGGCGGTCTCACTGAGCAGGGGCACCGAATGGTCGGTCAGGGTCCGGATCGAGGTCTTGGTCTCGTCGAGAACACGACCGAGCTTGATCATCGGGACGGCAAGGAAGCCGACGAGCGCAACGAACGCGATGGCGGCGATCAGGCCGGCCACGTCACTCACAGACATCTCTGGACCCTTCCAGTGCTCGACCGCGACCACGATGGCCGCGACGCCTATGCTCGACCGCGACCACGATGGCCGCGACGCCTAACCGACCCTATGTCACGCACGAACGCCCCGCCCACGGCATCAGCCGCTGCGGGGCGTTCGCGAACGTCGTCGAAGCGAGAACCAGCGCCCAGGATCAGCGGGCGTAGTACTCGACGACGAGCTGGACCTCGCAGGTCACCGGGACCTCGGACCGCTTGGGCCGACGAACCAGTTGCGCATGCAGCTTCTCGAGGCTGACCTCCAGGTACTCCGGCAGCTGCGGCAGGACGTCGCGGTGGGCGCCGGCGGCGGCGACCTGGAACGGCGTCATCGCCTGGCTCTTCGGCTTGATCTGGATCGTCTGCCCCGGCTTCACCTCGAACGAGGGACGGTCCACGATCTTGCCGTCGACGAGGACGTGGCGGTGCACCACGGCCTGGCGGGCCTGCAGGATGGTCCGCGCGAAGCCGGATCGCAGCACGAGCGCGTCAAGACGCATCTCGAGCAGCTCGACCAGAGCCTCACCGGTCAGACCGGGTTCCTTGCGGGCCGAGGCGAACGCGCGCGCCATCTGCTTCTCACGGAGGCCGTACTGTGCGCGAAGCCGCTGCTTCTCACGCAACCGCACGGCGTAGTCGGACTCGGTGCGGCGACGGGCGCGGCCGTGCTCACCGGGCGGATAGGGACGCTTCTCGAAGTGCTTGACTGCCTTCGGGGTCAGCGCGAGCCCCAGAGCGCGCGAGAGGCGCACCTGGCGGCGGGAGCGGGTAACAGAGGACACCGTTGTTCGATCTTCCTGTCGTTATGGCACATCCCGCGGCGGAGGGTTCTCCGGCGGGTGTGGGACCGACCTTCGTGGTGCGGCTGAGGTCCCCAGGGTGGTCACCGCCTAGCAGCGACCTGTCGCCCGTCACCGGGCAACCGAGGAAGTCTACCGCAGCGGGCTCGTGCGGCCGGAATCGGCGGTGCCCCACCCCCGGACTCCGCCCGCCTCGACCCTCGGACTTCGACTTCTGGTCCGGATCTGTCCGCTCTCCCCGCAGATTCCGACCAAAAGTGAGGCATGTGGCGTCAGCGGGATTGCCGGCCTCCTCAAGCATCAACAGGCTCCGGTCGCTGGCGACTCTTCACGCGACCCCCAAGGCCAGCCGCGCCGCTCGGGCAACGAGCGGGGAGCATGCGCGCATGACGTCGCGGCTCCCCCGCTGCTGGGTGCCACCCGTCGCCGCCCGCCAGTTCGGTCTCTTTACGCCGGCGCAAGCACTGGCGGCGGGTGCCACGTCCGCACAGATCAGGCGCCGCCGCGGCTCCGGACGGTGGCGCACCGTCGTCGGCGACGCACTCATGGAAGGTGGCGAGGCGGCCGAGCCCTGGCGGCGGGCCCAGGGCGCGGCGTTGACCTGGCCGGACGCCATCGTCTGCCTCGCCACGGCGGCTCTGTTGTACCGGCTGCCGGTCCCCGATGACGGCACGGTGCACGTCATCGTGCCCAACCGTCGAGCTTCCCGCGGCGGCCTGGTCTCCCATCGGCTGGCCCTTGGCACGGACGACGTCGTCGGGCTCGGCCTCGCCCGGGTGACCAGCCTGGACCGCACCCTCGTCGACTGCATCGGCCGGCTGCCGAAGGATGCCGCTGAGCGGCTCGTGACCTGGGCGGCGACCCGGGAGCGGATCAACCGGGCTGCGTTGGCCGCAGCGATCGATGCCCGGCCCGGCGCCTGGGGGAATCCCCAGCGGCGACGGGCGCTCGAGGACCTCTCGACGGGGGCCTACAACGCCGCCGAGCGACGCCTGCAGTCCATCCTCCGCCGCGCCGGGATCGCCGGATGGCGCGGCGACCAGCGGCTGTCGCTCGAGCCGCGTGTCCTCATCCGGGCGGACATCCTGTTCCACCGGGAGCGCCTGATCCTCGAGGTCGACGGCTTCGAGGCGCACGGCCGTCGCCAGTTCCAAGCTGACCGGACCAGGCAGAATGCGCTCGTCGCCGCAGGGTACGCCGTGTTGCGGTTCACCTGGTGGGACCTCGTCGACCGGCCCGCCGACGTCGCACGCCAGGTGCGCACCACGCTCGCGCGTCTCGCGCGAGCGTGACTTCTGGTCCGGATCTGCTCGCGGAATGCGCGGATCTCGACCATTCGCCGGGCGGCGCGTCGCCGGGACGGCGCCGGGCGCGTCGCCGGGGCGGCGCCGGGGCGACGGCGGGGCGACGGCGGGGCGACACCGGGGGCCCGCGAAGCTCAGTCGCCGCCCAGGATCTGCCGGATGCGGTCGAGACGCGCCGCCACCTCACGCTCGTGGCCATGGTCGGTCGGAAGGTAGTAGCGAGCTCCGACAAGCTCGTCGGGCAGATACTGCTGGGTCGCTATGCCGTGCGGCTCGTCGTGCGCGTAGCGGTAGCCCTGCCCGTGCCCGATCCGCTCCGCGCCCGCGTAGTGCGCGTCGCGCAGGCTGGCCGGCACCGGACCGCTGCGACCCGCTCGCACGTCAGCCAGGGCCGCGTCGATCGCGAGGTAGGAAGCGTTGGACTTCGGCGCCGTCGACAGGTGCACGACCGCCTCGGCCAGGATGATCCGAGCCTCCGGCATCCCGATGAACGCCACGGCTTGCGCCGCCGCGACCGCGGTCTGCAGCGCCGTCGGGTCCGCCATGCCGACATCCTCGGCGGCGGCGATCACGATCCGCCGCGCGATGAAGCGCGGGTCCTCCCCGGCGGCAATCATCCGAGCCAGGTAGTGCAGGGCGGCGTCGACGTCCGAGCCGCGCATCGACTTGATGAAGGCACTCGCGACGTCGTAGTGCTGGTCTCCGGCCCGGTCGTACTGGACGGCCGCCACGTCGATGGCTCGTTCGACCGTCTGGACCTCGACAACCCCGGGATCCGACGACGTCGGGGCGACCTCCCGTCCCTCGAGGAGCGCACCGACCGCCGCCTCGAGGATCGTGAGCGCCTTGCGTGCGTCCGCGCCGGCGAGCCGGACCAGTCGATCCATGGCCCCGTCGGTGAGAACGATCGTTCCGCCGAACCCCCGATCGTCGGCAGCCGCGCGTGCCACGAGGGCGCGGACGTCATCGTCGGCGAGCGGGTGCAGGGTGAGCAGCAGCGAGCGCGACAACAGCGGCGCGTTGACCGAGAAGCTCGGGTTCTCCGTGGTCGCCGCCACCAGGGTCAACCAGCGGTTCTCGACGCTCGGCAGCAGCACGTCCTGCTGCGACTTGGAGAACCGGTGCACCTCATCCACGAACAGGACCGTCTCGGCTCCCCCGGTGGCAAGGCGTCGGCGCGCGTCCTCGATCACCTCGCGCACCTCCTTGACTCCCGCCGTGGCCGCGGACAGCTCGACGAACCGCCGCCCCGAGGTGAGGGCGATCAGATAAGCGAGCGTCGTCTTGCCGGTGCCGGGTGGTCCCCACAGCACGACCGACGACGGCGCAGCCGGTCCGGGTTCGCCGCTCACCGGGGCCAGCAGACGGCGCAACGGCGACCCTGGCTCAAGCAGGTGCTGCTGGCCGAGAACCTCCTCGAGCGTCCGGGGACGCATCCGGACGGCCAGCGGCGCGCCGGCGCGCACCTCGGGCAGACCTTGCGGTCCGGTGCCCCACGCGTCGAAGAGGTCCATGCCGCGAGCCTACGCACCCAGGCTCGGCCGGCGGCATCGGCAATACCCGTCAAGGAGGCGCCAAACCTGCGATATTGGGCCGGTGTTCGAACACCTGGGCCGGCTCATCTCACGTCACCCCAAGCTGATCATCACCGTCTGGCTCGTCATCGCGGTCGGCGGGTTCACGGTGTCCACCGTCGGTCTCGGTGGCACGAGCCTCTTCGACCTGCTCTCCACCGGGGAGCCACGCGTCGCGGGCACCGAGAGCGATCAGGCCCAGAAGCTGCTCGCGGCCGACGAGCAGGGCGCCTCCCTCACCCTCGCGGCGCAAGGCATCGCACCCGACGCCAAGGGTCTCGACGACCTGCTCCAGAAGGCGCGCACCGACCTCGCCGGGATCGACGGCGTGGACTCCGTCATCGATCCGCTTGCCCTGCCGGGTGGGATCGCGAGTCCGCTGGCGGCGCCGCTGCTGGCCAAGGACGGCCAGGGCTTCCTCGTCGTCGTGTACCTCAAGACCGGGCTGTCGCCGGCTGTCGAGAGTGCCGGACTGGCCAAGGTCGAGTCGAGGCTGGACACCCTGCGCGACGACATCTCGGGCCTCAAGCCGGGCGCCACCGGCATCGTCGGCGGAACCTCGCTGATCGTGTCAGCCATCACCGGGCAGATCGAGCGCGACCTGAGAACGGGCGAGGCGATCGCGCTGCCGATCGCGCTCGTCGTGATGGTGCTCGTCTTCGGCGGCTTCCTCGCGGCGAGCATGCCCATGTTGGGCGCCCTCGCCTCGATCGCGAGCGGTCTCGGCCTGCTCTACGGTTTCGCGCACGTCATCGACCTCGACTCGAGCGTGGTCAACGTGATCACCCTCTTGGGCCTCGGGCTCTCGATCGACTACGGGCTTCTGATCGTCTCGCGGTACCGGGAAGAGCTGCACCGCCTGTTGACGTCCGACGAAGGACGATCGGTCCGACGGCGGCGCGGCGACGGGGCGGTCGTGCAGGCCCTCATCGCCACGATCAAGACGGCCGGACGCACGGTCACCTTCTCCGCCCTCACGGTGGCGATCGCGGTTGCCGGCCTGACCGTCTTCCGGCCGTCGATCCTGCGCGCCTTCGGCGTCGCCGGGGTGTCGATCGTGCTGATCGCCCTGCTGACGGCTCTCACGCTCGTCCCAGCGGCGCTCGTGCTCGGCGGACGCCGCCTCGCCCGGCCCGGGCTCGCGGCACACATCCCCGGCCTGCGGAAGGTGCTCGCCCGGACCGCCGACGTCCGCTCGGAAGAAGGAGCGTTCTCTCGCCTGGCCGGTGGGGTGCAGCACCACCCGTGGTGGGTGATCGTCGGCACCCTCGGGCTCCTCACGGCTCTCGCGTCGCCCCTGTTGGGCCTGCAGTTCCGCAACTCGGGTATCCAGCTGCTCCCGGCCGCTGACACCCAGCGGGAGTTCTTCACCCTCCTCGCGGACGAGTACCCGGCCTCGTCGAGACCCACGGTCTGGGTCATCGGCGAGACCACTCTCGACTCTGCGGCGGCGTGGGTGCTCTCGCTCTCTTCGATGCCGGGCGTGGCTTCGGTGGATCCGCCTAGCACGAGCGGACCGTACGTCGTCGTCGGCGTGCGTGCGGCGACCCGCGACGCGGGCGGAAATGTCGCCCAGGACGTCGTGACGGGTCTCCGTGCGATGCATCCGCCGTTCCGCACCTGGGTCGCCGGTCAGGCCGCGAACCAGATCGACTTCGTGGCTTCGTTGCGGAGTCGCGCACCGGCCGCTCTCGCCATCGTGGTCCTGGCCACCTTCATCCTGCTGTTCCTCATGACAGGCTCGGTGGTCGTGCCGCTCGAGGCACTCGTGCTGAACTCCTTGTCCCTGGCCGCGTCGCTCGGGGTGCTGGTCTGGGTGTTCCAAGAGGGCCATTTCCAGCGCCTGCTCGGGTACACCTCGACCGGCGGCATCGAGACCTACGTCGTCGCGCTCGTGCTCGCGTTCGGCTTCGGCCTCGCGATGGACTACGAGGTATTCCTGCTGTCCCGGATCAAGGAGTTCCACGACCGCGGCAAGCCCAACAACGAGGCGGTCCGACTGGGCCTGCAGCGGTCCGGGCGGATCATCACGTCAGCTGCGGCGATCATGGTCGTCGTCTTCGGCGGCTTCATCTTCGGCAAGCTGCTCGTGATCAAGGAGGTCGGCTTCGCGCTGGCGGTCGTCGTCGCCGTCGATGCGACGATCGTGCGCCTGCTCCTCGTCCCCGCGACGATGACGGTCCTCGGGCGCGCGAACTGGTGGGCGCCGCGGCGTTTCAAGGCCCTGTATGAACGCTTCTCGCTCACCCACTGACGACGCGATTCGGGGCATTCACGCGCCCCGCCGCGAGTATCTGAGCCGCCGCCGGACCGCTCGAGTTGCGAGCCTCGGCTCCGCCCTGATTGCCGGGCAGCTGATCTACCTCGTGATCCGGTTGAACCAGGAAGGAACGAACCCGTTCGCCCTCATCCCGTGGCTGGTGCTCGTGGTGCACCTGGCGTTCTCCGCCGTGGTCCTCCGCTGGCTCTGGTTGCGGTCGAAGAAGGCCCGGCCCGAGTCGCTGGTCGATCCCGACGAGCCGGTGCCCGCACGTCGGCAGCACCAGGCCTTCTCCGGCGAGCTCGAACCACCCAAGCGGTGGTGACCGAACCCGATCCTGGACCTGGACCTGGACCTGGACCTAAGCCTCGGTCGGGGGGGCCTTCGGCTTGGCGTCGACGCCGGCCTCGCGCCGCTGCTCAAGCGTGATCGGAGCCGGCGCCTGGGTCAGCGGGTCGTAGCCGCCACCAGACTTCGGGAACGCGATGACGTCCCGGATCGACTCGGTCTTCGCGAGCAGCGCTACGATCCGGTCCCAGCCGAACGCGATCCCGCCGTGCGGCGGCGCGCCGAAGGTGAAGGCGTCGAGCAGGAAGCCGAACTTCTCCTGCGCCTCTGCTTCGCCGATGCCCATCACCTCGAACACTCGCTGCTGGACGTCGCGGCGGTGGATCCGGATCGAACCGCCGCCGATCTCGTTCCCGTTGCAGACGATGTCGTAGGCGTAGGCGAGCGCGTTGCCCGGGTCTTGCTCGAAGCGGTTGATCCACTCCGGCGTCGGCGAGGTGAAGGCGTGGTGCACGGCCGTCCACGCACCACCACCGACCGCGACGTCGTCGTCCTCGCCGGTCGGCTTGAACAGCGGTGCGTCGGTCACCCACAGGAACGACCAGGCGTCCGGGTCGATCAGGTCCCCGCGACGCCCGATCTCGAGCCGAGTCGCGCCGAGCAGGGCTCGGGCGGACCCGACGGTGCCGGCCGCGAAGAAGACGCAGTCGCCAGGCACCGCGCCCACCGCCGCGGCGAGACCCGCGCGCTCCTCGTCGCTGAGGTTCTTGGCCACCGGGCCGCCGGGCTCGCCGTCCGCCCCGACAAGTACGTAGGCGAGCCCCTTGGCGCCGCGCTGCTTGGCCCAGTCCTGCCAGGCGTCGAGGGTCTTGCGCGGCTGCGAGGCCCCGCCCGGCATGACGACGGCCCCCACATACGGCGCCTGAAACACCCGGAACGGGGTGCTCGCGAAGTAGTCGGTGAGCTCTGTGAGCTCGAGCCCGAAGCGCAGATCGGGCTTGTCGGTGCCGAACCGACGCATCGCCTCGGCAAAGGTCATCCGCGGGATCGGCGTGCTCAGCTCGTAGCCGATCAGCGCCCACACCTCGGCGAGGATCTCCTCCGAGAGGGCGATCACGTCGTCCTGCTCGACGAAGCTCATCTCCACATCGAGCTGGGTGAACTCCGGCTGCCGGTCCGCCCGGAAGTCCTCGTCGCGGTAGCAGCGGGCGATCTGGTAGTACCGCTCCATCCCGGCGACCATGAGCAGCTGCTTGAACAGCTGGGGTGACTGCGGCAACGCGTACCAGCATCCCGGTTGCAGGCGGGCCGGGACCAGGAAGTCACGCGCGCCCTCGGGGGTCGAGCGGGTCAGCGTGGGCGTCTCGATCTCGACGAACTCGTGCGCGTCGAGGACCCGACGGGCGGCGGCGCTGACCTTCGAGCGCAGCCGCAGCGCCGCTGCGGGGCCGCTCCGGCGCAGGTCCAGGTAGCGGTACTTCAAGCGCGCCTCTTCGCCGACCTCGACGTGTTCGTCGATCTGGAACGGCAACGGGGCCGCCTCGTTGAGGACGACGACGTCGCGCGCGATGACCTCGATCTCGCCGGTCGGGAGGTTGGGGTTCTCGTTCCCGGCCGGCCGACGGGAGACCTCGCCGGTGACCTTCAGCACGTACTCGTTGCGCAGGCCGTGGGCGACGGCTTCGTCCCGGATCACCACCTGAGCGATGCCCGAGGCGTCCCGCAGGTCGATGAACGCCACGCCGCCGTGATCGCGCCGCCGCGCGACCCAGCCGGTAAGGGTGACGGTCTCGCCGGTCTGCCCGGCCCGAAGTGAGCCGGCGTTGTGAGTTCGGAGCACGAAGGGTCCTTCCAGGGACGAACGGGAGTGCGCCGGGGCGCCCGCCTGATCTTAGTGCGTCCCCCACGACGCACCCCGCCGCAATAATGTGGAGTGATCTGGCACGCGCGTCCGGCGCGCCCGTGCCAGATCACTCCACTTGGTCAAGGGAGGACCGATGGCAAGCGTCCTGAACGAGATCGTGATCGACAGCCACGACGCCGCGGCGCAGGCCGCCTGGTGGTCGCAGGTCCTCGGCTGGCCGATCACCAGCCCGTGGGGCGAGGGCTCGTTCCAGCTGGCGGCACCTGGCGGCGCGGGGCCTCGCATCCTCTTCGAGCCCGTACCGGACTCCAAGACCGTCAAGAACCGGCTGCACCTCGATGTCGAGCCCCGGGAGGCGACGATCGAGCAGGAGCTCGACTGCCTGCTCGGGCTCGGTGCCAGCTACGTCGACATCGGCCAGGGCGACGTGCAGTGGTTCGTGCTGGCCGACCCGGAGGGGAACGAATTCTGTCTGGTCCCCGCTCAGGAGGGCTAGAGCCTGGCTGGGTTCACCGGCGGCCACCAGGCCGACGCCGGCGCGACCACCAGCGGGACACGATCCCGCGCGCGGCTGGCTTCCCATTGACGCGATGCGCCGAACCGAGCGCGAATCCAGTGAATACATGACAAAGTGTCTCCTGTCCATGCGACCACGACAGCAACCAGGAGGCCTCTTATGGCACTGACCGCCGAACTCTCCACCCTCCAGACGCTCTACACGACGCTCAAGAGCAACGTCACGAACGCCTACGAGATCCGCACGTCCACGGATCGAGACCTCGGCAACGCCGTCTGGCAGACGCCGAACGCCGAGGCGTTCCGCGCAGCCTGGGAGCAGTTCCGCCCGCACCTCCAGAAGTTCGAGGAGACGCTGGCCGCCGCTGCGACCGACGTGGCCCACAACCACAACAACAACGCCGCCGTCAACGGCGTGACGGATGCGCCGAACCTCGCTACGGTCACGCCACTCTGACCTCTCGCACAACTGCAGAAGGGCGCCGGGCCAGTTGGCCCGGCGCCCTTCTGCAGCGACGGACCCGGTGCCTCCGCGCTGGTCTCCTCGCGCCAGGTCCCGCCGAAATCGCCGAGGGGCATTCGCCCAACACGCACTCACGCCGATGCGGCGGTACTCAGGCCCGTCGGATCACCCGGCGGCGCCCAGCACTCACCTGGTGGCTCTCCGACGCATCGCCCGCATCCGAAGCATGCGCGGCCCCCCAAAGGCCGCTCGAGACCGTGACCATCAGGACCCTCCCAACGTGACTAGGGCCTGGATCTCGGCCACCGGCACCGACACGGTCCGCCACGGTGACTCCAACGTGCCCGGCAGACCCGCCACCTCGAACTGCGCACCGTTGTTCTCAAACCGCACCCGATACACCAACCGCATCCGAACCGTGTACGCAGGCTGCCCACCAGCACCCACCGGCTGACCCGCCGACGACCGGGCGTACGTATACGCACACACCCCCGATGCCGCCGTCGACCACGGGCAGTCCAACACACCGGAACCATCCCCCGGGTCGATCTCCAACCGGGCCGGCTCCCCCACCGCCACTACACCCAGGGCCGACGAACCAGTGATCACCCCCGCCTGCGCCGTCTGCGCCCACAACCACGTCGGAACACCCACCACCGCCCGCCCCGGCGGGTTGAACCCGACCGTGAACACCGGCGTGGCCAACGACCCGAACGCCTCCCGCGCCGCCTGCGCCGCACTCATCTGCGGCGGCGTGTACCAAGACCACCCCGTCAACGTCCCCGACGGATCAGGATCACACGACTGATACGTGTAGATCGCATCCACCGACGGACGCGAATCCACCGGCCACGACTCCACCGGGATCGCCGACGGCACATTCGACCAACACACACTCGTGCCAATGCAATAGTCATTCAACCCAGACAACACACACGACGGCACGGCCGGACCAGACGACCCACCCCCGGAACCGTCACCAGGTGCGCCCGGGCAGACCGTGCGGTAGTGCGCCCCACCCTCGTTGACGTCGACCCGCTCAAGATGACAACCCGGTGGTACATCGCGGGCCCATGCGCCCCAAGCGCCGTCCTGCGCAACCATGAAGATGACCGCGACAACAGCCGCGACAGCGACCGGACGCGCCGCTCTCAGCACGTCAAGGTCTCCGGCGCCTTGACGGAGTCGACCACAATCCATCCACCGTCGCGCCGCTCCAGGGCGACGCCGCCGGGGAGGACATCCGGGACATTGCCGTTCTCCGCCCCCGGCACCACCCACGTCGAGTTGTCGACACACGCGAACACCGTGGCCGTGTCACCGTTGACCACGACCGTCACTTTGGAGAAGCCGGGCTCGCCCTCCCGGACGACCCCGTACCCCTTGAGCTCCCGGGAGTCGCTCATCCACCGCTCAACGATGGCGCCCGTCGCCACCCCCAAGAACGGGTTCGGGTCCAGGTTCCCGCGCTGCGCCTGCACTGCGGCGTCCCAGTACCGGTGGTACACGGCCAGGACCTGCGCCTTGACCGCGGCCGCGCTGGCCGACGGATCCGGCGACGGGCTCGCAGACACCGTCGGTGAGGTCGTCGACCCCGACGGATCCGGCGACGATGACGAACACCCCACCACCGTGCCGGCCACCAGGCCGACCGCGACCACCACGCAGAAGACCTGCCGACGCCCCAGCACAACCACCACCCCTATCACTTCCCCACCGTCCGCTCCGGCGGCTTCTGGTGGCCGCAGGCCCACGGGAGCATCGACACCAAGAGCGCCTGGGCATCCGCGCGCTGGTCGCGGCCCTCGACGTTGGCGTCTACTTCGACCGAGATGTAGCGCCCGTTGCACACCCAGCCTGCTGTCTGACCATGGCCGGTGCCAACGACGTAGCCCCACCCGTCGGCATCTGCGTGTATCGGCGCGGGGTTCGCCTGCGACTTCAGGCTGGCGCGCTGCCTCTCCTCGTCACCGTCCATTACGACAACACGCATGTCCTCATTGGTGACGAAGACTACTCCCGGCCCGTTGGGACTGGGTTCCACGGTGCAGTCGAACTCCTCAAATCCCTCGCCCCCCCACGCTCCGACATCCTGCGTGGCTTTGACGGGGCCACCAAGGGCCAGGGCCATGCCCGCCTGCGGCACCCCGTCGCACAGGAACGGCGCCGCCGCGGCCGTCGGCACGGGGTCGAGGCTGGGGGCGCCCGAGCACCCCGCGAGCGTCGCCACCAGCATGACCACGCCCACCCAGCGAGCACTCATCCCAGCCCCTTCGCATTCTTGACGCCTTTGTCGAAGGATTCAGTGGACTTTTGCAGCAGATCCTGCACCGTCGTCTCTGGTTTACTGCTGTCCAGCCACTCGCGGAAGTCACGGCGCACCTTCGGATCGGTCAGGACCCTAGCGTCGAAGCCGCCGCCGGCCGGGAACCACACGTAGCGCTCACCCGGTTGGCCGGCCACCGACTCCTTGATCTGCGACTTCTCCGGGAGCTCGTCCCGCTCCGCAAGCGCTACGGCCATCGCAATCTGCAGGTCGGTGAAACCGACCTCCCGCACCTGCAACTGCTCCTGGGCTACCCGGGACTCGTTGCCCGTCCACCGGTTGCTCAGATTGTCCTTGCCGGCACTGAGCGCCTGGTCGACAACGAACGACGTGACCGTGCCACCCGTCGGGACCAGGCCGATCACATCGGAGGAGATGTCCAGGAACATCTTCGCCCGCTCGTCGGCCCCCTTGGCCTCGGCTTCCAAACCCACCCCCATCACGCTCAGGACGAACCCGGTCGTCGCGGCCCCGTGCTGGACCGCGGAGTTCAGGTGTGCGTCCTCGGTGAGCTTGCGATCCCCGTCCTCGGTGCGCGTGCACTCTGCGTGATCGGCGGCGTACCCGATCCGGTGGGCGTTCCACGCCGCAGCCGAGCCGGCCACCTGAGCCACCGCACCGTCGTCGGTGAGCACCTCGGCCATCACCGCCCGCAGGTCGCCCCTATTCCAGTCCGCGCCGACCGGCAGACCGACCATCCACGGATCGCCCGCCGGTGTACGGAACACACCTAGTCCCCCGGAGGTGCCGTTCGCGACCCGGTCCACGTCAACGATGTAGGTGGCGAGGATGTGGGCGAGGCTGTCCTTGCCGCCGTCGCCGATGCGCCGGTTGTTGATCCCGTCGTCCCGCTCGGCCAGGTAGTGGATGGTCGCCGACGCGACCCATGCGGACTGGGTCTGCAGCGCGACGGACACGTTCGGACCACGGAAGGCCGTAGCGGCGGCGTCCAGCGCCTCACCGAGGGCGTTGAAGTCGTCGGCGGGCCAGGTGCGGTCGGTGATGAAGTACTGCGCACGCGCCTTCGCATCCGACCCGCCGGCGTCCGGGTTGAAGAAGTCCAACGATGCCTGCGGGGTTCGCCCCATCGCCTCGAACAACCCCACGAACGGGTCGTAGTAGTGACCCGGATCGTCGGTCCCCAACCGCCAGCTCATCACCTGACCGTTGAGCTGCAAGGACCACACCGGCCCGAACTGATCCTTCTCCCACCCGTACAGCTCCGTGCCAAGGCTGGTCAGGAACCCAGCCTCGTAGTCCCCGAACCGCAGCACCTGGGACAGCCCCCAGCCCTGACCAGCGGGGATCTGCGTCGTCGCCGCAGCCATATCCTCGGCGAAGTCGGGGTTCGCGCTGCGGAAGCCGGGCGAGTTCGTCGAGGTCGCCAGGCTCGCACCGAAGGACTCCAAGAACCGCTGCTGCAGGTCCGAGATCCGCTGCGTGATGGGGGTCTTGTCATCCCACATCACGTCGCCTTCCGACAGGTACCCAGGACCCCCCGGGTACCCGTCGGCGAAGTGCTTCAAGATGATCGGCGCCTGGACCACACCCTCGGGGCCGAGCCTGTTGAACATCGCACCCGTGACAACTACGTCCGCGCTGTACTTCTCCAACAACGTCGTGAAGTACTCGAACCGGACCACATCCCCCCGGCGCAACGCCTTCCCGCCCGGTTCCAGGTTCTGCACCCCCTGGGCGATCTCGATCCCCAGCTGGGCCTTCACCGCATCCAACGTGTCGTCACTGACCTCGTACTTGAGCACGTTGTCGGTGGGCAGCTGGCCCTTTGTCACCCGTGTTGTAGATGACCGCCAGCTCCACCCGAGTGGTCAACTCCCCGGCGAGACGACCAACCGTCTCCAACGGGTCCACCAACGCCCGCAACGACGCCGTCGAGCACAACCCACGCTGAGCCACCACGGCGACGGCGTTCCACTCGTCGAGCACGTCGTCGACGAAGCCACGCAAACCCGCCACGACCCCGTTAGCCGCCTCAACATCAGTCGCCGCCGGCACCCTCAGGACCCTCCCAACGTGACCAGGGCTTGGATCTCGGCCACCGGCACCGACACGGTCTGCCACGGCGACTCCAACGTGCCCGGCAGACCCGCCACCTCGAACGGCGCACCGTTGTTCTCGAACCGCACCCGATACACCAACCGCATCCGAGCCGCATACGCCGGCTGCCCACCAGGACCCACCCGCTGACCCACCGACGACCGGGAGTAGGTGTACGCACACACCCCCGACGCCGCCGTCGACCACGGACAGCTCAGCACACCAGAACCATCCCCCGGATCAACCTCCAACCCGGCCGGCTCCCCGAACGCCACCACACCCAGGGCCGACGAACCAGTGATCACCCCGACCTGGGCGGTCTGCGCCCACAACCACGTCGGAACACCCACCACCGCCCGCCCCGGCGGGTTGAACCCCACCGTGAACCCAGGTGTGACCAACAACCCGAACGCCTCCCGGGCCGCCTGCGCCGCGCTCACCTGCGGCGGCGTGTACCACGACCACCCCGTCAACGTCCCCGACGGATCCGGGTCACACGACTGATACGTGTAGATCGCATCCACCGACGGACGCGAATCAACCGGCCACCGCTCCACCGGGATCGCCGACGGCACATTCGACCAACACGCGCTCGTGCCAATGCAATACTGCCCCAACCCAGACAACACACACGACGGCCCGGCCGGACCAGACGACCCACCCGACGAACCACCCGCGTCACCAGGACAGACCACTTGGTATGTTCGGTGGCCCAAGGAATCCTCTACGGACTCGAGGTGGCATCCAGGAGGTGGGTCGACGGCTTTCGCCGCTGGCGCGACGACGACGCAAGCGACGAGAACCAGGGCGGCGGCAAACGCCTTTCGTACCAACCTCCGGTCGACACTGGTCAACACGTGAAGTCCGCCGGGGGCTTCACGTACTCGGTCACGAGCCAGGCATCACCGATCCGCTCCAGTCGAAGTCCCGCAGGGGCCACGTCCGGCAAATTGTCCTCCACACCGGCAGCAACCCAGTTCGAGTAGTCGACGCAGGCCCGGACTTCCGCCGAATCACCGTGAACCTCAACCGTCACCTTCGAGAAGCCTGGCTCGCCCTCCCGGACGATGCCGAGCTTCTGGTACTGAGCTGCCTGCGCGACCTCCTCCTCGACCAGCGGCCCGGTGGCGTTTCCCGTGAACAGCGTCGGATCGGGGTTGCCCCGCTGAGCCGCGACGGTGGCGTCCCAATACCGGTGGTACACGTCCAGGACCGCCGCCTGCACCGCGGCCGCGCTCGCCGACGGATCCGCCGACGGGCTCGCAGACACCGTTGGCGAGGTCGTCGACCCCGACGGCTTCACCGACGACGAACACCCCACCACCGCCCCGACCACCAGGCCGACCGCAACCACCACGGAGAACACCCGCCTACGCCCCATCACAACCACGCCCCCATTACTTCCCCACCGTCCGCGCCGGCACCTTCTCGCCACCACACGCCCACGGCAGCATCGAGACCAAGAGCGCCTGCGCGTCCGCGCGCTGATCCCTCTTTGCGGTCGACATGTCATCGAGTACCACCAGGGTGAGCCGACCCGAGCACACCCAGCCTGCACTCCCCTGCGCAAACACGTACCCGATGCCGTCCCCGCCCGAGGTGATTCGCTCCGCGCCACCCTGGCTCGCCAACGTCGACTGGATCGAGTTCTCGTCGCTGCCCCAGGTGCCGCCCTGATCCACCGGCATCGACGTCACCATGATCGTCCCGGACCCCTGTTCACGAGTCACCGCACAGCTGAACCGCTCGCCCTCGGCCCACGAACCCTCAGTTCGCTCAGCAACGGCCGCGCCACCCAGGGCCAGTTCCACACCGCGCGCCGATACTCCGTCACACACGAACGGTGCGGCTCCTTCGGTCGGAACTGCGGTGGTGTCCGGCCCCGAGCACCCGGCGAGGAGAGCCAGCACGGAGAGCGCTGCTGCGGTCCAGCAGGCATGCCGGATCATCGGCCCCGCACCAATCCGTCGTCATAGGCCTGCGACGCGTCGGTGAGCAACGGGGCGATGTCCCCTGAGTCGTCGTGAAGCCACTGCATGAACAGGTTCCTCATCTCCGGATCCTTGAGCACACCCTCATCGAACGATCCCCCGGCGAACCACGGGTAGGTCTTTCCGGCGTCATCGGTTCGAACCCCCTCAGGCAGGTGCGCCGAGTCCGCAAGGGCGGTAGCCACCGCAATCTGAAGATCGAGCTTGGTCCGCTCCTGCGCGGTCTCGTTCAGATCCCGGGCGGCGGCCTCGTTGCCGGTCACGCCCGCCCCAAGAGCATCCCCACCAGCCGACAGAGCCTGGTCCGCGAGGAACGACGTGAACGCCCCGCCGGTCGGTACCAGCCCGATCACCGATGACGCGAGGTCGACGAACTGCTGGTTGCGCTCGTCCGTCGCCTTTCCGACCGCCTCCGAACCTCGCTCGAGGTTCCCGAGCAGGTAGCCCATGAGTTGCCCGGAGCCCTGCACGGACCCCGTCACCGTCCCCTGGGTGCCCGTACCGGCGTCCCAGGCCGCGACTGCGACGCCGATGCGATGCGCATTCCACTGCGCGGCCGCTTCGGCCATCTGTCTCATGGCCGAATCCTCGGTGAGCACCTCGCCAAGAACCGCGTTCAGGCTCTCCAATGATAAATCGGCGCCGACCGGGAGACCACTGAGCCATGCAGCGGTGCGGTAGTCGGGCTGGTACACGCCGGCGCCATCACCGTCGTCTTGGTTGTTCGCGACCCGGTCGACGTCGACGATGTAGCTGGCCAGGATGTGGGCGAGGCTGTCCTTGCCGGCGTCACCGATCCGCCGGTTGTTGATCCCGTCGTCCCGCTCGGCGAGGTAGGAGATGGTCGCCGACGCCATCCATGCCGACCGTTCCTGCAGGTCCACCGGCGCGGTCGACGTGTGGAACGCCGTCGATGCAGCGTCCAGAGCCAGACCAAGGGCGTTGAAGTCGTCCGCCTTCCATCTGCGGTCGGTGATGAAGTACTCGGCCCGCTCCCGTGCCTGCTCTCCACCGCCGTCAGGGTTGAAGAAGTCCAGCGATGCCTTCGGGGTCCGCCCCATCGCCTCGAACAACCCCACGAACGGGTCGTAGTGGCCCCCGTTGTCGCCGGTGCCCAAGCGCCAGTCCATCACCGTGCTGCTGAGCTGGGGTCCCCACACCGGCCCGAACTGGTCCTTCTCCCAGGCATACAGCTCCGTGCCAAGGCTGGTCAGGAACCCAGCCTCGTAGTCCCCGAACCGCAGCACCTGGGACAGCCCCCAGCCCTGGCCGTTCGGGCTCGCCGTCGCAGCAGCAGCAAGGTCCTCGGCGAAGTCGGGGTTGGCGCTGCGGAACGCGTCGGAGTTGGTCGAACCGGCCAGGCCCGCACCGAAGGACTCCATGAACTGCTGCTGGAGCTCGGAGATCCGCTGGGTCATGAGGGTGTTCTCGTCCCACATGAGGTCGTCTTCCGACGGGTGGGCGTCCCGCTGGTACGCCGCCGCGAAGTGCTTGAGGATGATCGGCGCCTGGACCACACCCTCGGGCCCGAGCTTGTTGAACATCGCATCCGTGACAACAGCATCCGCGCTGTACTTCTCCATCAACGTCGTGAAGTACTCGAACCGCTCGACATCCTCCCGGTGCAGCACCTTCCCGCCCGGTTCCAGCCTCTGCACACCCTCCGCGAGCTCGATCCCCAGCTGGGCCTTGACTCCGGCGAGGGTGTCGTCACTGACCTCGTACGTCAGCACGTTCTCGGTGGGCAGCCGGCCCTTGTCACCAGTGTTGTACGTGACCGCCAGCTCCACCCGGGTGGACAACTCCCCGCCGAGGCGGAGCATCTCGTCGAGGGGGTCGGACAGTCCGCGCAACGACGCCGTCGAGCACAAGCCACGCTGGGCCACGAGCCCCACGCCATTCCACTCGTCGAGCACCGTGTTGACGAATGCACGCAAGTTGGCCACGACCCCGTTGGCCGCCGCCACGTCGATCGACACCGTGACCATCAGGACCCACCCCGCAGGTACGGGTTCTGCAGCATCCCGGTGATCCGTGCGTCGATCCGCGACGCGTCGGCCTTCCACGCCTCGCTGGGGTCGTTGCAGTCGACCTCCACCGGCTCAGCCGAAGCCTCCGAGCGGCACGCCGCGGCGTGGCTTCGGAACGCTCCGGGCACCGCGTTCCCCGTGCCGTCCAGGGTCTCGGCGAAGTTCCGGCGTGCGTCCGACGGCGACACCCACGCGGTCTGCAGCACGGACAGGATCGAGGACAGCGGGTTGCCGCCCTGCGGTGCCAAGTTGCCCGGCCCGGCATCGGCCCGCGTCGCGGCCGCGACCTTGCGCTGCTTGAGCACATTGGTCCGCATATCCGGCTCGACTGCTGGTTCGGACATATGGCCACTCACCCTCCCAGAACACCCGTCATGATCCGCCGTCACCCTAGCGAACGGAGCCCAGCGACGCTGGGCAGCCCGACCGATGTGAACAACCCGGCGTCCGCCGGCCAGGCCCACCCCGCATCACTGGCCGTCCGTTGCAGGCACCCATGGCACCTGCACCCACTCCCATGACCCGGCCCGCACCAGGATCGCCCGTCCCGCCGGCACCGCACTGCCGACCGACCGTGGCAGGCGAGTTGAGAACACATCACCATCCGCAGCAGACCGCGGCGCAAGCAACAGACCAGTGCGGGTCTTCCGGAGCACCGCGGCGACACCCCGGTACATGCTGGCGACCTCGTCGACGCCGCAACCGACCGCAATGGCATCACCGCTGTCCCGGATGCCCTTCAGGTACTCCTCTGCGACCACCGCGAGCACATGTTCGGCACCGAGCACCTCGAAGTCGTCGATGACCAGGAGCCGGGGCCCCCGCGAGTCGAGGGCCGAGCGCAGCGCATCGGGCGAGTCGTCGGCCGTGAGAACCGCGCGGATACCCGGCTGGTTCGCAAGGTCACGCAAGCGACTGCGTCGGGGCGCCACCACGGTGACCTTCCAGCCGTGCTCCGCGGCGTCCAGGACCACGGCAAGGAGCACGGTGCTGCGTCCCGATCGCTGCGGGCCGACGACGAGCAGCCCCGGGCCGTCCTGCTCGACGTCGAGCGATCGGACCGCGAGGGTGTCGCCACCGACGCCGACCAGCAGCTCGCTGGGACGTGCGGCCTCCTCCCGCAGCGCAACCGCGTCGGTCAGCGAGATGATCACCGGCAGATCGTCCACCCGGCCGGGTCGCAGCGCGGGCGGCATCGGCCCGGCGAGCTCGCGGGCCCGCCCGGCCAGGCGCTGCAGCTCGGCGACCTGCGCGGTGCCCGCCGGGTCCGGTGCGACCAGAGCCAGCTGCACCTCGACGGCGACCGCGCCGCTGCGGAACGCCCGCCCCGGGGGCATCCGGGTCGGCACGTCCTTCTGTCGCATCCCGACGAACGAGTAGTCGTCGGTCGACGGCATCCGCAGAAGCAAGCGGTCCTCGAGGGCGGTCCCCATCCGGCCGGTCAGCATGCTGCGGTCACCAGCCAGCACTGCCCGCAACCCGACGGCCGCGCCTTCTCGAAGCAGGGTCAACATCTGGTCCAGCATCTGGCCGCCGTCGGTCTGCTCGAAGGCGCCGACAAAGCCCTCCCACCGATCGAGCATCAGCACCAGGAAGGGCAGTCGCTCGTCAGCGTTCGCTGCGGCCCGTTGCTCGGCGATGTCCGCATACCCGCCCCTCGCCAGCAGCTGCTGACGGCGCGCCACCTCACCGCCCAGCAGGGCGAGCAGCCGACGGACCCGGTCGGGTTGGTCACGGGTGACCACCGCCCCGACATGCGGCATGGCCACCAGCGGCAGGAGTGCGCCGTTTCCGCAGTCGAGCCCGTAGACGTGGACGTCCTGCGGCGCGACGAGCCGTGCGATCCCGGCCGCGACGAGGCGCAGGGCGCTGGACCTGCCGGCGCGCGTCTGGCCGGCGATCGCGAGATGCGTCCCACCGGCGAAGTCCCAGGTCATCGTCTCCTGACGCTGCTGCGCCGGCAGGTCTGCCAGACCCAGCGGCAGCGGTGGCAGGTGGCCCAGGCGGGGCCCGCCGTCGCCGACCAGGTCGGCCAGAAGCACCTCATCCGGCAAGGCCGGCAACCACGGGCTCGGTTGCCGCTCGAGCCGCGACGACTCGGTGGCCGCCGCCACGGCCGTGACCAGGCGGGCCAGGTCGGTAGGTGTGCTCACGTCGTCCCCGGCTCCGGTCGGAGCGGACACCCCACCCGACGCGCCCAACGTCCGCCACGTGAGAGGGCGCACCTTGACCGACACCGGGCCTTCCCCGCGCGGGCGTCCTCCCACCCGGGAGGACTGGAACGGCATGAGCTGCGAGTGACCCAGCCGGGCGTAGGCGCGACCGGGGAGGGACGGGGAGATGTGGGCCGCGACGTCGGACTCCACGACGTCCTGGCTGTCCCCCGGGTCGGTCACCCGGAGCGCGATCCGCAGATTGGTGTTCGACTTGATGTCCGCGCTGACAACACCGGCGGGCCGTTGGGTCGCGAGGACCAGGTGTACCCCGAGTGACCGCCCGCGCCGGGCGATGTCGACCAGCCCCGTGACGAAGTCCGGGAGCTCCGCGACCAGCGCCGCGAACTCATCGATGACGATCAGCAGGCGCGGCATCGGTTCGTCGCCGGTGGCGCGGGCTGCCAGGTAGTCGTCGATGTCCTTGGCCCCGGCGGCGGCCAGCAGGTGCTCCCGCCGACGCAGCTCGGCGCCGAGGGACTCCAGCGCTCGGGTCGTCAGATGCCCGTCCAGGTCGGTGACCATTCCGACGGTGTGCGGCAGGTTCGCGCAGTCCTTGAAGGCCGCCCCGCCCTTGTAGTCCACCAGCACGAAGTTCATCTCGTCCGGCCGGTTTCCCACCGCCAGCGACGCGATCAGGGTCTGGAGCAGCTCGGACTTGCCGGAGCCGGTGGTGCCGGCGATCAGGCCGTGCGGCCCGTCCGTGCGCAGGTCCACCGCGAACGGACCGTCAGCCCCTTCCCCGATGACCGCCGTCGTCGTGCGGCCACCGCCGGCCCACCGCCGGGTGATCGCGTCCGCAGACGGCGGGTCCAGGCCGAGGACGGCCAGCAACCGGCTGTGCGCCGGAACCGAGCTGACCGGGCCGACGGTGCTGACGTCGTGCACCGGGGACAGGGCCCGTGCGACCCGCTCGCACCAGTCGGCGGACACCAGGTCCGGGCGCACCACCTCGACCACCCGACGCCCGGTCGACTCCACCCGCAGGCCGGCGTGACTGCTGCTGACGACGACGCGGCACTCCTCCGGGAGCAGCCTCACGTCCGCGTCCAGGCAGAGGAACGTCAGGCCGTAAGCCGGACCGTCCCGGAGCAGGCTGACCATCCCGGGAAGCAAGCGCAGGGCGCGGGCGCCGTCGAGCACCACGAGCACGGGTTCGAACCGCGTGGCGCCGCCGTTCGCGGCTGCTTCGCGGCGAGCGTCGAGGGCGGCGACCAGCTCGGCGACGCGCCGGGCCGTGCTCTCGTCGTCGGTACCGACGGTCGCAAGCACGTCCGCGCCGTCCGTGCGCACGTGCGGCAGCCACCGGACCCACGCCCACGGCTCGGCGCTGTCGCCACCGGTGAGTACGACGATCCGCAGATCGGCCGGGCTGTGCAGGGCCGCGATCTGGGCGACCACCCAATCGCCCACCCGCCTGGACAAGCCCTCGGGGCCCGCGACACCCGTCACCCCGGCCTCCCCGAGGGCCACCGTGACCGGCACGTCCGGAGCCGTCCAGGTCAGCGCACCCTGGTGACGCTCGCGAGCCGGGTCGTTCAGCACCACCTCGCTGGGGAGGTCCGCCGTGCCGACGCGCGCGACCAACCAGTCCGGATCGGTCACCCGCCGTTCCCACAGCCGGGACCGGGGTCCGGTGGCCTGCAGCAGGACCTCAGCCGGGTCCGGGACGTCGCGTCGTCGGGCCTCCCGCTCGGTCAGCAACGCCTCGAACGCGGCGCCCTCGATCATGGCCTTCTTGCTCGCGTATTCCGCGACCTGCTCGACATACCGGCGCCCCTGGGCCTTCCGGCTCTGCCACCAGTTGGCGATCATCATCAGCGGGGACAGCGCGATGAACAGCAGCGTCGCGACCTGGTGCGTCATGAAATACATCCCCGCACCCATGGCCACCGGCGCGAGCACGACCAGGAACGGGATCGGCTGCCGGGTGGGCAGCGTGGGTTCCTTCGGCAGGGCGAACTCGGTCAGCCGCGGCGGGGGACGCAGCCGCGGCGGCCGGTTGAAGTCCATCGTCGCACCACCGGGGCTCGGGCTCAGCGAGGCGTCCGCTTCGGTCGGGCGCCTCAGGTCCAGCAAGCTCGAGCCGACGGTCAGGGACGTCCCGGGCTCCCACACCACCGGCGTGTCCAGCGGCAGCCGGTCGAGCTCGACCGAGGCCCGGTCCTCCGCGGGGTCGATGCTGATGAAGCGCGCAGCCGGGGCGTCGCCGTCCGCTGCCGACGTGCGGGCCCGACGTCGCACCGCGGGGCCCGGGGCGCCCTCGCGTCGGGGCACCACGATGGGGCCGTCCAGGGCCGCCGACCGCGGGGGCGGGCGCACCTCGCGCGATGCGCCGCCAGCTGGCGGGAGCAGCCGGACCTCGCCCCGCGCGTCGACCTCGACCGGGACGGTCGGCCCGTCCTTAAGCCGGACCGAGCACTCCGGTCCCGGCCCGATCCGGTGGGACCCGACGCCAAGCCGTCGGACGGTCCCCGCACCCGGTCCCGAGACGACCCGCACTTCGACCACGCCGGTCGGCTCGTCGAGAATCGCGACGGGTGGGGCGTGCAGCCCGACGACGACGCCGTTTCGCACCGGGCTGGCAGCCACGGCAAGGCCGGGGTCGACCGGCTCGAGCCCGACATAGAGCGCCGGTGCCGGCCCCGCGGGGAGGGCGGGGTGCGCCACGACGGCGGGCTCCGACCCAGGCTCGCTGTCGATGACGACCCCGAGGCGCCGTCCGGTGTCCCGCACCCGGACATTCGGCGATCCGGCCGCACCCGGCGCACCGAGCGTCTGCTCGAGGTGCCGCGCAAGGTCGCCCACGGTGGCATCGTCGTCGCAATCGACGGCGACATCCGTCAAGGACGCGTCCGGCCCGGTGCCGACACTCAGGAGCAGCCGCACGCCGCCTCCGTCACGCCTGGCCGGCGACGGCGCGACCCGGGTCCGAGCCGCCGGGCAGGAACTCGTCCACGAGCGCAGCGGTGGGGGCGGCCATCTCGCCCAACCCGGCCGAGTGCAGCGCGAGCTCCAGCTCTGCCGCGACCTCCTGTACCGCCGCGGCCCCGCCCGTCGCGGCCGTGGCGCGCAAGAGGTCACGCCACAGCAGCTCCTCGGTCGGCGCAACCCGAAGGCCCGCCCGCGCGGCTCCCCCCGCAGCACCCGGATCGTCATCGCACCAGCACACGATCGCCAAGCGGTGCGCGGCATCGACGAGCAGGTCTCGGGACGCCCGTTCCAGCCGGACGCGCGTCAGCCACGCATAGTGGCCCGCAGGCCATTCCGCGAGCACCGCGCCGTGCGCCAGGCGGAGCGCATGAGTGAGCAAACGACGTTCCTCCGCCAGGTCTCCGACCGTGCGGGAGCGCGCCAGCAGGGTCCGGACCACGTCCCAGTCCAGAACGACGCCCGGCCCGAGCCGCAGCCGACCGTCGCCTCCTTGACGCAAGTGGGGAACGCCCGCGCCGTCGACGCCGAGCCAGACCCGGGCGCGTTCGACCGTGGCGTCGCGGACCTCAGGTGTGACGCCTCGGGGCCACAGTGAGGCGGCGAGCACCGTCGGATGCACGCCGTCCGGGTGGAGAGCGAGGTGCACGACGAGCTCGGTGGCCAGAGCGACACGTTCGGCGTCGATCACCCCGTGGGCCTCGACCCCCGGCGCACCCAGGACCTGGACCCGGACAGCGGCGGTCGCGAACCCGGCGAGGTCGACGGGATGCTCCGGCAGGTCGACGTCGGGGCGGCCGACGGTCCCTTCGTTCTCGAGGGCCACGCGGCTCTCGTCCAGGTGATCGGGTTCCGGAGACGGCGTGAGCAACTCGGCCACCGCGGCAACCTGGGCGCGGTTGAGCCGGTTCCCGGTGACATTCAGGCCGAGCAGGTGGACCGCAAGCGATCCGCTGCTGTCGACCTCCAACCGCCAGCGGGCGCCGGGGAACTCGCCCACGCACACGACGCCGAGCGGGGATCTGGCCTCGGTCGCGGCGAGATCGAGGATCTCCGCCACCGCGGCGCCCTCCGGTGGCACCCCGAGGATCAGGTACTCCGGCATCCACGCCGACGGGCCGGACTGCCGCAACCGGCCTGACAGGACTCCGGACCCCAAGATGTCCGCACGCCGCTCGCGCAGCTCAGGCAGCACATCCTCGACCGAGCCGACGGCCCGATACCGAGCCGGATCGAGCACGCAGAGCTCCGTCGGAAGGTCCACGCCTGTGACGCGCAACCGGTCGGACCACCGGTTCGTGGCCAGCTCCATCGCCAGCGCCGTCGCGACCTCCAGCGCCGCGGTCGGGTCCCCGACGACGGCGACCGGTCCCTGCGCGGCCTCCAGGTCCACGAGGACATCAGCACCCAGCGCATCCCGGCCGAGGGAGACGAGACCCGGGAACGGCGCGATTGCCGGACGGCGCCCCACCCCGAGATGCGCCCCCACGTCGAGGACCCAGCGCCGCCCGTCGTCGTGCGCCTGCCACGGCGCGGGTGCGGCGTTGTCCATCGGCGCCAGGTGGAGAGTGACCGCGACGTCATCGACCGTTGCGGTGTACACCCCCGGCAGGTCGCGCCCGGTCTGCCGGAGCACCCCGGCGAGGTGGCGGAGGCTCCGATCGAGAGCGGCTGCCCGGTCCGGGTCCGCCCCGACGCGCAGCGCGACCTCGAGCTCGACGGCTTCCTCGGACGGCTCCGGGGTGCGGCGGCGGCGGCGCAGCTGCTCGATCGCTGCCAGGACGCAGAAGGCCAGGAGCCCGGCCCCGAGCAGTCTGTTGTTCGCATCGCTCTGGGCCCTGATCACGTCGGTCGCGTCGACCGCTCCCGGCGCCGGGTCGACCGTGGTCGTGCCCGCGTCAGTGACCCCGTTGCCCGAAGCCGATGTGAGACCGGCCGAAGCCGATGTGAGACCGGCCGGGGCCGACAGCGCGGGAGTCTGTACCGCGACCACCCGCTCGACGCCGACCGCGTCCGCCGGCATGATCATCAGCCAGTTGGGGTGGATCAGCCGGGCGAGGGTCAGCTCGCGGCCGTCATCCTGCAGGCGCCCCTTGTTGAGCTCGAAGAGCTCCTGGTACCGACGGCCGTCCCCCAGGCTTCGCTCCGCGATGCTCCACAGGTTGTCGTGGTGCCGCCCCTCGGGAGGCTGCACGACGAGCACCTTTCGGCCGAGGAGCGCGACGCCCTCCTCGGGACTGAGTTCGAGATCGCCGAGGCGGTAGGTGACAGCGGCGACGGACGCCGTCGAGGCGTCACCCGCGTGCACTGACGCCGAGGCGTCACCACTGATGACCCCGAGGGACCCGGATTCGCCCACCGTCGCAACAGCGACCGTCTGGGAACCGTGCTCGGGAAGGTGCATGGGTGCCCGCGCGACCGCAGACGTCGGTCCCACCGCCGTGACGAGAAGGAGCACCGAGGCCACGAGGATCTGGGCAAACCGCTGGCTGGGGCCCGACAGCGGCACCCGGGCCGGGAGGCCCACTCCGGACAGGGCGCTGCGCAGCTCGACCAGGACGCAGATGGCGAATTGCAGCCACGCCAGCCAGACCACCCACACCAGGACCGAGAGGACCTGCTCCGGGCCGATCGTCGCAGTGAGCTGCTCACGGGTCGGCACCGACGTGGGGAGGTGCGGAACCCCGTCGAGCCACAACAAGGCGGCTGGGATCGCGACGACGATGAGGAGGAGCAACAACGCGGCCCCGATCGAGCGCAACACCGCTGGGCGCGGGGGCGCTTGTTCAGGACGCTGGAAACGGGCCGGTCCGGTCTCCCGTGCTCGACCGGGGGGTGTTGTCTGCCGATCCGCAACAGTCATGGTGCTCCCGTGATCTCGTCGGCGATGCCGAGGGCGGCACGTGCGGTTGCGACGCCCTCGACCTCGAACGATCGGATGAAGATGAGCGACAGGAGCGTCGTGGGGATGTCGTCCCGCACAGTGACTGTCACCTGGGCCGCGTCGGCGGTGGCCGTGATGCGAGCGGCGTCGTACCCGCGCGCAACGAGGTAGTCGACCGCGACCACCTGCGCCGCCGCCGGGTCCAATCGAGCCTCGCCGGTGGTCCGCAGCGTCGCGAGATCAACCTGGTTGGCCCCGGCACGCGCGGCCTGCTCGGCGGAGTCCATGGCTGCAGCGCGTCCATTCACGGCCCGGCCACCGTCGACCACGAGGCCCGCGACGACCATCAGCGCCACCACCAGGACGAGAACGAATACCGAGACGGTTCCGTCCTCACCGTGCTCCCCGCGTCGGGCTCGGCCGACGGCGCGCGCTGCGGCGGTCACGACGCGGTCCTGCGGAAGAGGTCGAGAGGCGCCGAGCTGGCGGCGTGGACCGCTGCCGTCCCGTTGAGTCCTACGAGACCGAGGTTCTCCCAGGACACCTGGCAGGTCAGCTCGACCGTCACTGTTCCGCCGGGCACGAAGGCGCCGGTAAGAGTCGCCGGCGAGCAGTTCGACGACGCGGGCAGCATGGCCGTCGCGGCGTCCTGCGCAGCGATCTGGGCTGACGCGGGGTCGCGCTCGAGCGTCGCAGCACGAACCGCCTCGCGTGCCGCGGCCTGGGTGTCGCCCTCGGCAGACACGTACCGACCGAACGCGACCACCAAGACCATGACCATGACGAGCACAGGCACGAGGATCACGATCTCGACGGCCATCGTTCCTCGGTCATCGCTGCGCACCTGCATCGTCCCTCCGTCGCTCACCTGCACCGCTCCGTCACACGTCAGGACGGAAGACCTCGACCGGCCCGAGGACCGACACGTGCACCCTCGGCGCGAACCCCGGCACGATCTCCACCGACCGTCCGGTCACCGTCACCGCGACCTCACCGTCCGCCGGCAAGGACACCTCGATGCTCACGTCCCTCAGGGCATCCCCACCGATCGCAGCCGCGTACTCGGTTCCCCTGGTCTTCGCCTGTGCGATCGCCGAGTCCGTCCCGCCACCTGCCCTGGCCACCCGGGCGGCCTCGCGCGCCACTGCCCCAGCGATCTGGTTGCCGTGCCAGGTCAGTGCGAACTGCACGGTCAGGAAGATCACCAGCATCAGCACCGGCGTGTAGACGACCAGCTCGACCGAGGTTGCACCCCGGTCCCTGGCGCCAGGCCGCCGCGCAGCGCTCCACGGCATCACGGTCCGCCGCCACCTCCGGCGCCGCCGCCGCCGGGAGCGGCGGGGATGTTGATGCTCGCCGCTTGCTTGGTCACCATGTTGTAGATGACCAGGCCGACGGCGACCGCGATCGCGACCAGGATGCCGGTGATGATCACCCACTCGATGGTCGAGGCACCGCGCTCAGAAGTGCTCCGGGCCCGGGCCACCCGCCAGCGCAGCTCTGCGGCGAGGAATCCCCAGGGAGTCAGCGGGGAGAAGTTCATGTCTCCTACCGGTCCTTTCCATCATCGACGTTCTGAGTAGGTCGTCCGGTTCGTACCGGTGCGACGCTACCGGCCACCGAGCATCGTCTCCATTGCCGGGTATATCAGGAAGACCAGGAATCCGACCGAGAGCAGCAGCTGGGCGACCAGCATCGACTGGGAGTCTTCCCCCGCCTTTCCCTCCGACTCGGCCAGCTCACGTCGGCGCATCGAGTTGGCTCTCGCGGCCAACGAGTCACGAACCTTCGCACCGTCCTCCGCCACCAGGGCAAGCGCCGCTGCGAGGTCGCGCAGCTCGTTGATCCGGATCTCCTCGCCGAGCGCGCCGAGCGCCACCCAAGGGGTCTCGCCGCGGAGGCGGGCACCAGTCAGGGCATTGCGGATCCGAACCATCGCCCAGCCGTCGCTCAGCTCGGAGGCACCCTGGAGCGCCTCGGGAACCCCACGTCCGCCTGCCAGGCTCATCGCGACGAGGTCGAGGAATGACCCGACCACGTGCCGGAAGTCCCGTCGGCGTTTCGCGGCGCGCGCTCGCACAGCCACCAGGGGTGTGGCGGCCGCGAGCGCTGCCGTGACCATGGCGAGCCCGACAGGCACGGCGAAGCCGACCCGTGCACCGGTCACCAAGACGGCCACGGACACCAGCAGCGGCGCCAGCAGCCCACAGAGCGCGGCGATCACGATGCTGGCCAGGAACGTGTCCAGGGTCTGACCGAGGAGCGCGAGGTCGGACCGCAGCTGCCCCAGCTCGATCCCCCAGCCACCGAGCACCCCGGCGGTCTGCTTGCCGAGGCCACGCAGCCACGTCGGGGCCTGTGCGCGGCGCGGGTCGAGCCGCACCGCCGTGGCCTCGGCTCGATACTGCGACCGCGCCAGGTCCAACCGTGCCAGCGCGCTGCCGGCCCGCACCCGCGGCGGCGCGAGCACCATGGCGAGCAGAAGCACCCCGAGCCCGGCGACCCCACCGGCGACCATCACCGCGGTCATCGCGGAACCTCCGCCCGGGCAGCCGGGCGCCGGTCTTCGGTGGCCACCAGGAACCGCTCCGGCATGTCGATCCCGGAGAGCCGCTTCATCCACAAGAATCCGCCGGCGAAGCACGCCGCAACGACCGCCAGCACGAGCTGGCCGGTCACGGAACCATATGGCTCGACGTACTTCGGGTTCAGAACGGTCAGGAGCGCGATCACGGCGACGGAGAAGATCATGACGATCTGCGCCGACCGCCGGGTCGCACTCCGGCCGGCCGCCACCCGCTGGCGCATGTCGAGCTCGGCCCGCGCTGCCTCCGACAGCGACGTCAGCACCTGACGCAGCCCGGGCCCACGCAGCTTGGCGTTGAGGATCAGAGCGGCGACGACCAGGTCGGCGCTCGGGTCGTCGAGCTCGTCCGCGAGGCGCTGCAGGGCTACCGGCAGGGGAACCCGCACCCGCAGGTGGTCGACCACCAGCCGCAGTTGCGCCCGGATCGCGGGCGAGGCGGCGTACACCGTGGCCGGGATCGCCTGTTCGAGCCCGACGGCGCCCGCGATCGTGTCGCGCAGCGACTCGGTCCAGGCGGCCAGGCCCTCGATCCTCGCGGCGGCCTGCCGCTCCAGCCGAGCCCCCCCGAACAGCGACGACCAGCCAAGGACGAGTGCCATCGATGCGAGCGCCGCGACCGGCCACGAGGTCACCAGCAGCACCACCGCGCCGACGATCACGGCGATCACAGCTTGCCGGCCGATCCGCTCATGCCACGAGGGGCCTCCGCGGACAAGGCCCCCGCCGCGTGGCGTGGTCCCCCTCAGTGCAGCGACGAGGAGCACGACACCACCACCCGCCACAGCGCCGAGGAGAGTCACCAACAGAGAGGCGGTGGGCATCAGAACCCCCGAGCCCCGGCGTAGCCCGGGGCGTAACCCGGGGCGTAACCCGGGGCGTAACCCGGGGCGTAACCCACGGCGGTGAGGTCGCCGATGCAGCCGATCGGTGCGGCCGCAACGGCCGTACCGTCGGCTGCCGGGGCGAACACCTCGCTCGACAGGACCCGACCGTCGACACCGTTGACCTCACGGATGCTGGATACGAACCTGCGGAGCCGACCGCCCTCGTGGAAGTCGTTCTGCTTCTGGACGAAGACCACGAAATCGATCGCGCCGGCGATGAGCATCATGGTGGCCTCGACCGGCAGTCGCTCGACGGACTGGATGGCGTAGGTCGAGATGCGGTTGAACACCTCGATCGAGCTGTTCGCGTGGATCGTGGACAGCGACCCGTCGTTGCCCTGGCTCATGGCGTTGAGCATGGTGACGATCTCGTCCCCCAGCACCTCGCCAACGATGACGCGGCTGGGGTTCATCCGCAGGCTGCGCCGGACGAGCTCAGCCATCGTGATGGCCCCGTTGCCCTCGGAGTTGGGCAGCCGCTCCTCGAGGGCCACGACGTTGGGGTGCAGGTCGACGAACTCCCCGAGCCCCAGCTCCAGCGCCCGCTCCACGGTGATCAGCCGTTCGTACGGCGGGATCTCGTTGGCCAGCGCGCGCAACAATGTCGTCTTGCCGGCGTTGGTGGCACCGGCAATCATCACGTTCTTGCGCGCTGTGACCGCCGCGGACAGGAACGCAGCCACCTCCGTGGTCATCGAACCCAGCCGCACCAGGTCCTCCAGGTGCACCCGCGCCAGGCGGGCCCGCCGGACCGACACCGACGGCCGGGCGCAGACGCCCATCACCGCCGACAGCCGACTGCCGTCGGGCAGCCGAATGTCCAGCTGGGAGTTCGCGGAGTCGAACGGACGGCTGGTCAAGCCGGAGTACGCCCCCAGGATCTGGACCAGCTCCACGAGCTCGTCGTCGGACTCGGCGACTGGCGGCATCCTGGCCTCGCGGCCGTCCGAGTACTGCACGAAGACGTTGTCGTAGCCGTTGATGTCGATGTTCTCCACGTCGGGGTCGTCCAGGAGCGGTTGCAGGCGGCCGACACCGAACAGGGCCGCGTGGATGCCCGAGGAGATGTCCTCCTCTTCGTGCGGGCCTGGCGGCGTGCGTCCGGCGGCGAGCTCCGAGCGTGCATAGCCGTCCAGCACGCGGTTGATCACCGCGCGCGCGAACTGCCGCTCGTCCTCGCCGGACATCGGCAGCATCCCGGCGGCAGCATCGTCGCGTCGCTGCCGGGCGAGCACATCGGCGACCTCCTCCCGGAGGCGTCGCACCAGCGCCTGGTCCAGAGCCATGGTCCCCCTTGATCAGATGCGCAGGTGCGCGAAGTCGTGGCTCGCCGCAAGCTCGCGGATAGGCTCGACGAGCAGCCGGGCGGAGCGAGCGAGCAGGGACCTGCCGATGCCATGGTCGACGCGACCGGCCAGGGCATCCGCGGCACGCCTGTCCTCCGCGATCCGACCGAGCACGGGCGTCCCCAGCCCTTCGTGGGCGAGCAGCTGGCTGAGCGCACGGACGGCGTTCGTGTCGCGTGCTTCGGTCACCACGACGACGCCGACGGCCGGTCCGGTACCGGCACCGGTATGGACGGTGGCCAGCCACCGCAGCCGCTCCCGCAGGTGCGCGTAGGACTCCAGGCGGGGCCGTACGACCAGGAGCAGGACATCCGCCGCGCCCAGCACGGGAAGCACCGGGGTTCCCGGTGTCACCCGTCCGCAGTCAACGACGACGTCGGTCCCCGGCAGGCCCGAGAAGGCGGCAGCGAGGGCCGGCCACGCCGGCCCGATCCCGGTCACCTGGTCAGGGTTGGAGACCCCGACCAGCACAGCAAGGCCACCGTCAAGGTACTGGAGGTGACCGGACAGCGCGTCTGCCGCCAGCCCGCGACGTGCGTCGGCGGCAAGAGAGAGGAGGCCCCGGTCCGGGTCAAGGACGGCGCCACCAGGTCCTCTGCCGAGGAGAGCGACGTCACCGCCCGCTGGATCGCAGTCCGCGAGCACCACGTCCTGGGGCCAGACCGACGCCAGCACACGAGCCGTCGTGGTCACCCCCGGCGAACCCTTCGCTGCAGCGACCGCGATCAGCACCTCAGCCTCCCCCGCCGGTACCGCGCTCCACGAGCACCACCGCGAGGTCCCCAGCGGCCGCGACTGCGGCGATCTGTGCGCCGTCCTGGCTCGGGACGATGAACGTCGCTGCCGCAACACCGGAACCCGTGGTCGCGCGATCGGCAGCGTAGTACGAGCTGACCCGGGCCTGCTCGACCAGCACCTTCCCGGTACCGTCGGCCACCCGCACGAGCTGCACGACGTCCCCGGCGAGCAGGCCGCTGGC
>Ga0209538_1000244_pt1 | contig 33601 bp, 36 predicted proteins | sample BarGraNGADG00211_2_FD_184492 | JGI IMG/M metagenome (GOLD analysis project Ga0209538, IMG submission 184492) | Arctic peat soil microbial communities from Barrow, Alaska - Barrow Graham LP Ref core NGADG0004-211 (SPAdes) (version 2) | ecosystem: Environmental > Terrestrial > Soil > Wetlands >... | reverse complement strand
TCGCCGCCGGCGACATCGTCTGGCTCGCGGGCCCCGACGACATCAGCCTCGGCGACACGCTGGCGGCGCCCGAGGTCGAGGCGGCCGGCGCAGCCCTGCCGCCGCTCGAGATCGAAGAGCCGACGGTCAGCATGTTCTTCCTTGTCAACAACGGCCCGTTCGCCGGCCAGGACGGCCGCGCCGCGACGCTGCGCCAGATCAAGGATCGGCTGGAGCGCGAGCTGCGCGTCAACGTCGCGCTTCGTGTCGAAGACCTGGGCCGCCCAGACGGCGTGAAGGTCAGCGGCCGCGGCGAGCTGCACCTCGCCATCCTCATCGAGGAGATGCGCCGGGAGGGCCTCGAGCTCTGCGTCTCTCGGCCCGAGGTGATCACCCACCGCGACGCCAAGGGCAAGCTCTTGGAGCCGCTGGAGCAGCTCATCATCGACGTGCCCGACGAGTACCAGGGCGCCATCATCCAGGAGTTGAGCCTGCGCAAGGGCGAGCTGGTGGCCGTGGAAGCGACCGGCAGCGGACTGGTGCGTCTCGAGTTCACGATCTCGACCCGTGGCCTGATCGGCTACCGCAACGACTTCCTCACCGAGACGCGCGGCCTGGGCGTGATGAGCTCGCGGTTCACGGGCTACGGCCCCTGGCGCGGCGAGTTCCCCGGCCGCGACCGCGGCTCGCTGGTCAGCCAGACCGGCGGCGAGGCGGCCGGCTACTCCCTCGAGAACCTGCAGAACCGCGCCGTGCTGTTCGTCGGCAATATGACCCCCGTCTACGAAGGGATGATCGTCGGCGAGAACTCACGCGCCGACGACATGCTCTGCAACCCCACGAAGCGCAAGCAGCTCGGAAACTACCGGCAGTCAACCAAAGAGATCGACGCCGGCCTCAAGGTGCCGCGCCCGATCACCCTCGAGAGTGCGCTCGAATGGATCGCCGACGACGAGCTCGTCGAAGTGACGCCCAAGACGGTGCGCCTGCGCAAGCACATCCTCAGCACCGAGCAGCGCAAGAAGTTCGAGAAGCACGGGGCGGCCGAGGCCTGACGCGCGCCGGCGGCGACGTTTCGCCGGCCGCCACCAGTTCGGCTGCGCGGCGGCCGGATGGTATACTTGCCCGCGCACTGTGGCCAAGCTCGCACCCGGGCGGGATCGCATGGACTTCTTGTGGGGTTTGTGGAACGGGATCACGGCGTGGCCCCTGCTCATCATCCACGTGTTCGGCGGCTGGACGCGGTTCGCGGTCTACGACGTGCTCCGCAACGGCGGCTGGTACCAGTTCGGCTTCCTTCTCGGGTCAGGATCGCCGTTGCTCGGCATGTTCGGCCGGCGCCACGGCAAGGGGAAGTAGGCCCACGCGTAGGCTGACGCGCTCGGCTGCTACAGCCGGCGCAGTTCGGCGATCGCCTCGGCGATCACCTTCTGTTGCTTCTCGATCTCGTCGAACAGCTCCGCGGGCGTGCGCGTGTCTTCCTCGACCACGCGGTGCGGGTTGACCGCCTTGAGGTCGTAGTTGCGCGCCTCGATCTCGTCGCGCGTCACCGTCCAACTGCGCTCTGAGTCGGGCCGGTGCGCTGCGCCGCCTGCCCGACAATCCCCGACCAGCTCGAAGAAGTCGCCCATGCGGGCCAGCGTGAACGGGTTCTTCTTGCCGACCTTCAGATCGCTGACGTCGTAGTACCAGATGCGCTCCGTGGGCCGGCCCTTGTTGAAGAACAGCAGGTTGGTCTTCACGCCGGCGCCAGCCTGACTGAACACCCCCGGCGGCATGCTGACGATGCACCACAGGTCGCAGTCGTCGAGCAGCTTACGCTTGGTCTGCACGAAGGCGGTCTCGTTGGTGCGAAACAGCACGCCCTCGTCGATGACCAGGCCGCAGCGGCCGCCGAGCCCGTCGCTGCTCGGCGGCTTGAGGCTGTCGATCACGCGCTGCAAGAAGAGCACCTGCGTGGCGCCGGTCTTGTAGGCGAAGCGTGTTTGCGCGTCTTTGCCCTCCTTGCCGCCGAAGGGTGGGTTCATGAGGATGACGTCGTAGAGCTCCGGCGCACCCTCGAAGAGGCCATCGTATGCGGCCGTGCCCGTCAGCGTGTTGCCGTGCCAGATGTGCGGCGCGTCGATGCCGTGCAGCACCAGGTTGGCGAGCGCGATGGGGTAGATGGCGTTGTCCTTCTCGCGGCCGTAGAAGGTGCGCTCCTTCAGCGTGACGAGCTGGTCGGCCGAGGTGATGTTGCCGTTGCCGGCGCCGGTCATCTGCTCGAACGACTGGGCGAGGAAGCCGCCGGTGCCGCAGCCCGGGTCGTAGACGGTCTCGCCGATGCGCGGATCGACGACGCGCACCATGGCGCGGATGATCTCGCGCGGGGTGAAGAACTGCCCGCCGTCGTTGCCCTTCTCGCCCATCTTGAGCAGCAGGCCTTCGTAGACCTGCGACAGCGTGAACACGTGGGTGGGGTCGACCGCGGTGTGGTCGATCTCGTCGACCTTGTCGATCACGTCGAGGAAGTTGCGCTCGGTGTCGATGCGCGTGCGCTCGACGGAGCTCATGATCTGGCTGATGACCTTCTGACGCGAGTTCGCCTGCGGCTGCTCGCCCAACCGCCGCAGGTAGGGCAGCAGTTCCTCGTGGAGGAAGTGGAAGAAGGCGCCAAGCGCGCCCGACTGCAGTTCGGCGCGCTTGGCGCCGTCCGGCGCCGCCCAGTCGCGCCAGCGATACGGCGCCGTCAGTGACGGCTTGTACTCGATGCCGACCGCCCGCGCCTCGCCGGTCTCGATCTCTTCGCGCTCGTCGAGGATGCGCAAGAAGAGGATCCAGGTGAGCTCGGGCACGTACTGCAACGTCCCGGCGCAGTTGGAGCGCCGCATGATGTCGCAGATCGCCTTGACGACCTGATTGACCGACTGCTGGGTGGCGAGCTTCTTGGCGTTGCCGTTCGTAGCCATGAGCGCAGTCTATCGGCTGCCGGGGACGAAGCCGACATCCGTGCGGCTTTCAAAGCGAGGCGCGCTTTGAAAATGGCGCACCTGTTTCTTTCAATCCTGTCGAGGGAGGAGGCTGAGCCGTCAGTCCTTTACAGACTAAACGCGACTTATCAACGAAAGGAGAGCCGCGCCCGTGCAGGGTCGGGCAGGGGGCATTGAACGGTTCTGGCCGTTTTCGTTCGATGCCTCCGTAGCTTTGAACGCCGGTGTTCAAAACCGCGTCGGTCGACTGGCGCTGTCCTCAGACGCTCTTCGCCCGGACGATGACCTCGACCTCGCAGTCGAGCACCTGGAGCAGCGCGAGCATCTTGTCGACCGACTTGCGGTAGTTCGTCGTGTCGAGGAGGCGGTAGAACTGCGCCGGTGACGTGCCGAGCCGGCGGATGATCTCGCGCTTGGAGAGCGGACTCGCTTCGATGCGCTCGAGGGCCTCTACGGTAAGGTTGTAGAGGAGCAGGTCGCGCATGTAGCCCGGCTCCTCGTTGTAGTCGAGCACGTGGTCGATGTGGACCGAGCCCTCGGCGCCGGACGCGAGCAGATAGGTGAAGCCTTCGCGGCCAAGTTCTGGGTCGATGTACAGCTCGACCAGCGGGTCGGATGGAGTCGGCGCCAGTTCCGCCTTGCTGTAGGGAAAGGGCCACTGCCCACGACGCGTCTTGACCTCGAAGGCCCGCTTCCGGTTGTTCGCAGTGACCGATGTGATCTTCACAGCAGACCCTCCTCTTCAAGCTCGCGGATGAGGGTCACCAGCTTCCCGGTGGCGAATCCCTGCATCGGCCTGTGGAGCTCCAAGTCCCACTTCAGGACCAACCTGCCGTCGCGCAACACGTGCGCGTGCCGGGGTGGATGGTCGCCTTGCCAAGTCATGAAGATGTAGCCTCCGCGGCCGATCTTGGTCACGGTAGATGATACCTCCAGAGGTAACGCTTGGCAAACGAGAGAGAGTGCTAGAGGTAGTGTGACGGCGCCCGGCTTGCCACCTTGCTGTGCAGCGGTCGACAAACCTGACGAACCTCAAGGACTGCAAGGACAGGGACCAGGAGGTCCGGCAGATAGATGCACACATTCAGTACCTGGTCACCTGGAATGAACTTCGCGGACGCAGCGAGTCGACGAGGCCGGCCGGTGAGTGACTGCAGCTAACGTGTCGTGCATCACCTGCGAGCGAAGCAAGTCTGTTGGATGCGCGGGTTAGCCGTGATGCTACTTGAAGATGATTGAAGTCACGTCCTCGACAAACGCCGACATGAGCCGGCGTCGGCGATGCGCTTGAGCAGGTTCACGGCGATGAAAGTCTTGCCGGAGCCGGTGGCGAGCGAGAGCAGCGCCCGCTTGGGCGTGCCCGCTCGCGCGCAACGCGCGATCTTTTCGAGCACGGCGCGGATAGCGGCATCCTGATAGTAGCGGCGCGTGCCCTCACCGCTGGGGTAGCGCTGGAGAAGCGGGGCGGCGGCGGGGTCGTCGAGCGAGAAGCCGATGCCCTGTTCGTAGCGGGCTCGCAGCTCGGCCGGCGTCGGAAACTTGGTGAGCTTGCGGGGCGCGTGCGTGAGTCCGGTGAAGCGATCGAACTCCACGAACAGGTGGCCGTTGCTGGCGAACACGAACTGCACGTTGAGGCGCTTGGAGGCGGCGTAGAGCTTGGCCTGCTCGAGGCCGTGGCCCGGCGGCTTGTCCTCGGGCTTGGCCTCGATGAGGGCAATGGCGACGGGCTGCGAGTCCGGCGTGGCCTTGACGCGCAGCGTGTAGTCGGTGCGGCCCTTGGTCTGCTTGAACGGCCGGCCGTTGATGATCTCGATGGCGCCGGCCGTCTCCTCCCGGCGGATGAGGTCCTCGGTCCAGCCGCGCGCGTGGATGGCGGGATCGATGAGTTTGGCGCGCGTATCGGCTTCAGAAAGCCCCAGAGCTGCCCCCAGCATCCTCGCTCAGCCGCCGCGTCCGAACTCTGGCAGCCGAATGTCCACCACTAATAGCCTAGTCTAGCGTGTTCATGGGACGATACGCTGGTGGCAGCCCCGCCGGTCGCTCTCCGTTCATGAGGTTGCCGTCGAGGCCGTCGGGGGAGGTACTGGCCAGGACGCACGCGGTGATCGGCTTCGAGTAGGGTCCTCACGATGACGCTTGACGATATGAAACGCGCCTCGGCGAATGCGGCGCTCGAGTACGTGCTCACCGGCGCGACGATAGGTGTCGGCACTGGTAGCACCGCCGAGTTCTTCATCGAGGCGCTGGCGGCGCGGCCGGGCCAGATTGCCGCCGCCGTGGCCAGCTCGCTGGCCGCCGCCGCCGCCCTCCGTGCCGCCGGCATTCGGGTGGTCGATCTCGAGGAGGCGTCGTCGCTGCCGCTGTACGTCGACGGCGCCGACGAGGTCGACCCGCACCTGCGCCTCATCAAGGGGCGCGGCGGTGCGCACACGCGCGAGAAGGTGCTGGCAACAGCCGCCGAGCTGTTCGTGTGCATCGTCGACGAGTCGAAGCTTGTCGACCGACTCGGCGGGGCGCCGGTGCCGCTCGAGGTCGTGCCGATGGCACTACCTCTCGTCGCCCGGCGCCTGACTGCTCTGGGCGCCACCGTCGCCGAGCGCCCCGGCTTCGTCACCGACAACGGCAACGCCGTCCTCGACGCGATGGAGCTCGACCTGTCAGACCCGGAGGGTCTCGAGCTCGAGCTCGATGCCATCCCCGGCGTGGTGGAGTGCGGGATCTTCGCGCGCCGGCGCGCCGACGTCGTGCTGGTCGGGGCCGCGGGAGGTGTGCGACGGCTCAGCGGTCGTCGAACACCATGATGCTGCCGCTGTAGCAGCACACCCAGACGCTCTTGGACGGCGCGTCGTAGGTGATGCCGATGGGCGCCGCGTTGGTGTTCACCACCTGGATCACCTTCATGTCGCTGGTGCGCACCTTGCTCATGGTGTTGGAGCCGTAGTTGACCACGTACAGCGACCTGCCGTCGGGCGCCATCGCCATGCTGCGCGGCTCCGAGCCGGTGTAGACCTTGTCGACGACGCGCGTGTCGGCGATGTCGATCTTGGCGATGTTGCCCTCGCCGTTGAGCGTGACGTAGAGCTTCTTGCCGTTCGGGCTCATGATGATGTGCCGCGGGCGACGGCGAACGCCGCGGCGGCGATCGCCACGACCAGCACGACGACGGCGACCAACGCGAACCGGCGTCGCCGGCGGTACACGCGGGTGCGGTTGCGGCGCATCCGGCGGTCGGTGCGATAGGCCATGGTTGGGGAGTGTAGCTCAGCCCAGGGCGGCCTGCAGGCGGCGCAGCGCCTCCTGCAGGGTGCTCCGCGGGCAGGCGAAGTTGAGGCGCAGGAAGCCCGGGTCGCCGAAGGCGGCCCCGGGCGACAGCGCCACTCCCGCCTTCAGGCAGGCCTTGGCGGCGTCCGCGCGGTCGAGCCCGCGCACGTCCAGCCAGGCCAGGTAGGTGGCCTCGACGTGCGTGATCGTCACGCGGGGCAGCGACTCGGCGATGAAGCTCTCGACCAGGTCGCGATTGCCGCGTAAGTAGGCGAGCAGTTCGGCGAGCCAATCGCCTCCCTTGCGGTAGGCCGCCTCGGCGGCGTCGATGGCGAAGCAGCCGGGGAAGGGGAGGAGCCCCTCGCCCGGCCGCATGAATCGCCGCCGCAGCTGCTCGTCGGGCACGATCGCGAAAGCGAAGTTGAGACCCGGCAGGTTGAAGGTCTTGCTCGGCGACATCAGCGTCACGATGCGGTCGGCGTCGCCGGGGGAGGCGAGCGCCGCCGGCATGTGGGCCAGTTCGTCGAGGATGAGGTCGCAGTGGATCTCGTCGGAACACAGCACGAGGTCGTGGCGGTGGCAGAAGCGCACGACCGCCGCGACCTCGTCCCGACGCCACACGCGGCCCAGCGGGTTGTGCGGATGGCAGAAGAGGAGCACCCGGGTGTCGGGGGTGACGGCCGCCTCCATGGCTTCAAGCGGCAGCTGCCAGCGGCCGCCGGCGAGGGCCGCCGGCACGGTGACGAGCCGGCGGCCCTGGTCCGGCGGCGCCTCCAGGAACGGCGGGTACACGGGCGTGACGGTCATCACGGCCTCGCCCGGCCCCGCGAACGCCCGGCAGGCGAGGTTGAGGCCCGGCACCACGCTGGGCAGCCAAACCAGCCAGTCGGGCTCGATGCGCCAACCGTAGCGTGCCACCAGATGCGCGCGGATTGCGTCCACGAGGGAGTCGGGCAGCAGCGCGTAGCCGAAGACGCCGTGAGCAGCGCGCTCGCGCAGCGCGGCTACCACCGCCGGCGGCGAGACGAAGTCCATGTCCGCCACCCAGAGGGGGAGGACGCCCTCGGGGTACTTGTCCCACTTGAAGCTGGCCGTGCCCATTCGTTCCACGGGCTGGTCGAAGTCCACGCGCGCTCCTCAACGTCGTCCGGATGCCGCCGCACACGGTATCAGACGGCCACGGGGCGGCGCGGACCGCGTTTGTCCCGTATTGTGAAGGGTTGTATCCTCAAACGTTATCGCGTAGCCGGCCCGACTCGCCGCGCGGCGAGCAGCGGCCACATTCAAAGGACGCTCATGAAGATCCGCCTTATCGAGCCCGAAGCCCCCAGCATGCACCTCTGGTCGCACTCCTACTTCGTGCGCCTCGGCCTCCCCATGATCGGTGCGAGGCTCAAGCAGCTCGGCCACGACGTGCGCATCTACAACCCGCAGCTGGCGCCCATCGATTGGGACGACGTGCACACCGCCGAGCTCGTCGGCTTGTCGAGCACCACCTCCACCACCCCTGCCACCTACGCCATCGCCGACGGCCTGCGACGGCGGCGCATCCCGGTGATCGTCGGCGGGTCGCACGTCACCTTCATGGCCGACGAGGCGCTCGAGCACGTCGACTACGTGGCGCGCGGGGAGGGCGGCGAGGCGATCATGGCGGAGCTCGTGGAGGCGCTGCGGGGCGCGCGCGAGCTCGAGTCGATCACGGGTCTGTCGTTCAAGCGTGACGGCGCGATCGTGCACAACCCACTGCACGAGCGTTGCGCCGACCTCGACACCCTGCCGTTCCCCGATCTCACGCTGATCGTCGGCAACGAGCGCCTTACCAGCACGCCTATCATGACCAGCTGGGGCTGCCCGTTCGCCTGCAACTTCTGCTCGGTGACGGCGATGTTCGGGCGCAGGTACCGCTTTCGTAGCGCCGAGAGCGTGGTCGCCGAGATCAAGGAGAAGAAGCCCGAGAGGATCTTCTTCTACGACGACAACTTCGCCGCCGACAAGAAGCGTCTCAAGCGGCTCCTGCGCATGATGATCGACGAGGGTCTCGTCATGCCCTGGGGCGCCCAGGTGCGCACCGACGTGGTGCGCGACAAGGAGCTGCTCGAGCTCATGCGGGCCTCGGGGGCCGACTTCGTCGCCCTCGGCCTCGAGTCGGTCAACCAGGCCACCCTGGACGGCTACGAGAAGTCGCAGACCGTCGGCGACATCGAGCACGCCATCAAGGTGCTGCACGACTACGGCGTCCGCAGCCACGGCATGTTCGTGCTGGGCGCCGACAGCGACACCCCGAGCTCCGTGCGCGACACGGTGACCTTCGCGCTCAGGAACCACATCGACACGCTCATGCTCAACATCCTCACGCCGCTGCCCGGCACCCAGCAGTTCAGCGACCTCGACGCCCAAGGCCGCATCATCACCAAGGAGTGGTACCTGTACGACGCGCAGCACGTGGTCTTCGAGCCGCGGCAGATGAGCGCCGCGGAGCTGCAGCGCGAGGTGCTGCGCGGCCAACGGCGCTTCTTCCACGCGGAGCGCCCCGTGCGTAAGTTCGCCTCGTGGGTCCTCACGCGCCGCGAGCGCAGCTTCTCGCGGATGCTCGAGTACGGCTGGTGCTGGTGGTACGCGCGCATGTGGTGGCGCGACCCGCGCAACCGCCGGCACATGCGCATGCTCGAGCAGCGGCGTCGGTCACAGCCGACCGGCGTGCTCGAGGGCGCGCAGCGGGCGTAGCCTCAGACGGCGCGCCTCTCGCGGGCGTCGCGCCGCCGGCCGTGCGTGTCGCCCTGCTTTTGCGGGAATCACCCTCCTGCAAGGTGCGCGCCTCGTGCGCGCGGCACCGACAGGAAGGCGACACGATGGCCATCGCGACATTCGCGGCCGGCTGCTTCTGGGGCGTCGAGCAACGTTTCGCGCAGCTCGACGGCGTCACCGGCATCGAGGTCGGCTACACGGGCGGCGCCACGCCGCACCCGACGTACAAGCAGGTGTGCTCGCACAGGACCGGTCACGCCGAAGCCGTGCGCCTCGAGTACGACCCCGAGCGGATCACCTATGAGCAGCTCCTCGCCGCGTTCTTCGGCATGCACGATCCCACGCAGCTGAACCGCCAGGGCCCGGACGTGGGCGACCAGTACCGCTCGGCGATCTTCTTCCATACGGCGGAGCAGGAGGACGCCGCTCGCGCCGCGCTGCGGGCTCTGGAGGCGGAGGGAAGGTTCCGCCGGCCCATCGCCACCGCCGTCGTGCCGGCGCCGGGGTGGTGGCCGGCCGAGGACTATCACCAGAAGTACTTCGAGAAGCACGGCCGCTTCGGCTGCGCGATCTGACGGGCCGGGGGGCCTTCGGCCGCCAGCCGCTCCCCCGAGACTCCGGAGGCTCAGGGCGCCGGCGTCTCCGTGGGCGACGGCGAGGGCGTCGGCGTCGGCGTCGGTTCCGGGTCCTTGAGGCCGTACTTGTCGAGCAGCGTCACCGTCTTCTCCGAGAGCAGGTGCTGGTACTTGACGCGGCCCGGTTCCACGAGGTGGAAGATATCGAAGAAGTCGCGGTCGACGAAGCGCGCCGCGGCGACGAACGTGAGCCAGGGGATGTGGTACTTGGCCGCCAGCCGCTTGCAGCCGGCCTTGTACGTGTACACGGGCGAGTCGAACGAATGGCCGATGATCGGCAGGTCGCGAGGGAGGTCGACGAGCACCGGGTGCAGCCCCCGCTTTTGGCAGGCGACGATCAATTGCTCGAGTGTCTTGATGTTGTAGCTGTAGTGCGCCTTGAACTCGGGCCACCGCCTGGTCAGCCAGTACTTGACGTAGTAGCGCTTGAGCGATGCGCTCTGGATGCGCTTGTGGATCGAGTAGACGTGCTGGTAGTAGACGTCGGGCGGGATCTTGGGGTCGGGCAGGTTGAGCGAGGGGTCGGAGGGCGAGTTGCAGAAGCGCCCGATGTTGATGCCTACGTAGACGATGGCGGGCATGTCTTGGGGAAGGAGCTCGGCGACCTCGCGGTCGATCTTGAACGTGTCGTGCTTGCTGCCCAGGTTGTAGGCGACCACGGTGGGGCCGAGTTGGCGCAGTATCTGTGCGGCCCAGTTCTGATCATCGATGGTGCTCTCGCGCGCCGACGAGCCGCCGAGCAGGATGACTACTGGCTGCTCCGGCGGCTCGACGCGCAGGTTGGCGACGATCTGCAGGCAGTGGACGCGGTCCTTGCTGAGCGCAAGCGCATGGGCCGCCGCGGCATCATCGGTGGTCGTGAACGCCTTCGGGTACGCGGCGCCGGCGCGCGCCTGGCCGGTCAGGAAGGGCGCGCCGGCCGTCGCCAAGCAGGCCAGCGCCGCGAATGCGGCGACGATGAGAGGCGCGCGGCGCATCACGGGGTCGCGCCTCCGGCCATGTCGTACTTCTTGAGGAGCTCCACAGTCTTGGTCGAGAGGAGCCCCTGCCACACGGTGCGCCCGGGTTCGACGAGGTGCCAGAGGTCGTAGAAGCTGGAGTTCGGCAGCTTTGCCTGGGCGACGAAGCTCACGTACGGGATGTCGTACTTCTTGGCCAGCGCCTGGCAGGTCTTGCGGTAGCGGGAGACCGGCGCGTCGAGCTGGTGACCGATGATGGCCGTGTTGCGCGGCAGCTCGAAGAGCACGGGACGCATGCCGCTCTGCCGGCACACCTTGACGAGCTTCTCGAGGACGCCGGCGCTGGTGGCGTAGTTGCGCTTGAAGACGGGGTACCGATCGGCCAGCCAGGCCCGCACCAGCCTCTTCTTGTTGGCGACGCTGAGGATCTTGCTCTGGCTGTAGGAGTGCTGCTTGTACGCCGGCAGCGGGGTGACCGGCTTGGGGAGCGAGATCGTGGCGGTCTTCTGGGCCGACGTGAAGGCACCCAGATTGATGCCGATGTAGACGATGGTGGGTCCCTTGGGGAGCGCCTGCACGATGGCGACGTTCTGAGCCAAGGTGCGATTGCGCGCGCCGAGGTTGTACGCGGCGGTGGCGGGGCCGCCCTTGACCTCGATCTGCCAGCGCCAGTTGCTGTCGCTGATCGTGGACTCGCGGGCAGCCGAGCCGCCGAACAGGACGACGACGGGCTCGACGGGCGGCTGCGCCTTGAGATTGGCCACGATCTGCAGCACGTGAGCCCAGTCGCTGACGCTTGCAGTGCCGGCGGCCGCAGCTTCCCCGGAGCTCGATCCCGTGGCGACGACGGTGGCGGGCACTCCGCCCGTGGTCGCCTGCGCGGAGCAGGCGCCGAGGAGGGCGGCGACGACGAGCAGGCAGGCGGTCCACGCAAGCGCCGCCGCGACGCGCGGGCGCGCCGCAGACTGCGTCGATCGACGGTGTGTACCGATCCCCAACGTTCCCTCCAGCTTCAAGAAGACTGTAGCACTCGGGTCGCGCCGCCGCGACACGGCCACCGGCGCGGATGTAGTCTTGCCGGACAGCAGCAAGCCGTCCGCCGAGGAGGTCACCGCTCGTGAAGTACCGCCGCATGTCCATCGAGAAGGAGTCGCCCGAACAGCTGGGCTACGACAAGATCCGCTTCAACCTCACCGAGAGCTCGGTGCGCGACCGCTCGCTGGCCGACCTCGGCAGCGAGGTCGGCGACATGCTCCTCTTCTACGGCGACCACGCCGGCAACGACACGTTTCGCGAGCTGATCGCCGCGCAGAGCGGCGGGGCGGGCGGCGGCGTGGGCCGTGACGACGTGCTCGTCACGGCGGGCGCCGCCCAGGCGCTCTTCATCATCGCCACCTCGCTGCTCGACAAGGGCGATCACCTCGTCGTCATCCGGCCCAACTACGCCACCAACATCGAGACGCCGCGGGCTATCGAGGCCGACATCAGCTACCTCGATCTCACCTTCGAAGAGGGCTTCCGCATCGACCCCGACAAGCTCATGGCGCTGGTCTGGCCGCGCACGAAGTACGTCAGCATCACGCTGCCGCACAATCCCACCGGGGTGACCATGAGCGAGGCCGACCTGCGCAGCGTCGTCGGCCGGGTCGAGGCTGCCGGCTGCCGGCTGCTCGTGGACGAGACCTACCGGGAGATGACGTTTGGCGACCCGCTGCCTGTGGCAGCCACCCTCAGTGAGTGCACCATCAGCGTCAGCTCGCTGTCCAAGACCTACGGCATCCCCGGTATCCGCAGTGGCTGGCTCGTCTGCCGCGACCGCGAGCTCATGGCGACGTTCCTCGCCGCGAAGGAGCAGATCGGCATCTGCGGCAGCGTGGTGGACGAGGAGATCGCGGCGCGCGCCTTCGCGCAGCGCGACACCTGGCTGCCGGAGATCAACGCCTACATCCGTCGCCGGTTCGAGGTGGTCAGCAGCTGGATGGCCGGCGAGGAGCTGATGGAGTGGGTGGAGCCGCGGGGCGGCTGCGTGTGCTTTCCTCGCATCAAGCCGGACGTGCCGGTGGACGTGGACGAGTTCTACCGCGCGCTCAACGACCGGCACGGCGCCTACGTGGGTCCCGGCCACTGGTTCGAACAGTCTCGGCGTCACATGCGCGTCGGCTACGCCTGGCCGCTGCCCGACGAGCTGGAGGGCGGCCTGGCCGCCATCTCCTCGTCGGTCCGCGCGGCCCTGAGCATGTGAGGCGTGACCGTGGCGAGTGAGAAGACGGGCCGGACCGTGGAGCACGCTTCCGCGCAGTTCGCGGCCGCCGACGGTCTCCTGCTGACGCGCCAGGCGTGGCGCCCCGAAGGCGCGCCGGCCGCCGTGCTCGCCGTGGTCCACGGGTACGGCGAGCACGGCGGCCGGTACCGCGGGCTCGCCGAGGACATGGCGGTGCGCGGCTACGCGGTGCACGTGTACGACCTGCGCGGCCACGGCCGCTCGGGCGGCCGGCGCGGGCGCCTGGGCCGTTTCACCGACTACCTCGACGACACGGCCGTCTTCCTCGACGCCGTGCGCCAGGAACAGCCGGGGCGGCCCCTGTATCTCCTCGGCCACAGCCTCGGTGGACTCATCGCCGCCGCTTACGTCGAGGACCGGCCGGCCGACGGTCTGGCCGGTCTCATCCTCTCGTCGCCGTTCCTGCGCCTCGGCATGCCGGTCCCGCCGCTCAAGCTCAGCGCTGCGCGGCTGCTCTCGCTGGTCGCGCCGGCCGTGAACATCGGCAACACGCTGGATCCGGCCGACCTCTCGCACGATCAGGAGGTCGTGAGGGCCTACGGCACCGACCCGCTGAACCATCACGTGGCGACCGCGAGGTGGGCCGCCGAGGTGGTGGCCGCGCAGAGCGCGGCCCTCTCGGCGGCCGGCCGCATCCGCCTGCCGCTCCTGCTGCTGTACGCCGACGCCGACGCGGTCGCCGACCCGCAGGCCGGCCGGGAGTTGTTCGAGCGAGCTGCTTCCCCGGACAAAACGGTGCACTGCTACGAGGGCTTCTACCACGAGCTGTTCAACGAGACGGGGCGCGACGCGGTCTTCGCCGATCTCGCGGCCTGGCTCGAGGCGCGTAGGCCGGCCGGAGGGGCTAGCTAGCCTCCCGCCGGTCTGCCCACGGTGGCCATGTACACCACCGGCTCCTCGTCCTCGTCGACGCCCAGTAGGGCCGCCACCTCGTCGTCGAAGAAGGCGGCGATCTGGCAGCTTCCCAGACCCAGGGCTACGGCGGCGAGGGCCACGTTCTCGGCGATGTGCCCGGCGTCGAGGAAGATGTAGCGCCCGAAGCGCTGACCGTACTTCCAGCGCGAGCGCTCGAGCACGGCCGTCCACACGAATACGGCGTCCGCCTCGGCGGCGATCGCCTGGTCGAGCGCGGCGTGAGCGACCGTCAGCCGGTGGTCGCCGCCGCGCAGCAGCTCCAGCGCCTCGTCGAGCACGGCGTAGTGGTAGACGCCGGGCTCGAGATCCGTCACCGAGTTCGCTACTACGTAGTGTTCGATGGGGAAGAGGCCGCCGGCCGACGGCGCGGTGCGGAAGGCGAAGCCCATCTGTCGCGCCGTGACGCCGGCGGCCGCCCATAGAAGCCCGCCAAGTTCCTCGAGGCCGAGCGGCGGAGGCCCGTACTCACGCACGCTCCGCCGCCGCGCCAGCACGTCGAACAACCCCGCAGCGGAGGCTGCCTCGGTGCCTGACGTCAGGGGCGGCAGGGCGACCCTCGGCGCCTCGGGGTAGGTCTTGAACCACGAGGGCTGGCGCGCCCAGTCCATGCGCCCGCCCACGAGGTGGCCGCGGCTGTGGCGCGTTTCGCGCAAGAAACGTTCGCCGATTCTGTCGTGCATGAGCCCTCCCCTGGCTGGAGGCGGCTTGTGCCGGGTTGCTGGCAAGATACCCGGCACCCGCCGCGGCCAAAGATGGGACGGCGCTTGCTCGGTCGCCGGCAGGGAATACCGGATGTGATGGATGATGCTACCCGTGAACCAGTATCCAGACTGGAGACACGCTCATGATGTTCCAACGCAGACACCCGGTGGATATGACGCCGGCCGAGATGGCCGCTTTGTATCTCGCCGCCGACGAAGCCCGCTGGCTGGCCGAAGACCACGGCCTGTCCTCGTATTGGGAGGTCGCTCGCGTCCTGAGCGAAGCCCTGCCCAAGCAGATCGCAGAGAGCATGGAGTACTGCTGGGCACACGCCGACGTCGTGGTGCAGGAGATCGAGGGAGACAGAGGCTACTACCGGCGGCTGATGTGCCACAGCGCCTACTTGCGCGAGGGCTACCCCGAAGTCTACGAAGCGATCGCGCTCCTCGTGGAGCAGGTCCGCGAGGCTCGGGCTTGCGCCTTGGACGCCGCCGCCTGAGCCCTCAGCGGTTCTGGCCGGGCTCGCGGTACGGCGTCGGGATGAACTCCACCGACGGGCGTCGTTGCGCCCGCCGCGGATACCTGTCCATCAGCTCGTAGACGCCCTCCGGGACCGCGTTGCCGACGGGGAGGCCGAGCTCCCCGGCCTGTTCGCGGCGGATCGGGTAGTCGTGCGTCCAGCGCCCTTCGCTCAGCGTTGTGGCCAGGGTCTCGGCCTCAGCCGGCATCCTGTCGCGGACCAGATCCACCACGGTCTCGCGCACCTGGACGATGGCCTTGCGGGCGATGTCTCCAAGGATCAGCGTCTCGTCTTCGCGGTTGGGGTTCGGCTGCTCCAGGGCGGCGAGGATCGAGGCGGCGGGCCAGGCGCCGCGCAGCGGGTTGCCGAGCTGAGGGTCGACCGGGCCCAGCACCGCGTCGGGGTCCATGAGGATCTCGTCCGCGGCGAGAGCGACCAGTGTGCCGCCCGACATGGCGTAGTGCGGCACGATCACTGTCACGCGCCCCGGATGCCGCTTGAGCGCGTAGGCGATCTGATCGGAGGCCAGGACCAGCCCCCCGGGCGTGTGCAGGACGAGGTCGATGGGCATGTCGGCCGGCGTCATGCGGATGGCGCGCAGGATCTGCTCTGAGTCTTCGATGTCGATGAAGCGGCGGAACGGGATGCCAAGCAGGCTCAGGGTCTCCTGGCGATGGATCATCGTGATGACGCGCGAACCGCGGCTCTGCTCAAGAGCGCGCAAAAGGGCGCGGCGGCGGCGGTCGCGCCGCCGCCGCCGCACAGGCGGGACGATCAGCGCCGCCGCGACGAGCACGACGATGAGGATCAGGATGACTGTGGTCATGGGGGAGTGGTGCCCGTTCACGCTGCAGGCGACACCTCGTCCGCGCGGAATCGCGGCCGCCGCGTGAGCGTGGTCGATGTGGACATTCGTCTATGGCGCTCTCTGGTCGCCGCGATTCTGCCGACTGGAGAGGGAGGATTGACAGAGAGGGAAGGAGCACGATGGTGGGTACGTGCTGTGGCGCCTGCAGATATGGCGCGGAAGAGCCGCGCGGGTCGGTGTTCGCTCGTGATCGTGGTCAGGGCTGGGGAACATGTCGCAAACAGGCCCCTACAGTCGTCGTGATCCAGTCCCCAGAACGCACGGCGTTCTCGCAGACCGCGTTCCCGCGAGTGCGTGACGACGACTGGTGCGGTGACTACGAGGCCGTCGTGAGCCGCTGCGGCGGGTATGCGGGTCTGGACCACCCCTGAACGATCAAGGTCGGGCGCCCCGCTGGGCGACGGCGGCTTCTCGCAGCTCCCGCCACACCGTTTCCACGTGCGCACGCTCGGTGGCCTGGGCGCCGATGGAGACGCGGATCATCTGGCGGCCCTTGAGCAGCGACGGCGTCAGATACGAGTGGCCGGCGCGGTTGACACGGTCGGCCACGGCCAGATTGTGGGCGGCCAGCGCCGGCTCATCCTCCTGCAGCGCCGGCGGAACATGGCGCATGCACACGGTCTGCAGCGGCACGGGCGCCAGGCGCTGCCAGCCGGGCGCCGCGTCGACCTGCTCGGTCAGCCAAGCGGCATTGCCGACGTCGCGGCGAACGCGTTCCTGCAGGCCTTCCACGCCGTACTCGCGGATGAGGAACCACAGCTTGAGCGCGCGGAAGCGCCGCCCCAGCGGGATGCCCCAGTCGCGAAGGTTGCGCACGAGGCCGTCCTGGGCGGTGCGCAGATAGCTGGGATCGGTGCTCATGACCCGCACCAGGTGCTCCGAGTCGCGCACGAAGTAGGCCGAGAGGTCGAAGCCCGTGCCCATCCACTTGTGAGGGTTGAGCACCATGGAGTCGGCGCGCTCCACGCCCTCCCACATCCAGCGGTGCTCCGCGCAGATCATGGCGGTGCCGGCAAGGGCGGCGTCGACGTGGAGCCACATGCCGTGGCGCGCGGCGAGCTCCGCCATGGGCGCAAGCGGGTCGAGGGCGGTCGTCGCCGTCGTGCCGACGGTCGCCACGAGCGCGCAGGGCCGGCGGCCGGCGGCGAGGTCCTCACGCACGGCCGCCTCCAGCACGTCGAGGCGCAGGGCGTGGTCGTCGTCGGTCTCGACGAGGCGCAGATTGTCGGCGCCGAAGCCGGCGAGGTGCGCCGCCTTGGGCACCGAGCTGTGCGCCTGGTCTGACGCGTAGACCACGAGCGGCGCCTCCTCGGCCTGCAGGCCGCCGCGGTCCTGGCTGAAGTCGCTGGACCGCTCGCGCGCGCACAGCAGGGCGCACAGCGTGGCCGTGCTCGCGGAGTCGTGGATGACGCCGGTGAAGGCGTCGCTCAGACCCAGCATCCGCCGCAGCCACTCCATGACCACGTCCTCGACCTCGGTGGCCGCCGGGCTCGTCTGCCAGCTCATGCCCTGGACGCCGAGGCCGGACGACACGAGGTCCGCCAGCACCGACGAAAGGTCCGTGTTGGAGGGGAAGTAGGCGAACCAGCCCGGGTGGTTCCAGTGCGTGACGCCGGGCAGCACGATGCGCTCGAGGTCGGCCGAGATGGTCGCCAGGCCTTCGGCCCGGCGAGGCGGCTCGGCCGGCAGCTGCGCGGCGACCTCGCCCGGCTGCACGCGGCTCATCACCGGGTACTCGGCGATGCGCTCACGGTAATCTGCGACCCAATCGATCAGCTCGTGGCCCAGACGGCGGAAGTCGTGCGTGTCCATCGGTGGCGCTCCTCTCGTACATCCCGCTGCTCGGACCCGTGACCAGGCCGGCGCTCGCGTGATTTATCGTGCAGTCTACCGGCATGGCGACACCCCCCGCGTATTGGCACTCCCTGCGGATGCTGAAGAATGCAAGCAGTCTGTGGCGCTAGCCGCAGGGTAGGGGGACTCCCTCGACCCGGGAGAGCCGATGTCGAGGAAGTAGCACATGGTGAAGGCGACCTTCTCCGACGGCTGCGACGATGTCGGCGTGTGCATCGGCCGCGCGACGCGCACATCGCGGCGATCTGGGATGCGGTTGCGGCTCATTGGGTGGCCGTGCAGGATGATGCCGGCGGCGCGGGCACCCTCGCCGCGAGTGCCGAGTCCTGAGGAGAGCGACGATGCACATCAAACCCTTCGCCATCGAGCACTGGATGAACGCCCAGGAGACGACGGCCACCTGGAACACCGCCGAGACCTGCGTGGATTCGCTGCGCGTGGAGGAGCTGCTGGCCCTGACGGGCGACGGCGACGCAGTGCTCCGTCGCCTTCTCGAGACCAAGCTGACCTATGGGCACATCAGCGGCTCGCCGGAGCTGCGCGCCGCCATCGCGGCGCTGTACGGCGAGCGCATCACCGCCGACGACGTCATCACGACCAACGGCGCGATCGGCGCCAACTTCCTCTCGCTGTTCGCGCTCGTCGAGCTGGGCGACACCGTGGTGTGCGTGAGGCCCACGTACCAGCAGCTCTACAGCGTGCCTGAGGCCCTCGGCGCGCACGTCCGTCTGCTGTCGCTGCGCGAGGAGGACGGCTATCTGCCCGACGTCGACGAGCTGCGCAGCCTGGTGGGCGACTCCACCCGGCTCATCGTCCTCAACAACCCCAACAACCCGACGGGCGCCTTGATCGAAGAGCCGCTGCTGCGTGAGATCGTCGCCGTGGCCCGCGAGCACGGCGCCTGGCTGCACTGCGACGAGGTCTACCGCATGCTGGAGCACGAGCCGGGCACCACGGCGCCGTCCGTGGCCGACCTGTACGAGCGCGGCGTGAGCACCGGCAGCATGAGCAAGAGCTACTCGCTGGCCGGCCTGCGCACCGGCTGGGTGGCCGGCCCGCCGGACCTCATCAAGCGCTGCCTCGACGTACGCGACTACACCACCATCAGTTGCGGCGTGCTCGACGACGCGCTTGCGGTGCTGGCGCTCGAGCACCTCGACGAGGTGCTTGCCCGCAACTTGGAGATCGTGCGCGGCAATCTCGCCCTGGTCGACGAGTGGCTGGCCGGGGAACCGCGGCTTCATCACGTGCGGCCGCGGGCCGGCACCACGACCCTGATCCGCTACGAGTACCCGTTGCCGTCGGTGGAGCTCTGCCAGGCGCTGTTCGACTTCAACGGAGCGTTCGTGATGCCCGGCGCCGCCTTCGACGAGGAGCACTCTTTCCGCCTCGGCTACGCCTGCGCCCGCGACGTCCTCGAGGGCGGGCTGGCGGCGATCTCGGAGTACCTGCGTACGCTCGACGCCTGAGGCCGTCCGACGGCACGTCCAGGCCGGTAGGGACGCGGTGGACGCGACTCCTCCACCGATGAAGAATGGTTGTGGCGGCGACGAAAGGACCACGTGATGGGGCAGTACGCGTCCTCCAGGGAGCAGGTCGTCGCCACGTGCCGCGCCCTGCTCGAGCGCGGCTACCTGAAGGCCACCGAAGGCAACGTCTCGGTGCGCGTGCCCGGTGAGGAGGCGTTCGCCGTCACGCCGTCCAGCTACGACTACGCCAAGATGCGCGCCGACGACATCGTCGTGCTCGACTTCGAGCAGAAGCGCCTCGAGGGGACGTTGAAGGCTTCCATCGAGGCGGGGATGCACGCGGCCGTCTACCGCGAGCGCCCCGACGTCAACGCCATCGTCCACACGCACCAGCCCTACGCGAGCGCGCTGGCGCTCGTGCGCCGGCCCATCCCGGCGCTGTTCGACGAGCAGGTGCGCTTTCTCGGGCGGTCTGTCGAGATCATCGACTATGCGCCCTCGGGGACCTCCTTCCTCAAGAAGAACGTCCGGCGGACGGTCACCAGCGGCGCCAACGCCTTCATCCTCGCCAACCACGGCGTGCTGGTGCTGGGCGGCGACACGGAGCGCGCGGTGTTCAACATGGCGCTGCTCGAGAAGGTCGCGCTCGACTACCTGCTGGCGCTGATGACGGACGACAAGGTGCGCAAGGTCCCGGCGCCCATTCGCGAGATCGCCTTCGCCAAGCTGCGCGGCGACGAGAAGAAGCTGAAGAAGCAGCTCGTCGCCGCACGGGAGGCGGCGGAGGCGGCGGAGGCGGCCGCGAGCGCGGCCGGGGAGGCGCCGGCGGAGACCGCGCCTCCGGCGCCTTCACCCACCTCCGCCGACGACGCTGCCGGCCCCAGCGGCGCCCAACTCGCCGGCTACGCCATCAGCGCCTACCCCGACGTCGAGGCCGTCTCACGACGCCTGCAGGCGCTCGTGAGCCAGCCGCTGCGTCCCATTAGGCGGGACGCCATGGCCGGCTACCTCGACTACTTCGAGACGCAGTGTCGCCGCAGCAAGGAGCTCACCGAAGAAGCCAAGGAGTTCATCCCCGGCGGCGTGCAGCACAACCTCGCCTTCAACTACCCCTTCCCGCTCGCCATCGAGAGGGCCGAGGGCGCCCGCCTCTGGGACGTCGACGGCAACGAGTACATCGACTTCCTCCAGGCGGGCGGCCCCACCGTCCTGGGCAGCAACTACGCACCGCTGCGCGAGAAAGTCGCGGAGGTGGTCGCCGCCTCCGGTCCGGTCACAGGGCTGTTCCACGAGTACGAACTCAAGCTGGCGCAGCTGGTCAATCGCCTGATGCCGTCGTGCGAGATGTTCCGCATGCTCGGATCGGGCACCGAGAGCGTGATGGCCGCGATCCGCGCGGCGCGCACGCACACCGGCAAGAAGTGGGTGATCAAGATCGGCGGCGCCTACCACGGCTGGAGCGACCAGATGGTGTACGGGCTGCACGTGCCCGGCACCTGGCGCTTTGAGGCCAAGGGCATCCCGTTCGGCGCCACCGCGCGCACGCGCGAGGTCTACCCCAACGACCTCAAGGCGCTCCGCCGCAAGCTGATCGAGGACAAAGCGCTGGGCGGCACCGCGGCCGTGATCGTGGAGCCGATCGGGCCGGAGAGCGGCACCAGGCCCGTGCCGTTCGAGTTCAACGCCCGCGTGCGCGAGCTCTGCGACGAGTTCGGCGCGCTGCTCATCTTCGACGAGGTTGTGACGGGGTTCCGCCTTGGGCTGGGCGGGGCGCAGGGCTACTTCGGCGTGCGCCCCGATCTGACCATCTTCGGCAAGTGCATCACCGGCGGCTACCCGATGGCCGGCGGCGTCGGCGGCCGCCGCGACGTGATGCTGAGCTTCGCCTCCGGCATCGGCGGTAAGAGCGGCGAGCGGGCATACGTGGGCGGCACGCTGAGCGCCAACCCGCTGAGCTGCGCCGCCGGCTACTTCGCGATCACCGAGATGGAGCGCACCAACGCGCCGGTGATCGCCGGCCGGGCGGGGGACCGGCTCACCGCCGGCCTCTCCGACATCATCCGCTGCCACCGCCTGCCGTTCGTCGCCTACAACCAGGGCTCGATCGTCCACCTCGAGACGTCGGGCGTGATGCTCCTCGACCTCAAACACCCGCTCCGTCTGGCCAAAGAGCTGAAGCCGCGCAAGCACATGCTGGAGGAGATGGGCGCGGCCTACACGGCCAACGGCGTGATCACGCTCGCCGGCTCGCGCATGTACACCTCGATGGCCGACACCGACGAGGTGATCGACGACGCGCTCGAGCGCTTCGAGCGCGTGCTCTCGAGCGTCGAGGGCGTGTGAACACGGCGGCGCGCCGCCGTGTTCACCAGCGCTCGTACTTGACGAGCTCGTCGAGCGGCCGCCGGCCCGTTGCGGCTCTGTCCCTATTGGGATACCCGAGCGGCGTCAGCGCAATGGGCTCGACGTCGTCCGGGAGGGCGAGCACCTCGCGCACGGCGGCGGGGTCGAAGGAGGCGATCCAGCAGGTGCCGAGCCCCAGGGCGGTCGCGGCGAGCACCAGGTGGTCCATGGCGATCGTCGCGTCGACTTCGTCGTAAGGCTTGTCGTCCATGCGCCGCCAAGCCTCGCCGGGCACGGCGATGACGGCGAGCACCAGCGGCGCCTGAAGAAACCACGAGCGCCCGTAGACCCGCGACAGCTCCTCCTCGCGGCCTTTGGTGTGGATCACGACGATGCGGAACGGCTGCTTGTTGGCGGCGGTCGGCGCTTGCCGCGCCGCCTCGAGCACCTGCTGCAACGTCTCGTCGCTCACCGGGTCAGGCTTGTATCCCCGTACGCTGTAGCGGGATCTGATCGCCTCGAACACGTCCACGTCACCCTCCTTGCCGAGCCTCTATCGTTCCCGTGGTACAGCCTACCCCATCCGCCTGCTGGAGAGCCGGTGCTATGCTGCCGCCATGGCTGGGCGCCCAGCCCGGGCGTGCGCCCTCGCGACAGACACAAGGAGTCTCTTGATGGCAGATCTGAGGCGGCCTTCAGAAGACGGCTCGAACGCGGACCTCTCTTCTTCCACCCTCTCCGTCTGGGCGGGCGAGGGCGAATCCCTCGTGCAGGGCGCGACCCAGGTGCCGGTGGTGTACAGCGCGGCCTACGGCTACTCCGACGTGGACGCGTGGCTCGACGTGGCCCTCGGGCGCAAGCCCGGCCACATCTACAGCCGCAACACCAACCCGACCGTGCACGCCTTCGAGGAGAAGGTGCGGATCCTCGAAGGCGCCGAGGCGGCGACCAGCTTCGCCACGGGCATGGCCGCTGTCAGCAACACGCTGTTCGCGCTGCTCGGGCCGGGCGACCGCGTTGTGTCGGTCAAGGACACCTACGGCGGCACCAATAGGCTGTTCCTCGACTTCCTGCCGCGCGTCGGCGTCGAGGTCGAGCTCTGCGACACCAGCGACCACGAGCAGATCGAGGCGGCCATCGCCCAGGGCTGCCGCCTTGTCTACCTCGAGACACCGACCAACCCGACGCTCAAGGTGATGGACATCGCCCGCCTGGCCGCGGCCGCGCACGAGGCGGGCGCCGTCGTGGTCGCCGACAACACCTTCGCGACGCCCATCAACCAGAACCCGCTGGCGCTGGGCGCCGACCTGGTGCTGCACAGCGCCACCAAGTTCCTCGGCGGCCACGCCGACGCGCTCGGCGGCGTCGTGTGCGGCGGTCCGGAACTGGTCGCGCGCGTGTTCCACTACCGCGAGATCACCGGCGCCACGCTCGACCCGATGGCCGCCTACCTGCTCATCCGCGGCATGAAGACCCTGGCCCTGCGCATCGGCCGGCAGAACGAGAGCGCCCTGCGCATCGCGCAGTGGCTCCAAGAGCAGCCGGCCGTCGCCGCCGTCTACTACCCCGGCCTCGCGACCCACCTGCACCACGACGTCGCCGCCCGCCAGATGCGCGGCTACGGAGGCGTGCTCAGCTTCATGCTCGAAGGCGGCTTCGAGGCCGTGAAACGGGTGCTTCCGCGCCTGAAACTCGCGCACCGCGCCGCCAACCTCGGCGCCGTCGAGACCGTCGCCGGCCCGCCGGCCACCACGAGCCACGTGGAGTGCACGGCCGAGGAGCGCGAGGCGATGGGCATCCCCGAAGGACTGATCCGCTACTCGGTGGGTATCGAGGATGCCGGCGACCTGATCGCCGACCACACGCAGGCGTTCGCGGTCGCCTGAGCCGGATGCCCGCAAAGTACATCCTGGCCGTCGACCTCGGCACCTCGGGCGCCAAGGTGGCGCTCATCGGCGTCGACGGGCGAGTGGCCGCTTGGGAAAGCGAGCCCGTGACGCTGCGCGTGTTGCCGGGCGGCGGCGCGGAGCAGGCGCCGGAGGATTGGTGGCGGGCGCTGGTCGCCGCGACGCGGCGACTCCTCGCCCGCCACCCGGGCCCGGCTTCCGAGATCGCCGCCGTGTGCTGCAGCACCCAGGGCGAGGGCACCGTGCCGGTCGACCGCGAGGGGCGCGCCCTCATGGACTGCATCCTCTGGATGGACATGCGCGGCGCGCCGCATCTGCGGCGGCAGTTCGGCGGACTCGCGAACATGCAGGGCATGAGCCTGCCACGCATCCGCCGCTGGATCCGTCTCACCGGCGGCATGCCGTCGCCCACCGGCAAGGACCCGGCGGCGCACATGTTGCTGGTGCGCGACGCCTTCCCCGAGGTCTACGAGCGCACCTACAAGTTCCTCAACGTGCTGGACTATCTGAACCTGCGCCTGGCCGGCCGCTTCGTGGCGACCTTCGACTCGATCCTCACCAGCTGGGTGACGGACAACCGCGACCCCGTTGACGTGAAGTACGACCCCCGCCTGGTAAAGGACTGCGGCATCGACGCCGACAAGCTGCCCGAGATCGTGCCGTGCACGGAGGTGCTCGGCACGCTCACGCCCCAGGCGGCGGAGGCGCTCGGGCTGGCGCCGCAGACGCAGGTCGTCGCCGGCGCCATCGACAACACCGCCGCCGCCGTGGGCGCCGGCGCGGTGGAGGACTACGCGACGCACCTGTACGTGGGCACGTCGTCGTGGGTGTGCGCGCACGTGCCGTTCAAGCGGACCGACGTCGTCCGCAGCCTGGCGTCGGTGCCTTGCGCCGTCCCCGGCCGCTGGCTGCTCACCGCCCTCCAGGCCACGGCCGGCGGCAACCTCACCTTCCTGCGCGACAACATCCTGTATCACGAGGACGAGCTGCTGGCGGAAGCGCACACACCCGACGTCTTCAAGATCTTCGATCAGATCGCGGCGCGCGCGCCGCCCGGCAGCAACGGCGTGCTCTACACGCCGTGGATCTGGGGGGAGCGCGCGCCGGTCGAGGACCGCGCCTTGCGCGCCGGCCTCTACAACCTCTCGCTCGAGAACACGCGCGAGGACATCGTGCGCGCCTTCCTCGAGGGCGTTGCCTTCAACACGCGCTGGCTGATGGGGCCGGTGCAGAAGTTCCTCCGCCGGCCCGTCGACACCATCAATCTGGTGGGCGGCGGCGGCAACTCGGCCGTCTGGTGCCAGATCTTCGCCGACGTGCTCGGGGTCGAGCTGCGCCAGGTCAAGGACCCGATCCAGGGCAACGCCCGCGGCGCCGCCTGGATCGCCGCCGCGGGGCTCGGCGAGATCGGCTTCGCCGATGTGCCCGAGCTGGTCCAGTTCGAGCACGTCTTCGAGCCTCGCGCGGTCGACCGCGCGGTGTACGATGAGCGCTATCGGACCTTCCTCGAGATCCACAAGCGGATGCGCCCTCTCTACCGGCGCATCAACCATGAGAGGCCGGCGCAGCCGAGCAGCGCGGGGCCGGCCGGCGGGGCCCTGTCGGGCCCGGCCGGCCACAAGGGGGCGACGTGAGCGAGCAGGCGAGCGGCCAGTACCGCGTGTACGGCTACCGCTGGGTGGTGCTGGCCGTCTTCATGCTGGTGAACGTCACCATCCAGATGCTCTGGATCAGCTACGCGCCGATCACAAGCCTCGCCTCCAAGTACTACGGCGTCTCCGACCTGGCGATCGGCATCCTCGCGATGTCGTTCATGATCGCCTTCATCCCCCTGTCGCTGCCGGCCGCCTGGGTGATCGACACGCGCGGCTTCCGCATCGCGGTCGGCTTCGGGGTCGTGATGATGGCGGTCTTCGGCATCGCGCGCGGCCTGGCCGGCACGAACTACACGCTGGTGCTGCTCAGCACCATCGGCATCGCCATCGCCCAGCCGTTCCTGCTCGACTCGTGGACCAAAGTCCCGGCCAACTGGTTCGCGCAGCGTGAGCGGGCGACGGCGGTCGGCCTGGTCACGCTCGCCAGCATGCTGGGGGTCGCGCTGGGCATGGTCCTCACGCCGGTGCTCGTCAATGTGATGTCGATCGCGACGCTGCAGCTCGTGTATGGCCTGCTGGCCGCCGCTACATCGGTCGCGTTCCTGGCGCTGGCGCGGGAGAGGCCGGCCACGCCGCCGTGCCCGCCCGGCATGGACGAGCGCGCCCTCATGCTCGACGGCCTCAAGCACGCGCTCAGGGTCAGGCCCTTCCTGGTCACCCTGGGCGTCGCCTTCATCGTCATGGGCGCCTTCAACGGCGTGACCACCTGGGTGGAGCAGATCATCCGCCCGCGCGGCTTCAGCTCGACCGACGCGGGCGTGATGGGAGCCCTGATGCTGGTCGCCGGCATCATCGGTGCGGTCGTCCTCTCGGCGCTCTCCGACCGCCAGGGCAAGCGCATCCGCTTCATGGTCCTCGCCCTTGCGGCGACCGTGCCCGGGATGCTCGGCGTCACCTTCGTGTCGTCCACCTGGCTGCTCTTCGCCTTCGCCTTCGCCCTCGGCTTCTTCCTCGTGGCCGTTCTGCCGATCGGCATGCAGTACGCCGCGGAAGTCACCTACCCCACGCCGGAGGGCACCTCCAACGGGCTCATCCAGCTGTGCGGGCAGGTCTCGGTGGTCTTCGTCTACATCATGGCGGCTTTGCGTACCGCCAACGGCTCGTTCACCGTGTCGCTGGTGCTGTCGTCGGTGCTGCTCGCGGTGGGGGCGCTGGTGGTGTCGCGCCTCAAGGATGCGGCGCCGGCGCCCGCAGAGGCCTCCGGCGCGGCCCCGGCCGGTCGGCTGGCCGGCGAAGCGGCGCCGGGCGCGACAGAGACGTCGTGAACGCCGTCAGACCCGTCTCGACCGGCGCGGTCCGCACTTCCGGCGCGCCGGGATCTCGCGAGCTCCGGGTCTTCATCATCTGCTGCGCGATCATCATCCTGCATGCGCTGGTCAACGCCTTCGTGGCCTTGGAGCCGGGCGCGGCGAGGTCCGACCACCTGCTCGCCGCCCTCGTTCCAGTTGCCGCCGCCGGGCTGGCCGGCGTCCTGTACCGGCGTCTGCGGGCCGGCCTGCGCGCCTCCGTGCTCGCAGGCCATCGACACAGACGTCGCGATCAGGGCTGACGGGGCGACGGTGCGCGCCGGGAAGAAGTGAGCGCCGACCACGGGACGACCGGTAACGTCGCGTCGTCCAGCCTGCTCACCGACACGAGCTTCGTGCGCACCACCACCGAACGCGCGGCGACGTCGCCGATGCGCTGGTTGCTGGGCGTGGCCCAGATCACGGCCGCGCCGAGCACGTAGAAGAAGGGCAGCCAGTCGACGATGCGCAGCAGGTTGCGCACGAAGGCGCCGCCGGTTCCCAGCTTGGCGCCGTCGCGGCGCACCACCCGCAGGTCGCAGAGGCGTTTGCCCAGCGTCTGGCCCCAGACCGCCTCGAACCACCAGAAGTAGATGAAGGCGCCGATGAAGGCCGCCACCCACAGAGGCCAGGAGGACGGCCCTTTGCCCACCTCCGCGAAGGCGCCGCGACCGAGGAGCACCAGGTAGACGAGAAGCGAGGCAAGGAGGGTCACGGCGCCGACGACCACGAAGTCGATGAAGATCGCCAGGCAGCGGATCCAGACGCCCTGGCAGATACGCACCCGGTCCATCTCGCCGCGCTTGAACGTCGCGATGCCGCTGCGCGGGTCGGCGCCGCATTCCGGGCACCGCGGCGCCTCGGACGTGACCTGCCTGCCACACCGTGCGCAGTCGATGAACTCCACGGAGCCACTCTCCCTCGCCGTGCCTGCAGCCGTTCGGCGCAGTGGATTCTAGCAGGCGATAGGATTCACCCAGGAGGGCGACGGGCGCCGCGACGCGCCGCCTGCCCGGCTCAGCCGGCGCCCCGACATCCCACGACAAGGAGAGCGGCACGCCGACAGAGCTGGCCATCCACGCCGTCAACCGCGGCGGCATGATCGTGACCGCAGGCGACGGACGTCACACGGTCACGATGGACTACCCGATGCCGGGAGCCGAGAGCGAGGAGCTCGCCGGCCTGACGCCCTTGCGCATGCTGCTCGCCAGCCTCGCCGCCTGCAGCGGCAACTCGCTGGCCGTGTTGCTGCGCAAGATGAGGCAGCCGGTCGGCGAGGTGGAGGTCGACGCCCGAGGCCTGCGCCGCGACGAGCACCCTTCGGTGATCACCGAGATCGCTCTGGAGTTCACGGTGCACGGAGCGGGCGTGGAGCCTACCGCGGTCGAGGAGGCGCTGGCCATCTCCGAGGAGCAGGTGTGTCCGGTGTGGGCGATGCTGAAGGGCGGCACGCCGATCACCGCGACGTACTGCGTCGTCGAGGACTAGGCTTGCCGCCGTCAAGCCACGATTCGCCGCCGCCGAGCCCAAGCACAGAGTGATTACGCCGACCCAGGAGCCGCCGCGATCCAAGGGTATGAGTCGCGGCCTCATCGCCCTGTTCGCCATCGCCACCGGGCAGGCGGTAGCGAGCAACTATCTCGCGCAGCCGCTGCTCGATACGATCAGCCACGAGCTGCGCGTGTCGAGCGGCGTCGCCGGCCTCATCGTGACGACCGCCCAGGCCGGCTACGCAGCTGGGCTCATCCTGCTGCTCCCCCTCGGCGATCTGTTCGAACGGCGGCGTCTGATCACGAGCCTCGCCGTGGTCACCGCCGCCGGGCTTGCGGCGGCGGCGCTCGCGCCGTCGGTAGGCTTCTTCATGGCCGCCGCCGGCCTCGTCGGCTTCACTTCCGTGATGGCACAGATCCTCGTGCCGTTCGCGGCCACGCTGTCGGCGGATGAAGAACGGGGGCGCGTGGTGGGCACGGTCATGCGTGGCCTCCTTCTCGGCATCCTGCTGGCGCGCACCGTGTCCGGCGTCGTCGCTGAGGCAGCGGGCTGGCGCACGGTCTACTGGCTCGCGGCCGTCCTCATGCTCGTGCAGGCCACTGTGCTGTGGCTGAAGCTGCCCACCTATCGTCAGCACGTCGGACTCAGCTACCCGCGGTTGCTCCGCTCCGTGCTCGGTATCGCGCGCGCCGAGCCCGTGCTGCGCCTGCGCGCGGTGTACGGCGCCTTGTCGTTCGCCGCGTTCAGCGTGCTCTGGACAACGCTCGCTTTCCTCCTCTCGGGGCCGCCGTACGGGTACCACGAGGGCACAATCGGCTTGTTCGGGCTGGTCGGGGCGGCCGGCGCTCTGACGGCCACGGTGGTCGGTCGATTCACCGACCGCGGCTGGTCGCGCCGGCTCACCGGCGTGTCGGCGCTGCTTCTGCTTGCGGGCTACCTCCTCCTCTGGCTGGGCGGCTCCTCGCTGGCGGCGCTGCTCGCCGGGGTGGTCGTGCTCGACATCGGCTCCAACGGCGTGCACATCACGAACCAGAGCGAGATCTACAGACTGCAGCCACAGGCGCGCAGCCGCATCAATGCCTTCTACATGACAGCGTGCTTCGTGGGGGCTGCCGCTGGCTCCGCCGCGGCCGCCTTCGTGTACAGCGTGTCCGGCTGGAGCGGGACGTGCGCGCTCGGCATCGCCATCGGACTCGCGGCACTTGCCTTGTGGGCCGCGGGGCCGCGCACCGCCGCCCGCGTCCGGACCGTCGCCGATTGATGCCGCTCGCGAGCCGCGACATGATCCGCATCAGCCGCCACATGCCACCTCCCAAACGAAGGAGCACCAGCGCATGAGATTCATCGACGCGCACCTGCACACCGACATGATCGAGGACATCCAGCTCCAGAAGCTGGTGATGATGGGCATGGAGGCGGCGGTCATCCCCAGCCCGCACATGTTCCTCGGCAGCCACGACGCCGACGCGGTGCTCCTTCTCTGGGAGCGGTTCCTCACGCTGGAGGTGAACACGGCGAAGACGCTCGGCTTCGAGGCCTACGCGTCACTCTCGGTCCCGTTCTTCGGGGTGACCGCCAAGGACGCGGAGAAATGTCTCGAGAAGCTGCCCGACTTCCTGAAGCACGAGCGCGTGGTGGCCATGGGCGAGATCGGCCTGGACTGCGGGACGCAGTTCGAGATCGATCTCTTCCGCGAGCACCTGCGCATCGCCAAGGCTCATGATCTGCCGGTGATCCTGCACACGCCCATCCGCCTGGCGCCGCAGGGACCGACGATCACCCCGCAGGTCCTCGAGATCATCACTGAGGAGGGTTTCCCGGTCGAGAAGTGCGTCTTCGATCACGCCGGTGAGGAGACCATGGACTTCCGCATGACCACCGGCGGCATGGTGGGCCTCTCGATCTGCTGGGACAAGATGCCGCCGGAGGCGGCGGCCCGCTACGTGATCGATCATCCTGACCAGCGCGACCGCATCATCATCAACTCCGAGCTCGGCGGCCAGGGCAACGACTACTTCATGGTGCCCCGCGTCATGCTGGCGATGCGCCTGATGGGTCTGGACAAGGCGACCATCGACGAGGTCTGCTACAAGACGCCCAAGGACTTCTTCAAGCTGCCGATCGAGTAGCGGCCAGAGGCGCGTCGGCCGCCCGCGTCAGGCCTCGGACTGGAGCAGCTCCTCGAGCACGACGATCTTCTGCGGGACCACGTCGCTCGTGGCCCACTTGACGGCCTCCTGCAGCTCGATGGATTGGGCGAACTGGTGCGCGTTGGCGGCGCTGTCGTACTCGATGAGGACGGTGATCTCGTGCTCGTCGCCGACGGCGTGGAACACGCGTCCGCCGCGAGACCCGAGCCGGCGGCGGCGCTCCAGATCATCGAGATACACATGCTTGAAGGTCGCGTAGTCCGTCACCCTGAACTGCTGGAGCACGTAGGCCGTCATGTCTCCCTCCGATGTCGCCCTCTCAGGTGAGGATAGCACCGGGCGAGCGCCAAATGGAGGCCGCCGTTGGCGTGGCCGGCCGGATGTCCAGGTTGTTGCCGTAGTAGAGGGCCTTGGGTGGCGGCGCCACGCTGGCGACGCCGTGATGGACCGCGGGAAGAAACGCTTGACCCGCCGGCGCGCAAAGGCTCAGACTGAACTGGGGTGAGCACACCGCTAGCACGGAGAGGGGGAGAGATGAGTGAACCACGGGAGACGGCCGAAGCGGTCGAGGAGGTCGCCGAGGGCCTCTATCACTGGCGCATCCACAACAGCGCCATCGGCGGCAACGTGTCGAGCTCGCACGCCCTCGCGACCGGCGACGGCTGCGTGCTCATCGACCCGGTGCGGCTTGCGGAGGACGCCATGGCATCGTTGCCGCGCCCGACGGCTGTCGTCCTGACCGCCAGATGTCACCAACGGGCGGCGTGGCGCTACCGCACGGAGTTCGGCATCGACGTGTGGCTGCCGGAGGACGCCTCGGCCGCCGACGAGGAGCCCGACCGCCGCTACGCGGACGGCGACGTGCTCCCCGGCGGCCTCGTCGCCGTGCGTACGCCGGGCCCCGAGTGGCCGCACTACTCGCTGCTGCTCGAGGGTGACCCGGGCGTGGTGTTCTGCTCGGATCTTGTGATGCACGCCGGCGACGGCACGCTGCGCTTCGTCCCGCCCGAGTTTCACGAGGACCCCGCCGAGACGCGCCGCAGCGTGGACAAGCTGCTGGGGCTGCCCTTCGGCATCCTGTGCTTCGACCACGGCGCGCCGATCGTCGACCACCCCAAGGCGGCGCTGCGGAGGCTGCTCGACCCGTCGGCCTGAGAGGCCGGCGGCGTCACGTCGGCGCCGCTGCTACTCCAAGGAGACCAGGTGAACCCGACCATCGAGTTGATGAACGCGCGCAGCTCCACGCGCGCCTACGACGCGGCGCCGCTGAGCGACGAGGAGAAGCAGACGATCCTGCACACGACGATGCGCGCGCCCACCGCCGGCAACCTCATGCTGTACTCGATCATCGAGATCGAGGACCAGGCGCTCAAGGAGCGGCTGGCCGTGACCTGCGACCACCAGCCGTTCATCGCCAAGGCGCCGTGGGTGCTCGTGTTCGTGGCCGACTACCAGAAGTGGATCGACCTGTTCGCCATCTCGGGCGTGGACGAGCTCGACGACGTGGCGCACCGGGGCGCGCCGGGCCTCGGCGACCTGCTGCTGGCGTGTTCCGACGCCCTCATCGCCGCGCAGAACGCGGTGATCGCGGCGGAATCCCTGGGCATCGGCTCGTGCTACATCGGCGACGTCCTCGAGCAGGCCGAGGAGCATGCGGAGCTGCTCGGCCTGCCCAACCACACGCTGCCCATCGCGATGGTGTGCTTCGGGCGGCCGGCAAAGCGCCGCCGCCCCGTCCCGCGCTACGAAAAGCATGTGGTGTACAAGGACCGCTACCGGCGTCTGAACGCGGAAGAGCTGCGCGAAGCCTCTGACGAGCTCGCGCAGATGCACGCGCCGCGCGGTTTTCGGCAGGGCATCGAGAACATCGGCCAGGACGTCTACGCGCGCAAGTACGCGGCGGGCTTCACGCACGAGTTGAACCGTTCCGTCGCGCGCTGGCTGGAGCGTTGGCAGACGCCCGAGGGCTGAGGCGCGGCGCCTCAGCGGGTAGATGTCGCTCCGCAACGAGTCGCGCGCGTCGCGTTCCGGGCGAACAGCGCCCAGACCAGCAGCCCTGCCAGGATGAATGCGTTGAGCACCAGGCCGGCCGTTCTCGCCGCGCACCGTCACCCGCTGCGACAGGTCACCGTTCCCCATGTCGCTGCGGGTGATGGTCTGGATCGTCAACTCCGGTACGCGCAAGGCCGCGCGCGCCCAGGGCCTCGACCTTGCGGCGCGGGTGTACGCGGAGGAGGGCGCGCCCCGAGCCTCCTTCTGAGCCTGGTGGCCTTCCGCCGGGCAGCGTTGCCGTTGCCGTCATGGGCCCACCGCCGTACCATCGCCGCAGGACACACACTCAGCCGTGGAGGGCCGCATGGAGCGCATCAGGTTCGAACGCAGCGTCGAGAAGGCGGCCTTCTTCAGTCCCCTGGCCGGCATGGAGTTCGCCGAGCAGATCATCGAGGTGCGGCGCGACCCGCTCACCGGCATGACGGCCGTCGCCTCCTCCGAGCTCGCCACCAAGGAGGAGACGTTCTACGGCACGACGGACTGGGAGTACGCCGACGAGCTCGCGCGGAAGTCACGCGAGGGCTGTTTCTTCTGCCCGGAGAGAGTGATGGAGACGACGCCGCGGTACCCCGAGGACGTCGTGGCGGGCGGGCGTCTTCAGCGCGGGCGGGCGCTCGTGTTCCCCAACCTGTTCCCGCTGGCGGCGCTGCACGCGGTGATCACGTATCCGGACCTGCACTTTCTGCGGCCCTCGCAGTTCACGCCGGACCTCCTCGAGGAAGGGCTCGGCGCGGCGATCGACTTCGCCGCCCGCGCCGAGCGCGCTTACGAAGGCCTCGAACATCTGGAGCTGTGCTGCAATCACATGCTGCCGGCCGGCGCGAGCCTCGTGCACCCTCACTTCCAGATGTTCGGCGGCCCCGCCGTGCCGTGGCTGCTGCGCTTGATGTGGGAGTGCGCCGCGACGTTCCAGGCCGAGCACGGGGTGCCCTACTGGCGCGCGCTCGTCGACGAAGAGACCGAGCGCGGCGAGCGCTTCATCGCCGGCAAGGCCGGCTGCACGTGGCTGGCGCCGTTCGCGCCCACCGGCGGCCGCGAGGTCATCGCCGTGCTGCCCGGCTTCGGGCGCGTGGCGGAGCTCGGCGGCAAGCAGGTCGCGGCGCTCGCCGCCGGGCTCTCCAACGTGCTCGCCTGGTACGAGCGTGAAGGCCTCTCGGCGTTCAACTTCACCCTCGGGGGTGGGCCGCTCGCCGCGAGCGCGGCGGGCCATGCCGTCACGCTGCGCATCGTCGCGCGCTCGGCGTTCAAATACGAGTACCGCACCGACGATTACTTCCTGCAGAAGCAGCTGGGCGGCGAGCTCATCTTCATCACGCCGGAGGAGATCGCCGCGACGCTGCGACCCGGCTTCGCCGCCGCCTGAACAGCGCGCCGGGTACGCCCGACGGGCCAGCCGGCGCGCCCAAGATACCTCTGAGGCTGACCCGAGGGTTCCTGAGCAGGGGGAGACGCCCGGGCGGTTCCGTTTCGCAGGCTAGCGTAAGTCGCCTACCACCAGAGCCCGCTCGAGACGCACCAGGCGGGCAGCGCGACGGCAAGCAGCACGAACACGCCGATAAT
>Ga0209538_1000243_pt1 | contig 33657 bp, 32 predicted proteins | sample BarGraNGADG00211_2_FD_184492 | JGI IMG/M metagenome (GOLD analysis project Ga0209538, IMG submission 184492) | Arctic peat soil microbial communities from Barrow, Alaska - Barrow Graham LP Ref core NGADG0004-211 (SPAdes) (version 2) | ecosystem: Environmental > Terrestrial > Soil > Wetlands >... | reverse complement strand
CGTCCCGCTGTTCGCTAAAAACCTCCCACGGATCATCGAAGAGCAGCTCGAGGCGCTCAAGCGGCGGCCGCCCTCCCACGGCCGCGGCCGCGGGCGGGGGCCGGACTTGCGGCCTCGCCGCACCGACGTCGTTCGCGAGCTGGACCGCGAGGAGATGCTTCCGGCCATCTACTTCCTGTTCTCGCGTGCCGCCTGCGAGGACTCGGTCACTTACTGCTTGAGGGAGCGGCTCTCGCTCAACAGCAAGCGCGAGGCGGAGGCCATCGAGTCGTACCTCGAAGAGAAGATGCGCGTGCTGGACGCGGGCGATCTCGAGTGCCTCGACTACGCCAGCTTCCGGGCCGCCCTGAAGGCCGGGTTCGCGGCGCATCATGCGGGGGCCCTGCCCCTGTTCAAGGAGGCCGTCGAAGAGCTCTTTGCCGGCGGGTTCATCAAGGTGGTCTTCGCGACGGAGACGCTGTCGCTCGGGATCAACATGCCGGCGCGTAGCGTCATCATCGAGTCCCTCAGCAAGTGGACCGGGGAGGCTCACAGGCCCGTCAACTCCGGCGAGTATAAGCAGCTCACCGGGCGCGCCGGCAGGCGCGGCATCGACGAGATCGGTTACTCGATCGTGCTGTACCAGAAGTTCTTCAACCTGGAGGCGATAAAGGCCCTGGTGAACCGCGAGCCGCACCCGGTGATCTCGAGGTTCGAGGTCTCTTACAACATGGCGACCAACATCCTGGCGGAGCACGACCTCGACGAGACCCAGCGGCTGCTGAACCTGTCGTTCGCGCAATACTGCGCCGACAAGCGCGTCGTCACGCTCCAGGCGCGGCTGGAGACCCTCGACGAGGACCTGGCGCGCGAGCTGGAGGCGAGCCGCTGCCCAGACGCGGACGCCATGAGGTTCAGGGAGCTCGAGAGGCGGTGCGCGCAGCTGCAGCGCCGGCTTTCGACCATGACCAAGGAGCGCAGGGGCAACGAGATCAGAGAGGCGATGGTCCGCCTCCAGCCCGGGGACGTCTTCATCACGGGCAACCGGGGCTCCGAAAGAGTCCTCGCCGTGGTGCGCAAACACCAGGGCAAGAAGGAGCCGGAGGGGATCCTGGTCGTCGACCCGGTGGGCCGCTACCGGCGGATCGCCCTGTCGACGCTCAAGCAGGCGCCGCGGGTTGTCGGGGCCGTCGAGGTCGCAAAGATAACCTCGCCCACCCGGAAGGTCCGCAGGCAGGTCGGCGCCAGGATGGATTCCCTGGGCAAGAAGGCAGAGGACGCGGCAGCCCAGACCGGCAGGCCGAGTGAGGAGACCGAACTGTCCGAGGCCGTTGCGAGGGTCAAGGAAGAGATCGACAACAACCGGTGCAACAATTGCGCCCACCGGCAGCGCTGCATGCAGTCCGCGCGCCGGGTCGAGAAGATATCGAGGCAGATCGAGAGCGCGTCCAAGGAGCGGGACTCGGGCTACGACGTGGTGTCGCGAAGGCTCGCCGACGTGGTGGAGGTGCTGAACAAGTTCGGCTTCATGCGCGGCGAGGAGCTCGAGAACAAGGGCGAGCTCCTCAGGCGGGTCTATAACGAGTGTGACCTGCTGCTGGTCGAGGCGCTCGACGCGGGCATGATCTCGCGGCTCGAGCCACGCGAGCTCGTCGCGTTCGCTTCATGGTTCATCTACGAGTCGCGAGAAGCCGAGACCGACGAGGAGAAGCTCATCGCCAGGGCGGAGGAGGAGCACCTCCAGGGGATGCTCGGCGAGGTCCTCGACTGGCTGAACACCACGCTTGATTCGATGAAGACCGCGGAAGCCGAGGGGGGGCTGGACCTGCTCGGTTCGCCCGACACCGGATTTGGCGAGGCTGCATACATGTGGGCGGGCGGAGCGGAGCTGGAGGAGATGCTGTCGAGGTTCCCTGACAGGTCCATCGGCGACATGGTCAGGACCATGAAGCAGATAATCGACTTGATGCGCCAGCTGGTCGAGGTCTCGCCCGACCCCGTGCTTACCGCGAACCTTCACAAGGCCATGGATGCGGTCGACCGGGGCGTGGTGGGGTACTCCTCGCTCGAGTCGATCATCGAGCATGGTGTCCCCGCTTTGTGATTCAGCGGCTCCGCGGCTGACGACAGGAAGGCGAGATTGCCCAGATACCTGCTGACCGTCGAATACGTCGGGACCGATTACCACGGGTTCCAGAGGCAGGCCGGACTGGCGACCGTCCAGGGCGCCCTCGAGCAGGCGATCACCGCGTTCACCGGAATGGAGGTCCACGTCCAGGGTGCGGGCCGCACGGACGCGGGGGTCCACGCGGTCGGACAGGCCGCGGCGTTCGACCTCCCCGTCGAGGTCGATGCGGGGCAGTACCGCGCGAGCCTGAATGCCCTGCTCCCAAAAGGAGTGGCCGCGACCGCGATGGACCTGGTGCGTGAGGGCTTCGACCCCAGGAGGGAGGCGGCCTGGCGCGAGTACCGCTACTTCATCCTGAACCGCCGCGCCCCATCGCCGGTCCTGGAGGCTTATGCCCACCACGTGCCGAAGAGGCTGGACCGCTCTCTGATGGGGGAGGCATGCGCTCTCTTCACGGGCGACCACGACTTCTCAGCGTTCAGGGTGAAAGGTGGGCCGGACGAGGCGAACGTCCGCAGGGTCCTGGAGTGCGAGCTCACGGAGCCTTATCCCGATCTTCTCTGCTTCCGCGTGCGAGCCACCGCTTTTCTCTACCGGATGGTCAGGATCATGGCCGGCGCCATCAAGGCCGTGGGCTGCGGCCGCATGGAGCCAGGTGAGCTGGAGCGACACCTGCTTGGGGGCGAGAAGCCGTGTGCCGACCCGCTTCCCGCCAGGGGCCTCTTCCTCTGGCAGGTCTCATATCCCGGAGAGATTTATCTCAGGAAATGATCGACGCACCTGCGAAAATGCAAAAAGGTGCCTGGCCCCTTTTTGCGTTTCAGATGGGGACGCCGAAGCTCTTGCACTCGGCCTTGAACCCCGGCCAGGCCTTGTCGAAGCTCGACTTGGCAGCGCCGCCCTTGTCGAAGGAGGCCTTGTAGTCGCCTCCCGAGCTCACCGCCTGCAGCCCGCCCAGCAAGGCGTCGGCGCGCGCCTGCAGGTATCCGAGCAGGACCAGGAACTCGGCCTGGATGCCCTTCATGTCGGCGGGCGGATCCAGCGCGGCCGCCGAATCCGCGAGCGTGTTGGCGCTCCCCACGAGCGCCCGGGTATCCGCGAGCAGCCCGGCCGGGACCGACCGCGTGTTGAAGTTGACCTCCGAGTTGATGCGGTTTGCCATTGTGGTGATCCGGGCGTAGAGCAGGCTCGCCTCGTTTATTTTGGCGGCCAGCGACGACTTGTAGGCCGAGGAGCCTTTATCGCCGTTCGTCTGGTCGTTCCCTTCGGCGGCGCCCTCTGACTGGAAACTGGAAGTTGCCTCCCCCAGAACCGCCCCGCCGCTGTCGTAGGCGGTCGCCTTCAGGGTGTGTTCGCCTTTCTCGAGGCTGAGGAGGTCTGTGGAGAAGGGGGCGGACTCAATAGACGCGCGCTTCTTTGAATCGAGGAAGACGTCCACCTTCGCGACCCTGGACCGGCCCTTCACATCGAGCTCGACTGTGACGGCGTTTCCGGCCGTGGTCGATCCGTCCGCCGGGCTCTTGATGGAGATGGTGACCCCGCCGCCGCTCACGAGCACGACCGCGATAACGACTCCCGCGATCACCAGGAGCGCCAGCACGCCGAGCGCGATCGGCAGAGCGAGGTTTCTGTTTCTCTTGGTGGCGCCGATGCCGCCTGTCGGTGGAGACGCCGGCCCGCTGAGCACGGGCTCGGGCAGCACCGGGACGGGGCTCATCACCGTGGGTTGCACGGGTGTCGCCGGCCCGGGCGCGCCGGGAGCGGGCCGCGAGGGCATCTCTCCGCCGCAGTGGGGGCAGAACCTGTTGCCGCCCGCGTCTTTGCCACAGAACGGGCATCCCTCCTGCCTCACTTCCACTCCTCCTCCAGTCCTCAGGGGTTGATCCGACCGTATGATTATCGCCCCCTGGGGGGTGGGAAGGCAACGCGCGAGACAAGGTCGAAAACTGTATACAAATCAGTAACCTACAAGGTAGAGTCTCATATCATGGTTCGCAGAAAGAAACTCTGGCTGGCTCTGACGCTCATACTCGGCCTCGCGGTCGGGGCCGCGGCGGGCTACTACGCGCAAGCGAAACTCAAGGCGCCCAAGAAGGCGACCGCCCAGACTTCGAAGGCGGCGCGGAACACCACCCCGACGAAGGCAGCGAAGGGCTACTCCCAGCCCCTGCCGGCCGACGTCGAGAAGATACGGCAGACGATGAACTTCCTCTCGACGAACATCGGCCCGCGCCCAGAAGGCAAGTCCGGGGAGAAGCAGGCTACGAGCTACCTGGTCACCGAGTTCGGTAAGCTGGGCTACAAGATGGGGATGGAACAGTTCCCGCTGCCGAGCGGCCTCACCTCTCAGAACGTCGTCACGTCCGACCCGGGCACCTCAAGCGATTTCACCGTCCTGGTCGTCGCCCACGTGGACACCAGGGCCGGCTCGCCGGGCGCCAACGACAACGCCTCGGGGTCCGCCGCGGTCCTCGAGCTCGCGCGCACATTGAAGGGGACCAAGCATTTTCCCGAGTTCCGGTTCCTCATCTTCGGCGCGGAAGAAGAGAACGGTTACGGCACCTCGCGCCTGGGCTCGCGCTATTACCTGAGCACCCAGCCTCAGGCGGAAAGGGCCAAGATCCTCGGGGTGATCTCGATGGACACGATAGCGGTGGGGCCGGAGCTCACCTTCAGGAACTGGGGCCCGAAGAGCCCGCCGCTCGCGGACGCGCTGGTGGCCTACTCCAAAGGCAAAGGGTTGAACGGCACGCGCCTGGAGGGAAACAAGAGCGACCACGAACCGTTCGGCGAGACGGCCATCCCGGCGGTGTGGTTCGAGCGCATGATGCCGGGCGGCCAGAGCGATACCACAATGCACACCTCCGGCGACACCATGGACCACGTGTTCGTGAACCTGGTTGCCGAGTCGGTCGACGTCATCAGAGGTTACCTGCTGACCCTGGACGAACAGGTGAGCCGCGCGATGTCGGCCGCGGCTAAGGCGCCGGCCGCCCCCGCAGGCAACACCCAGTAGGCGTCACGGGGCCTCGACCAGAAATTCCTCGGCGACGTAACCCCGTTTCCCGGCGTTGTCCAGGCCGCCTTCGACGACCTCCACGCGGTACCACTGCTCGCCTTTGAAAGACCTCGAGGTAAGCACCCGGACTTTCCATCCGTCATAGAGCCTGGTCTGCTGAGCCCCTCCGGGGTAGTCCATCAGGTAACAGGCGTCCGGCGCGCCGGTAGTATCGATCTGCAGGACGTCGCCCACCCCGAAGCGAGTGCCGCTCTGCTGCTGGGTGCCCGTATTCTTCACGGGGGCCTTTGCCTTGAACCATCCGGAAGCCAGACCCCAACCCGCGATGCCGCCGGCGACGACCAGCAGGGCGATGAGCGCGACGAGCCAGCGCCTGCGCTTGCGGGGCCTGGAGACCTTCTGCTCAGAGGCCGGTTGCGCCGGCTGAACAGGCTCCGCGCCCGGCACCCGCCATGCGGCAATGGACACGTCGGCAAGAGGCCCCCGGGCTGCGGCGGCCTCCACCAGCATCTCGCATGCCGCCTGCAGGTCGGGGACCGAAGCGAGGGTGCCAACGATCTGTTCGGTGCTGAGGGCGGCGTACAGGCCGTGGCTGCAGACGAACAGGACCTCGCCCGGCCGTAGAGGCACCCTCAGAATATCGGCCTCAACGTGGTCCCCGATGCCCAGTGCCCTGGTAAGGCGCGTCCGGGAGCCGTCGACCTGCTCCAGGTGGTCGCTCGTGATCTGCCGCACGCCCCTGGCAGTCAGCAGGTAAGCCCGCGCGTTGCCGATGTGAGCGACAAAGGCGTTCTCGCTCTCGACGGCCGCGCAGGTGATGGTCGCTCCCATACCGGCCTTGTCGCCGGAGGCGGCGGCCTTGCCGAGCACCTCGTTCGCGGCACTCACCGCATCGGCCAGAAGGCGCTCCGCGGCCCGCCTGAAATCACCCTCGTTCTCGAAAGCGCGCGGGTCGAGCAAGCCGCCGATGGTATCGAGCGCGAGGCGGCTCGCGAGGTCTCCCAGGCCCGGGCCCCCGAAGCCGTCGGCGACGGCCATGAAGCAGATGAAGCCCTTTGCGGCGCGCGAGCTGTAGTCGCTCAGGGCGGCGGTCCCTTCGGCGCGGCCGCCTGCGCCAGCGCGCGACGCGACCCCGTACGGGCGCACGGCCGCTCCCGCTGCAGCTTGACCTTCCATCAATTAATCTCCTAAGGGTGGTCCATCATCGCCCGGCCGGCCCCGCGGGGACCCCGCCTGGGCCTGATGGTAACACGGGTGCTTTACTCACTCGAGCGGAGCCCGATCGTTCATACGGTCCATCGCTTCCTATTCCGCCATGCGGATTATAACGCTCATCACAAAGGCGGCAGCCGGGAACCCTCGGTTGCACGCGCACGTCAATCCGGTCGAGGGCGCGTTTTGAAGGAATACTCGCTGCGCACTTATAATTCTTTTTTAGAGCGCCCGACAGGCGGTGGTACATATTACGGAAGAACAAGATACAAGGAACGGAGCGGAGCTCTCCAGGGCTTCGGTGCGCCTGGCGCGCCTGGAGAAGCGCCGCCGCACCCGCAACAGCGTGCTGCTGGTTGCCGGCGTCCTCGCTATGGGCGCGGTCGCGGCCGGCGTCATCGTGCTGCTCACACTGGGGAGCGGCGGCCTCAAGGTGCCCAAGGTCACGGGCATGGCCTACTCGGAGGCTAAGAAGAAGATCGAGTCGGCCGGCCTTTTTGTGGAGATCGACCCGATGCAGGACTCGAGCGGCAACTGCGGCAAGCTCAAGGTCGAGTCGCAGGACCCCAAGGCAGGCACCGGCGCCGAGACCGACGAGACCGTGACAGTGCGCCTGAAGGGGCTGCACGAGTCCGCTGAGTTCACAAAAGACATCAAGAAGACCCCCGGAACCGTACCCTCGGGGCAGGGGACGGAATCGCAGAACCCCGCCCCGGCGCCCGCGCAACAGCCGAGCGCAAGCGGGCGCGTCGTCTGTCTCGACCCCGGGCACTCCGGCCGTTCGGGCAGTGAGATCGACCAGGCGACGGGCCTGAACGTGGGCGACAACGGTGGCGCCTCCGGAGAGCCGCAGAACATGTGGGACCTCGCACAAAAGGCGAAGGCCGGGCTCGAGGCGGCGGGCTATACCGTGAGGCTCACCAAGGACGGCGCCGGAGCGTACGCCTCACTCCGCCAGCGCGCGGACATCGGCAACGAGTGCACCATTGTCGTCCGCCTGCACTACGACGACACCGGGTACACCGGGGTCATGCGGCCTCCGGCCAACGCGGCGCGCTGCCCGCAGTCGGACCCTTCCCGGATAACGGTGGTGGACGCCGGAGTTGCGAGCGCCAGCGACGCCCTGGCCCGGGCGCTCGCGCCGGCCCTGGGGCTCGCGGTGAAGGACGACACGGGCGGCACCTCGCAGGGGAACTCTACGCCCGCAGGCCATCCGACCTGCCTGATAGGAAGCGTGCTCTCAAAGGTCCCGGTCGTGTGCATCGAGAACAAGGTGTCCCTCACACAGAACAACCCGTCGGGGCAGGATTCGGTCGCCGCCCAGATCGTGGCGGGCGTCAACAGTTACTTCCAGTCGCACTGAGCGGCCGCGTGCCACCGCCCGGCCCCCCGGTTTTGTTGACACCCGCCGGTGAGTAACCTATCATCAACAATACGTTTGACGCCCGGGCGGGCGTCATTTTTACGAGGATTAGCATGGCTCATCTGAAGCTGACCAAAAACACATATTCCGCGAAGCCGTCGGACATCCAGCGCAAGTGGTATCTGGTGGATGCCGAAGGCCAGGTGCTCGGCAGGCTCGCGACAAACGTCGCCTCCGTCCTGAAGGGCAAGAACAAGGCTATCTACACGCCGAGCATGGACACAGGCGACTTCGTCATCGTGGTCAATGCCGAGAAGATAGTCGTCACAGGGAACAAAGAGCAGCAGAAGGTCTATTACCATCACAGCGGCTACCCCGGGGGGCTCAAAGAGACCCCGTACGAGAGGATGCACGAGATGCATCCCGACCGGGTGATCATGAACGCCGTGCGCGGCATGCTCCCACACAACAGGCTTGGCCGCGCGATGATCAAGAAGTTGCATGTGTACGCGGGATCCGAGCACCCGCACGGGGCCCAGGGGCCGGAACCGCTGGAGATCAAGGGGTAGGTAAGCTTGGCAGACGAATACTTCATGGGCACGGGCCGCCGCAAGGAATCAGTCGCCAGGGTGCGCATCTATCCGGGCACCGGCGAGCTGAAGGTGAACGGCAAGGCGCTCGACGCCTACTTCCCGAACAGGCGGCACCGCATCGAAGTCCTCGCGCCGCTGGTCCACCTCGACCTGAAGGGCAACTACGACGTGGTTGCGAAGCTGGAGGGCGGGGGCATCTCCGGCCAGGCCGGCGCCATGCGCCTCGGCATAGCACGGGCGCTGGTCGTGTCAGACGACTCTCTCAGGGCCGACCTCAAGAAGGGCGGCTTTCTGACCAGGGACTCGCGCATGAAAGAGCGCAAGAAGTACGGGCTCAAGGGCGCGCGCAAGAAGCCGCAGTTCTCCAAGCGCTAGGGCGGGCAAACCTCCGGCAGATCAGACCTTGTTCCTGCATGCCGTTTTCTCCTGAATCGGCGCGGGCAGGTTCATAGAAGTGTGTGTGGTATATTTCTACCGGGTGAGCGTACGGAGGTTTTTTGAAGAAATACTTCGGGACAGACGGCGTCCGGGGAGAAGCTAACAAGGACCTGACAGCAGAGCTGGCAATGAAGCTCGGCCGGGCGGCCGTGCCGGCGCTCGGCGGGCCCGAGTGCAGCGTGGTCGTCGGACGCGATACCCGTCAATCCGGCCCGATGCTCGAGGACGCACTGGTTGCCGGACTGCTCTCACAGGGCGCCACCGTGATGCTGGCCGGCGTCATCCCGACCCCCGCGGTCGCATTCCTGACCGAAGAACTGGACGCCAGTGCGGGCGTCGTGATTTCCGCATCGCACAATCCCTTCCAGGACAACGGCATCAAGTTCTTCGGGCCCGGCGGGGTCAAACTGCCCGACGACACCGAGAAATCCATCGAGGAGCACCTCGAGGCGGACGACGCCGCGCCGGGAGGTCCGGTTGGCGAGGTCCGCGTGCTCGGGGACGCCGAGGACGTCTACGTCGAGCACCTGCTCGAGTGCGTCAACTTCGACCTGGAGGGTTATCGCGTGGCGCTCGATTGCTCGAACGGCGCCGCCTACAGGGTGTGCCCCCGTGCTTTCGCGAGCCTCGGCGCTACCACGCAGGAGGTCGGCATCGAGCCCGACGGGCGCAACATCAACCTCGACTGCGGCTCGACGCACCCCGAACTCGTGGCCGGTCTGGTCACCGGTTGGGGAGCGCAGATGGGCTTCGCGCTGGACGGCGACGCCGACCGGTGCATCTGCGTCGACGAGACAGGGGAGGTGCGCGACGGCGACTTCGTGATGTCTATCGTGGGCAGGTACCTCAAGGAGCGCGGGCTCCTCCACCCTCCGGTTGTCGTCTCGACGGTGATGAGCAACCTCGGCTTCTACAAGTCGCTCGAGGAGAGCGGGATAGAGTCGGACCAGACGCGGGTGGGCGACAGGTATGTCCTTGAACGTATGATAGAGACCGGCGCGCTCCTGGGCGGCGAGCAGTCGGGGCACATCATCTTCGGCGAGCATGCTTCCACGGGCGACGGGACGCTGACCGCGCTGATGGTGGCCGGCATCATCAAAGACACGGGCGAGACCCTCTCGTCGCTGTCGGGAGTGATGAAGAAGTATCCGCAGGTCCTCTTGAACGTGAGGCCCAGGTCGGGCCGGCGCCTCAAGCAGGGGATGACGGTATGGACCGTGGTCGAAAGGTACGAGCATGAGCTCGGGGCGCGGGGAAGGATCGTCATCCGCTCGTCGGGCACCGAGCCGGTGGAGCGGGTCATGGTGGAGGCCACGAGCGAGCGCAAGGCCAACGAGATAGCGCGGGCGATCGCGGATGCCATGCTCGAAGAGCTCGAGCATTGACAGGACACGGGAAGAATAACGATGTGCGGCATAGTCGGATACCTGGGTAACAGGCAGGCCAAAGAAATACTCTTCGAGGGGCTGCGGAGGCTCGAGTACCGGGGTTACGACTCGGCGGGCATGGCCGTGATCTCGCCCGACAAGCAGCTCTCGTGCATCAAGGTGGTCGGCAACCTCGATCACCTCGAGGCCGCGCTCGCCGACCTCGAGATACCGGGCACGGTAGGCATCGGGCACACGCGCTGGGCGACCCACGGCGCCCCTACCGAGGTCAACGCCCACCCCCACCTGGACTGTAAGGGCGACATCGCGGTCGTCCACAACGGCATCATCGAGAACTACGTGGCACTGCGAGCCAGGCTGGAGGCGTCCGGGCACGTGTTCAAGTCGCAGACGGACACCGAGACCCTCGCCCACCTCATCGAGGAATATTACGTCGACGACCTCTGCGATGCTCTGCGTCGCAGCCTGGAACAGGTGGAGGGGTCGTTCGCGGTAGTAGCGGTCCACAGAAACCAGCCCGGGGCGATAGTCGCCGCCAGGCGGGACAGCCCGCTCTGCATGGGCATAGGCAAGAACGAATATTTCATCGCCTCCGCGGTCCCGGCGTTCCTGGCGAGCACCCGCCGGGTCCTCTATCTCGAGGATGACGAGATCCTCTCGGTCGACAAGCACGGCTACGGGGTGACGACGCTCGAGGGGCTCGAGGTCGCGCGCGAGCCCGTCGAGATCGAGTGGGACCTCGACGCGGCGGAGAAAGGCGGCTTCGAGGACTTCATGCTCAAGGAGATCCACGAGCAGCCGAAGGCGGTCGCCGACACCATCAACGACAAGTTCGGCGAGACGGGCGAGATCACGGTGGAGGAGCTCGCGCTCTCGCCGAGGTCGGCGAGCGAGCTGCGCAGGATAGTGGTCGTCGCCTGCGGGACGGCGTTCCACGCCGGGCTGCTGGCAAAGTACCTCTTCGAGAGGTGGGCGGCGCTCCCCGTCGAGATAGAGATAGCCTCGGAGTTCAGGTACCGCAACCTGGTCGTCACCTCCGAGGACCTGGTGGTCGCCATCAGCCAGTCCGGGGAGACGATGGACACCCTGGCGGGAGTCAGGGAGGCGACCAGGCGCGGAGCCCGCGTGATAGCGATAGTCAACACCGTCGGCAGCCAGATGACCCGCGAGGCCGCCGGCGTGATCCTGACCCACGCGGGGCCGGAGATAGGCGTAGCGGCGACCAAGACCTTCACCGCGCAGATGGCGGCGGTGTACCTGCTCGCCATGTACCTGGGCAGGCTGCGCGGGGCTCTTCGCAACTCGAGATACAGCCGCATCGTGGACGGGCTGAAGGCGATGCCCGACAAGATGCAGGAGGTCCTGGCGCAGGCTGATGCGGTCGTGGAGGTCGCTGCCAAGTACTGCGATCGCGAAGACTTTCTCTTCCTGGGCCGCAGCGTGAGCTATCCCATCGCGATGGAAGGCGCGCTCAAGCTCAAGGAGATTTCTTACATCCACGCGGAGGGTTATCCCGCGGGCGAGATGAAGCACGGGCCCATCGCCCTGCTCGACGACAGGGTGCCGGTGGTGGCGCTGGCGCCAAGGGACTCTGTCTATGAGAAGATGGTCAGCAACATAGAGCAGGTCAAGTCCCGCGGGGCGCCGGTCCTGGCGGTCGCAACCAGGGGAGACCCGGACATCGAAGAGCTCTGCGACGACGTGTTGTGGGTGCCGGAGACCTCGGATATGCTCTCACCACTGCTCACCGTGCTGCCGCTTCAGCTCTTTGCTTACCACGTGGCGAAGATGCGGGGCTGCAATGTCGACCAGCCGAGGAACCTTGCGAAGACCGTCACCGTCGAGTGACACGCGGTGCAGGACCTGATGCCATATGTCTTACTGTCCTCAATGTGGGCGAGAGCAGCGTTGCGGCTGCACTGAATGCCATTCCTGCGGCGTGACACTCCTCGAGGCGCCGCAGAACACGGCGCTGCCTCCGGCGCCGCGGGCGGGGCGTCCGGCGCGCGTGGAGCGAGGAGGCGCCACGGGCGGGGCACTGGTGGTAGGCCCACGGGACCAGGCCGAGGCCGGCCCGGTCAACTGGCTTGCCCACGTGTTCCTGCTCCTGGGGATAGGACTGCTTACGATCATCGTCATCGAGACGATCAACATCGCCACCCACTTCCCGGCGATAGGCCCGTTCGTGACAGTGTCCGAGGGCCTGAGGCGTTTCGGCTATTATGCGGGCATCGTCCTCTACTCCAACTCCGCCAGGACCCTGACCGGCTTCGCGTTGCTGGCCGGAGGGGTCCTGATCGGCAGGGCGGCCCGGCGGGAAGCGTGGGACAGATCCGTCCGCGCCACCGGGCTCGTCATGGGTGGGGTCAGCATCGTCTACTTCTGCACCTGCGTACTGCTCATCCTGCCCCTCGGCTCGCCGGCTTACGCTCTGAGAACCATGCTGCCGCCTCTGTGGGCGGCGGTGCCTATACTGCTGGTGACCGGGGCGGCCCTGATGGGCGCCGGGTTCCTGATGGCTTCACGGTTGAGCGCCCAGCGCGAGAGCTTCAAGCTCCGGGCGGGCGAAAAGGTGGGAGGGGCCGGGCGGCCCGCCCCTGACGCCAGGCTTCCCGGGACGCCGGGGGCCCCGAAACCAGGCGACGCGACGGCGAGTTCATTCGGCGTTGAGCGCGGAGGCGGTGCAGAAGATTGAGAGTGATCCTGCCGTCGGAGATGGCCGAGATCGACAGGGCGGCGATCGTTCAGGAGGGCATAGCGGGGCTCGACCTGATGGAGCGGGCGGGGGAGGCCGTCGCCCGCGCCGCCAGGGACATGCTGTCGAGCACCGGCGGTCACCGCGTGGGGATACTCTGCGGAAAAGGGAACAACGGCGGCGACGGGCTGGTGGCCGCCAGGCGGCTCTCCGGGGCCTTTGACAGCACTGTTTTCATCATCGGGGCGGGCTCCGCTGAAGACCTCTCGCCCGACTCGCGCGCGAACATGGACAGGCTCGACGGTACCGCGGTTGAAGTCTCATGGCTTTCGGATAAGGACGACGCCTCACTTCTCGACCGCGCCGCTCCAACTTTCGACCTGGTTGTGGACGCCTTGTTCGGGACCGGCTTCAAAGGGGTCGCGGGCGGCGTCCATGCGGCGGCGATCGAAGCCATGAACGATTCCGGGCGGCCGGTCCTCGCGGTCGACATGCCGAGCGGGGTCTCGGGTGACACCGGCGCCGTGGAGGGGCCGGCGGTCTTCGCCGAGCGCACCGTCACTTTCGCGGCTCCCAAGGTCGGCCTGGTACAGTTCCCGGGGGCGGGCCACACGGGCGAGTTGGAGGTGGCGGACATCGGCATACCGGACGGGCTGCTCGAGACGGTGCCGCGCTCGCGCATCTACCTGACCGGCGAAGAAGACGCCGAGGCGCTGCTGCCGGTCCGCGCGCCCGACGCTTACAAGACGAACTGCGGCCGGGTGCTGGTCATCGGCGGTTCGGAGGGGATGACCGGGGCGCCCGCCATGTGCGCCCAGGCCGCCCTGCGGTCCGGCGCGGGGATGGTGACCCTCGCCGTTCCGGAATCCCTGAACGACATACTCGAGGTCAAGCTGACGGAGGTCATGACGCTCGGGATGCCCGAGACGCCGTCAAGGACGTTCGCCGAGGACGCGGCCGAGGAGCTCATTGGACGCTCGGGATCTTTCGACTCCGTCGCCCTCGGGCCCGGCATGTCGACGACGCCGGAGACCGTAGCGGTCGTCAGGGCCCTCATGGAAGGCATCGAGGTTCCCCTGGTCCTGGACGCTGACGGCTTGAACGCCATGGTCGGCTTCACGGGCATCATCGGGGAGCGGGAGCGGCCCTTGGTCATGACGCCCCACCCCGGGGAGATGGCACGGCTACTCGAGACGGACGTCGGCACAGTGCAGGCCGACAGGCTGGGCACTGCGAAGCGCGCCGCCGGGGAGTGGGGCGCGGTCGTCGTCCTCAAGGGCGCAGGCACGGTGATCGCGGAGCCGGGCGGTGACATCTTCGTAAACCAGACCGGAAACCCGGGCATGGCTACCGCCGGGATGGGCGACGTGCTCACGGGATGCGTGTCGGCATTCCTCGCGCAGGGGCTTGGGCCTTTCGGCGCCGCGGTGGCGGCCGTCTACTACCACGGGCACGCGGGCGACCTCGCGGCGCAGATGGGCGGGATGACGGGCCTTACCGCGCGCGACGTCATACGGCACCTGCCTCTGGCGCTCCACAGACTGTATGAAGAAAGGTGGTTCTGAATGAAAGAGATCCTGGTCGAGCAGGCGATGACGCCGGACCCGCTGACCGTGGCGCCGGAGATGAGCGTGACCGACATCGCCAAGTTGATGGTGGAGAAGAACGTCGGCGGCCTGCCGGTAGTCGACGAGACGGGCGAGCTGGTGGGCATCGTCACTGAGAGTGACCTCATTGTTCAGGACACCGACGTGAAGTTCCCGTCGTTCGTCAGTTTCCTCTCCGGGTACGTGTTCGTGCCGGGGAGTGTCCACAGGTTCGAGGAGAAGTTCCGCAAGGCTGTCGCAACGACCGCCTCAGAGGTCATGACCGAGGACGTGATCACCGTGGACGCCTCTGACAGCGCGGAGCACGTCGCCACGATGATGGCCCACAAGAAGATGAAGCGGTTCCCGGTCATCAAAGAAGGCCGGCTCATCGGCATCATCACCATGGCGGACATCGTGAAGCTCATAAGCCGGGACATCCCGGTCGAGGGAACGGAGGAGTGAAGTGGGCCGGCGAGCGGAACCCCCGGAGATGATCAGGCCGCTCGCGGCGACGGTGAACCTCGCCGATATCCGGCACAACGTGCGGTTCCTGAAGAGCCGTACCCCGAAGGGCTGCCTGTTCATGGCCGTGGTCAAGGCGAACGCCTACGGCCACGGCGACGCGCAGGTGGCGGAGGCAGCACTGGAGGCAGGGGCGGACTGCCTGGGGGTCGCCATCGTGGAAGAGGCGGCGCGCCTCAGGGGCTCGGGGTTCGACTGCCCGGTGTATCTACTCTTCGAGCCGCCTCCGGCGGGGGCTTCCCGCGCCGTGGAGCTGGACGTCACCTGTTCCGTTTACACCGACGAGTTCGCCCGCGCGCTCTCGAAGGCGGCGCGGGCGCAGGGGAAGACCGCTCGAGTGCACGTCAAGGTGGACTCCGGGATGCACCGCGTGGGCATAAACCCTTCAGACGCGGCGGGCTTCGCGAAGACGGTCGATGCTCTGCCGTCGGTCGAGGTGACCGGCATCTACACGCATTTCGCCGTCGCGACCGAGCCGGACGACCCGTTCACGATGCGGCAGCTGGACGCTTTCGGCGACGCGGCGAGCCAGACCGAAAACGCTCTCGGGCGGAAACTGGTGAAGCATGCCGCGAACAGCGGCGCCCTGCTCGCGTTTCCCGAGAGCCACTACGACATGGTCAGGGTCGGGATCGCCATGCTCGGGCTGATGCCGTCGGATGCTTTCCTTGGTGAGACGGAACTGAAGCCGGCGCTGACGCTTGCGGGAGAGGTCGCTTTCGTCAAGAAGGTCGCCGCGGGCGAAGGCATAAGCTACGGCCTCACCTTCGCCCCGAGCGCCGACACTTACATCGCCACCCTCCCCATCGGGTATGCCGACGGTTTCTCGCGGATCCTCTCGGGGAAAGCGGAAGCCCTCATCGGGGGGCGGAGGAGGCCGGTGGTAGGGACGATCTGCATGGACGTCTGCATGGCGGACCTCGGCGGCGAGCCGGTGGACCCCGGAACGAAGTTCGTGCTGATCGGGGCCGACGGCTCTGATCGAATATCCGCGGAGGAAGTGGCGCACAAACTGGGAACTATCAATTACGAGGTTACCTGCATGATAAGCTCGCGGGTTCCCAGAGTTTTCATAGACGAGGCCTGAAGGGAGATCGAGGGATGAAGGTTTGCCCGAAATGCGGAGCGATCTGGGACGGCGACCGGTGGGTCCCCGAGCCCGATGACGCCCTGCGCGCCGAGTTCGCGAAGAAACAGCACGCGACCGAACTGTGTCCCGGCGACCTGCGGATCGAGAAGCGCCAGGTCGAGGGGGTGTTCACGCTCAAGGGGAAGTTCCTCGTCACCCACAAAGACGAGATCAACAACCTCATCGGCAGGGTCGCCCGCGAAGGCAGGCGGCGCAACGTCGCCGCCCGCATACTCGAGACCATCGAGGAGAACGGGAGCCTTGTCATCGAGACCACGGACGAACACCTCGCGGAGCGGATGGGCAAGGAGGTCGAGAAAGCGTTCAAGGGGGCGCTCGAGATAAAGTGGCAGAAGAAAGACACCTTCGCGAGGGTCATCTGGCAGCGCGACTGACCCAGCGGCCGGCGCGGGCGCCTCGAGATGCGCGACTACCAGGCTGACCTGAACGAGTCCGTGGGCTCGGACCCGCTGTTCGGCCGACTGGCCGACGCCCTCGACCACTACGGGCCGGGCAGGTTCCACGCCTGCGGGGCTTACGTCCTCGAGTCGCTCACCCACGCCGAGACCGGCGGCCTGCTCGTCGCCTGTGAGCCGTCGGTGTCCGAGGTCGCAAGAGAGGTCGCGGCTGCTACCGGCCTCGCCGCGCGGCCGGGCGGCGGGAGCGCCACGGCGGAACTCTGTGGGGACGGAAGCCGGGGCGTCATGCTGGTCCCCCGCCTCGGCGGCATCGAGTCGCACCTTGCGGATTCCGGCTTCACGGTCCTCGCCCTCGCGGTGGACCTCATCGGACGCGCGCCGCGCGGCATCATCGATCCCTTAGGCGGGCTTGCGGACCTCGAAAGAGGGGCGCTCCGCCTCGCGGCACCGACTTCCATCATCGATGATCCCTCCAGGGAGCTGCTCGCTGCCGACCTGCGGCGGCGCTTCGGCCTCGAGCCGGACGAGGAGACGATGCTCGGGCTGCGGTCAGGGGCCGCCGGCTTGGCCGGCGTCCCGGCGCGGCGAGCCTGGCACGGTATCTCGAGGCTGATGATGGCGAGCGGGCTCTCCGACAGCGCGGCGTTCCTCAATGATACGGGCGCGCTGGAAGCATTGCTCCCCGAGGTGGCCGCGATCTGCGGGGTGCCCCAGAACTACTACCACCACCTCGGGGTCTGGGAGCACACTCTCGAGACCCTCGACAGGCTCGAGGAGATGCTCGCCGACCCGCGGGTGCGGTTCAAGGCACACGGGGCTCGCATCGCCTCCTACCTCACCAGGCCTGTCGAGGGCGGAGTCCGCCGCCGCGCGCTTCTCGCATCCGCCGGGCTGATACACGACGTCGGCAAGGCCGCGACAATGTCGGTGGAACCGACGGGCCGGATAAGGTTCCAGGGGCACCAGGTCGAGGGCGGGAGGCTGGCCGACGGCATCGCCATCAGGCTCGGCCTTGGAAGAAAAGCGCGCAAGCAGCTCGTCGCGGTGGTGCGCGACCACATGAGGCTGGGGTTCCTGCTGAAAGAAGGAGAGAGCACCGCGAGCCGCCTCCGCGCCGCCCTCGAGCTCTCCGACCACTGCGTGGAAGTCGTGATGCTCTCGCTCGCCGACCGCCTGGCGACGCGGGGCGAGGCGGCGACCGATGAAGGCCTCGAGCGTTTCAAGCGGGTCTCGACGCGCGTGATGGCCGACTGGTTCTGGCTGAAGGACTTCCCACCCCTGGTGGACGGCCGCGACATAATGGTGCACACCGGCATCGAGGCGGGGCCCGACGTCGCCCGCGCGCTGTTCGCCGCCAGGGTCGCCCAGAGGGAGTCGACCATCGCCGACAGGCGGCAGGCCCTGGAATTCCTAGCACCCGACTTTAAGGGTAAAATGGACGTGCGGGGCGAGGGGCCGACAGCCTCCTGAGAGGCTTTAGCCGGGTAACGCCGCCCCGCATCCGGGGCAGCTATCACCACGCGGCGACTCCTGGGAGAAAGTCGAAGAGAGCGATGAAAGACAACACCGACGGACCGCCGTCCAACGACCCCACCAGGTCCCACCGGCGCCGCAACTTACTTTTAGCGCTCGGGCTGGCGTCCATGGTGCCGCTCGTATCCAGAGTCGCGGCCGAATGGCTGCGCCGGATGGAAGACCCCGAGGCGGGCGAGGTGCTCTCCGAGCCGCTGGGGGAGAAAGGCCACTACGTCTCGAGCTTCGACGGGGCGCGGATATACACTGAGGAGCTGGGGAGCGGCCACACGCTCGTCCTGGTCCACGGCTGGTTCTGCAATACCGACATGTGGCACTACCAGAAGAAACTCCTCGCCGACAGGTTCAGGATGGTCTGCTTCGACCAGCGGGGCCACCGGCGCAGCGACTGCCCCGACGGCGAGCCGTTCACGCTGGAAGCACTCGCCCGCGACCTCAAGGCGGTCCTCGACGAGTACGCCCCTGATGAGCTGGTAGTGCTGGTCGGGCACAGCATGGGCGGCATGTCCATCCTGAAGTTCCTGCAGCTTTTCGGCGAAGAGATGGGGACCACGGTCAAGGGGGTGGCACTCGTCGACACGACCAACGTCCCGATGCGCGCGACCCTCGTCGGGGGAGCCGCGCTGGGGCCGCTGCAGAAGCCCCTGGTGGAGCCTCTGTTCAGGTTCATGACAGAGCACCCCAGGCTCGCGGACGGCGTGAAGGAAGCGCTGGTCCACACGGCGCCGTTCCTACTCGCGACGAGGTACCTCGGGTACGGAAGCGGGGCGTCACTGACACAGATGGAATACATACAGGAGATGGCGCAGAAGACGTCGATGAAGGGGGCCTGCCAGGCGGGGCTAGGGCTCCTGTGCGAGGACGGCGAGATCAGCCTCGAGCCGTTGAGGCGCTCGGGGATACCGGTGATGATATGGGTCGGGGAGAAGGACAAGCTCGCGCGCCCTGAGGTCTCGATAAGGATGAAGGAATGCCTGCCGGACGCTGAGTTCCACCTCGTGCCCGACACCGGGCATCCCAGCTACATGGAAGAGTACCGCAAGTTCAACGACGCGCTGGTCGAGCTCGCTGCCAGGGCTTTCGGCAGCCGTTAAGGAGGCTTCTCAGATGCTGGGGACGATTCTTGTGGGGCACGCGGGCGACGAGCAGGCGCTCACCGGGTGCACCGTGTTCCTGCCTCCGGCCGGGACAGTCGGCGCATGCGAAGTAAGGGGCGGCGCGCCCGGGACCCGCGAGACCGAGATGCTCCGTCCGGGCTTCACGGTTGAAGGGCCCAATGCGGTTCTACTGACCGGCGGAAGCGCATACGGGCTGGCGGCGGCGACCGGGGTGATGAGGTACCTGGAGGAGAACGGCATCGGCTTCCCAACGCCAGGAGGAATCGTGCCGATCGTCAGCGGAGCGGTGATATTCGACCTCGACATCGGCGATGGGTCGGTGAGGCCCGATGAGGCGATGGGTTACCGGGCGTGCCAGTCGGCAAGCCTCGATGAAGAGAGCGAGGGCAGCGTCGGCGTCGGGCTGGGCGCGACGGTCGGCAACGTCTACGGGAGGGCGCGCTCAACGCGCGGGGGCTTCGGCATCTACCGCTTTCACGCCGACGGGTTCAAGCTCGAGGTCGCGGGAGTGGTCAACGCCTATGGCGACGTGGTGGACGACGGCGGCAAGGTCCTCGGCGGCGTGCGCGACGAGAAAGGACGCTTCGTGGGTGCCGAAAAGGCGATATGCAGCGCCACCGGCCTCGCGCCGGGCTGCCTCCAGAACACCTCGCTGGTGGTCATCGCGACCAACGCGAAGCTCACCTGCACCGAGGGCACGCGGGTGGCCCTCCAGGGGCATAACGGGATCGCGAGAGCGGTGAGGCCGTCCCATACCAGGTATGACGGAGACACCGTCTTCGTGCTCGCCACCGGCGAGGTCCAGGCACCGGTCGACGCGGTCGAGGTGCTGGCGGCGATGGGGACGGCTGAGGCGTTGAGGTCGGGAGTGTTGAGGGCTACGGAGGGAGGCGGGATACCGAGCGCGGCCGACATCGCGGGCGGCTGAGCCGGTGAGCGGTTCCATGGACTTTTATGAGGTCATCGAGCGCAGGTCGAGCACCAGGGATTTCACGAGCGAGGACGTTCCGCCCGAGACGGTAGGGCGGCTGCTGGCCTCTGCGTGCAAGGCGCCCACCGCGGGGAACCTGCAGCCGTGGCGCTTCTACGTGGTGAGAGACGGTGGCGTCCGCGGGAGGCTCTCCGAAGCGGCATACGGCCAGCCGTACGTAGCGGCCGCGCCGGTGGTGCTCGTGGTGTGCGCCGACCTCGACGTGAGCGCGCACGGTTACGGTTCTCGCGGCGAGAACCTCTACTGCATACAGGATACCGCCGCGGCCGTGGAGAATATCCTGCTGTCCGCCGTCGCCGAGGGGTTGGGGGCCTGCTGGGTAGGGGCGTTCGACGAGGTCGCCGCCAGGGGCGTGCTGGGGCTGCCCGCGGGGATCAGGCCGCTCGCCATGGTCCCGGTCGGCCACCCGGGCCGGCAGGGCCGGAAGGCGGGCCGCGAGCCGTACGAGAAGTTCACCAAGTACATGTGAGGTAGGCATGCCTATATACGAGTACCGGTGCAAAGGGTGCGGGACCAAGTTCGAGAAGCTCGTCCGCGGGCAGGAGAAAGTATGCTGTCCCAAATGCGGCAAGGGTTCCCTCGACAAGCTGTTCAGCGTATTCGGGGTGAAGTCCGGCGACAAGTTCACGCCCAGCGGAGGGAGCGGCTGCACCAGTTGCAGCGCCTCTTCGTGCGAAGGCTGTAACTCGTAGCGCCGGCAGGAATGAGAGGTAGCGCCGGCGTCCCGCCGGCAGGTGGTCGACAAGTGAGGATGGTGGCGGATGTACGAGGCTGAGTCGCTGGAGGATCTGCGCGAGATACTGGGCGATTGCACGCGGTGTCCCCTGCACGAGAGCCGCAACAAGCTGGTATACGGAGCAGGCAACCCGGACGCGCAGCTCATGTTCGTCGGTGAGGGCCCCGGGCGGGCTGAGGACGCTCAGGGGCTGCCGTTCGTCGGGCCGGCCGGGAAGCTCCTGGACGAAATGCTCACCAGCATCGGTCTGGCTCGCGCGGACGTATATATTGCCAACGTGGTCAAGTGCCGGCCGCCGGGCAACCGCGACCCCCTCCCGCTCGAGGTGGAGACCTGCATCCCGTTCCTTCAGGGGCAGATCAAGCTCATCAAGCCGAAGGTCATCTGCGAGCTCGGCCGCATCGCGGCGGGCGTCATGATGGAGCGGCAGATACAGATCACCCGGATCCACGGCCAGAAGTTCCTGGGGCCGGGCTACTTCAACGTCCCCGTCTTCCACCCGGCCGCCGCGCTCCGGGCCCCGGCGACGATGCAGCTGCTGCGCGAGGATTTTCAAAACCTCAAGTCGTACCTCGAAGAGCAGGAACCGCCGCCCCCCGAGCCAGAGCCGGAGCCCGAACAACTGGGCCTTTTTTGAGGCGCTGGCGAGGCGCGCCGATGGCCTGTGTCCTCAAGAGCGGCTCCCAGGAGAAGAGCCTTGAGATAGGCGCCTTCATGGGAGGGGTCCTCGAGCCCGGGGACGTCCTGTGCCTCGAAGGACCGCTGGGCACCGGCAAGACCGTCCTCGTGAGAGGGCTCGCGCGCGGCAGGGGATACAGCGGCCCGGTGCCGAGCCCGACGTTCACCATCATCAACCCCTACCCCGAGATCGGCCTCTGCCACGTCGACGCCTTCCGGCTGTCCGATGCCGACGAACTGCTGGATGCGGGCATCGAGGAGTATCTCGACGGCGACTGGGTGTGCGCAGTGGAGTGGGCGGAGCGGGTGAGGCGCGCGCTGCCTCCCCGGGCGCTCGAGGTGCGTCTCGCCTTCGGGGAGGGCGACGACGACCGCGTTATGGACATCGCGACCGCGGGCGACTGGGACGGCCGGCGGTCGAGGATCGAGGCGGGGTTGAGCCAATATGCGTGAAGCAGACGCCAATTCACTGCTGCTGGCGTGGGACACCTGCACCGGCGAAGGGGTCATAGCGCTGGGAGAGGGCGCCTCCGCGATCGCGGAAACGCGGTTCCGGACCGTCAAGGGACACGCGAGCTGGTTGATGCCCATGGTCGATTCGACGCTCGCGGGCCCGGGGGCGTCCCCCGCCGACCTGGGCGCGCTGGCGGTCGGCATCGGGCCGGGCGGCTACACGGGGGTCAAAGTGGGGGTCGCCACCGCCAAGGCGATGGCGCTCGTGCTGGACCTGCCCCTGGCCGGGGTGCCGACGCTGGACCTCCTCGCGGCGCACGCGCCAGCCGTAGACGGCACCCTGCTCGCCTGCATGGACGCCAGGCAAGGGCTCGTGTACGCGGCGCTGTACGAGGTCGACGGCGGGCGTCCGCGAAGGTCGACGGAGTTCCTGTGCGTGACGCCGGAAGACGCGGCCGCTGCAGTGGCACGGTCCGGGGTGAAGGCGTTCGCCGCGATCGGTTTCGTCGGTGAGGAGCTCGAGCGCGCGGCTCGCGAGTCGGGCCTCCGCATGACGACCGCCGAGCCGACACCACCCGGCTTTCCATCCGGCAGCGTCCTGCTGGCCACGGCTCGCGCGATGTTCGCTGAGGGGCTCGCCGGAGACGCGTTCTCCGTCGTCCCGATCTACCTGAAAAAGCCGGTGTGACCGTGAGCGGGGCAGTCGTGCCGCCACGCGGCATCTGGAAGATAAGAGCGATGAGTTTCGACGACCTGGACCGCGTGGTGGTGCTCGAGAAGGCGGTCTTCTCGAGCCCCTGGACCGTGGACCTCTTCCTGTATGAACTGAACCACGACGAACGTACCGTGTACCTGGTGGCGGAGTCGGAGGGCGAACTGCTCGGCTACGTCGGCGCCCAGGTCCTCGACAAGGAGGTCCACATCACGAACATGGCGGTCGAGCCGCGGGTGAGGCGCCGCGGGCTCGGCTCCGAGCTGATGCTCGAGTGCATCCGCTGTGGGATCGAGCGGGGAGCGCGCTGGGTCACGCTCGAGGTGAGGCTCGGCAACGACGAGGCCCGCGACTTCTACCACAAGTTCGGCCTGGAGGAGCTGGGGGTGAGGCGCAACTACTACACGGACTCGGGAGAGGACGCCGTCATCATGGCCACCGGGGACATACGCTCCGAGGATTACACAAGGCTCATCGAAGAAATCGAGGGCCGGCTCGCCGTCAAGGGGGACGAGCGCGAATGCTAGTCCTGGGCATCGAGACGTCCTGCGACGAGTCCGCGGCCTCCCTGGTGGCCGACGGGACCACAACCCTCTCCAGTGTCGTCGCCTCGCAGATAGACCTGCACAGCGCATACGGCGGGGTCGTGCCGGAGATCGCGGCGCGAGCGCACGTGGAGGCGATCGCCCCGGTGATCTCAGAGGCGCTCGCCGTCTCGGACGAACGCCCGGGTGTGGTCGCGGTCACCGCCGGCCCGGGGCTGGTCGGTTCCCTGATCGTCGGCGTATCGGCGGCCAAGGCGCTCGCCTGGTCGTGGGGTGTGCCGCTGGTGGCGGTCAACCACCTGGAGGCGCACGTCTATGCGCCGGTCCTGGAGGGCCTGCTCCCCGAACATCCTTTCCTGGCCCTGGTGGTCTCCGGCGGGCACACGCTGCTCGCGGAAGTCCGCGGCCCCGACGACATAGAGATCATCGGGCAGACACTTGACGACGCGGTCGGCGAGGCCTACGACAAGGTGGCGAAGTTCCTCGGGCTCGGCTATCCGGGCGGGCCGGTCATCGACAGCCTGTCGCGCCAGGGGAACCCGCGGGCGGTCGCGTTCCCCAGGGCGATGCTCGCGAGCGGCGACTACAACTTCTCTCTCTCCGGCCTCAAGACCGCGGTGATAAGATGCGTGGCGAAGCTCGAGGCGGAGGGCGCCGAGCCGCTGCCGGCGCGCGACATAGCGGCGTCGTTCCAGGCTGCCGCCCTCGACGTTCTGGTGAAGAAGACCGTAGCGGCCGCGCTCGACCGGGGGCTCTCGAACGTTGTTGCGGGCGGAGGCGTCGCATGCAACACGGCGCTGCGCGACCAGCTTGCCCGGGAGTGCGACAGAAAGGGCATAACGCTCGCGTACACCTCGCCTGCTCTGTGCACTGACAACGCCGCGATGGTCGCCGCGATCGGGACGATGAAGTACGAGGCCGGGCACACCTCGGGCCTGGACGCCGACGTTTATCCGAACCTGAGGCTCGGCGAGCCGATGCCCGGCGCGGGATAGGCTCTGCCGTCCGGGTGCGCGGACGGGATGAGGGGTGAGCATGAAGCAGTACATTCTCGCGATTGACCAAGGCACCACCGGCACGACCTCGATGGTGTTCGACCGCGCGGGCGCGGTCCTCTCCAAGATCAACCAGGAGCTTACCCAGTACTTCCCACAGGGGGGATGGGTCGAGCACGACCCGGAGGAGATCTGGCAGTCCACGCTGGCGACTGTTGAGAAAGCCTTGGGCGCCGCCGGCATAACGGCGGACGACGTCGCCGCTATCGGCATCACCAACCAGCGCGAGACGTCCGTCTTCTGGCGGAAGGGCGGTGTCGAGGCGGTCGGCCGGGCCATAGTCTGGCAGTGCAGGCGCTCGGCGGGCATCTGCGAGAGGATGCGCGACGAGGGGCACGAGGAGAGGTTCCGGAGCTCCACCGGCCTGGTGCTCGACCCGTACTTCAGCGGGACCAAGATAACCTGGCGCCTCGAGAACGACCCGGAGTTCGCGAAGCTCGCGCGCTCCGGGGAGATCAACTTCGGCACCGTCGACTCGTGGCTGTTGGCCCGCCTCACCGGCGGCGCCGTCCACGCGACCGACTACTCGAACGCATCGCGCACCCTGATGTTTAACATCCACGCGCTCGACTGGGACGAAGGGCTGCTCGCCCTGCTGGGGGTCCCCCGGTCGATGCTCCCCGAGGTGAAGCCGTCCAGCGGCGTCTTCGGGCACACCGACCCCGACAGCTTCTTCGGAGTGTCCGTGCCGGTGAGCGGCATCGCCGGAGACCAGCAGGCGGCGCTCTTCGGGCAGGCGTGCTACCGCAAGGGCATGACCAAGAACACTTACGGCACGGGGAGCTTCGTGCTGGTCAACACCGGGGCGGAGGCGGTCGCGTCCGGCTCGGGGATGCTGACCACCATCGCCTGGGGCCTTGGGGGCGAGGTCACTTACGCGCTGGAGGGGTCAATCTTCATCACGGGCGCTGCCATCCAGTGGTTGCGCGACGGCCTCCACCTCATCGAGAATGCCGCCGAGACGGGGCCGCTCGCCTCCGCGGTGCCGGACACGGGCGGGGTGTACTTCGTCCCGGCGCTGGTCGGGCTCGGCGCGCCTTACTGGGACCCGTATGCCCGCGGCGCCGTGCTCGGGATCACGCGAGGCACCTCGAAGGAGCAACTGGTGCGGGCGACCGTCGAGGCGATGGCTTATCAGACGCGCGACGTGCTCGAGGCGATGCGAGGGGACTCGGGGATCGACCCGGCGACACTGCGCGTCGACGGCGGCGCATCGGTGATGGACGTGTTGCTGCAGTTCCAGTCGGACCTGCTGGGCATCCAGGTGCAGCGCCCCGTCGTCTCCGAGACCACCGCGCTGGGCGCCGCGTACCTCGCGGGCCTGGCGACGGGATACTGGGAGAGCCTCGAGGAGATCGAACGGATATGGAAGGCCGAGAAGACCTTTGAGCCGGCGGCAGACAGGACGGGGGTCGAAGCGAAGTATGCGGGCTGGAAGAGGGCGGTCGAGCGCGCAAGGGACTGGGAAGAGCACTAGCCGGGGCCCTGGGAAGCCCGGGCGTAGAGGCGGGAGGCAGGGTTGAAGTGAACGGGCATTTCGACATGGTCGTCGTCGGGGCGGGCTTCGCCGGCGCTCTTGCGAGCGCGAGGATCGCGCGGGCGGGGCACACGGTCCTGCTGCTTGACCGCAGGCGCCAGGAGGAGCTCTTCAGCGAGGCGCGCGAGCTCGTGGAGGCCCACGCGTTCGAGGCATCCGGTATAGAGCAGGCTGTCGCGCGCGACAGCTCGTCTGAGATTACAGGTCTCCGCGTCGTGAGTCCGGACTCCGCCACGGCGATCGAGACTTCTCCAGAGCCATTCCTCATCGTCAACCGCGGGCGGCTCGGCCACGCGCTCCTCGACGGCGCTCTTGAAGCCGGCGTAGAGCTCCGCACGCAGTGCATCGTGGGGAGCGCCGAGGTAGACCGGGGGCGCCTGACCGGGGTCTCCACGGACCGCGGGTCGTTCCCCTGTACGATGGCCATCGGAGCAAGCGGCCTCGACCGGGTGCTGTGCCGCGACCTCCCCGGGGGCATGGGTATCCCGAGGCGCCTCCGCTCCAGCGACTACGTATCCATCTACAGGGAGACACGCGATCTCAGCCACGACCCCGGCGCCGCCGAACCGACGACCGGGCTGTTCGAATACCATATCGGGAGGTTCGGGGGTTACAGTTGGACTTACTTAGCAGGTGACGGGACGATAGACATCGGGACCGGCGTTCAGGACATCGCCGGCTCTCCCGACCCGCGCGAGATAGTCCTGGGATACGTCAGGTCGCACCCTGCTGTGGGCGAGCGGGTGCTCGCCCGCGAGGGCGGAAGGATCCCTACCCGCAGGCCGCTCAACACCATGGTCGCAAGCGGCCTGATGACGATCGGCGACGCGGCGTGCCAGGCGTCCCCCGTCATCGCGAGGGGCGTGGCGGGCGCGCTGGTAGGGGCGTCACTCGCTGCCGCAGCCGCGATCGCGGCCCTGTCGGGAGGCGATGTTGGCCAGGCGGCCCTCTGGCCTTACAACTACGACTACATGCAGGCGCGCGGCGCGCACATGGCGGCGCTGGACTGCCTCAGGCTCCTCATGCAGCGCCTCAGCGAAAGGGATTACTCCTGGAGCATGGCAAAGGGCGTGATCAGTGAGCAGGACGTCAGCGCGGCCCTGACCGGCGTCTTCGAGGTGCCCAGGGCCCAGATGAAGCTGAAGGCGCTCTGGAGAGGGTTGAAGAGCGTCCCGCTCCTGGCGCGTTACGACAACACGCTCAAGCTCTCGCAGAAGGTCCTCGACCACTACCTGGACTACCCGCGCGCCTACGAGCCCCCGGAGTTCGCCGAGTGGTCGCAGCGCGCGGACTTCCTCTTCGAGGACATGGCCAAGGTGTAAAACCGGTGCCAGACCATTCTGTTCAACTCAGCTCGTCAAGACTGACCGCGCGTGAAACCATCGCACATGAACAAGCAACCCCGTGATGACTGGATCAGCTCGTCAAGACTGACCGCGCGTGAAACCATCGCACATAAACCAGCAGAACCGTGATGACTGGATCAGCTTTCGCCCCGTTTCTTCCACTCCGTCCTAATAACACCCCCCTGCACAGGACCCAATGGTTGACTCTCGAAATCAATCCCGTATAATAACGCGTTAGCACTCTCTACTCTAGAGTGCTAATTCAGCAAACGGACCGAGGAGGGATGGACATGGACCTGGAACCGTTGGGAGACCGGGTAATCGTGGCGCCCAGTGAGGGCGAAGACAAGACACCCAGCGGTATCGTGATTCCCGATACCGCCAAGGAGAAGCCCCAGGAGGGCAAGGTACTGGCCGTTGGACCGGGTCGGTATGAGGAAGGCAAACTGATCCCGCTGGACGTCAAGGTAGGCGACACCGTCATCTACTCGAAGTACGGCGGCACCGAGGTAAAGGTCGGCGGCAAAGAGGTCCTGATCCTCAGCGAGCGGGACATACTTGCAAAGAAGAAGCCGTCCAAGGCGAAGAAGTAACGAAAGGGGAGTTTGGAAGATGGCTAAGATACTTGAATACGACGAGGAAGCCCGGCGGGCCCTCGAGGCTGGAGTCACCAAGCTCGCCGACGCGGTCAGGGTGACACTCGGGCCCAAGGGACGGAACGTGGTGCTCGAGAAGAAGTTCGGCGCCCCGACCATCACGAACGACGGCGTCACCATCGCTCGTGAGATAGAGCTGGAGGACCCCTACGAGAACATGGGCGCCCAGCTCGCCAAAGAAGTCGCGACAAAGACCAACGACGTGGCCGGTGACGGCACCACCACGGCGACAGTGCTCGCGCACGCCATGGTCAAGGAAGGCCTGCGCAACGTCGCGGCCGGCGCGAACCCGATGCAGATCCGCCGCGGTATCGACAAAGCGGTCGACATGGCGGTCACCGACATCAAGAAGCGCTCCAAGGAGATAGAGAGCAAGGACGAGATCGCGCGCGTGGCGGCCATCTCCGCGGACGATGACGAGGTCGGCAACATCATCGCCGACGCGATGGACAAGGTCGGCAAGGACGGCGTCATCACAGTCGAGGAGTCCCAGACTTTCGGCATGGAGTTCGACGTGGTCGAGGGCCTCCAGTTCGACAAGGGCTACCTCTCCATGTATATGGTGACCGACACCGAGCGCATGGAAGCGGTCCTCGACAACCCGTACATCCTCATCGCGAACCAGAAGGTCTCCGCGGTGGCCGACCTGCTCCCGATACTCGAGAAGGTCATGCAGGCGGGCCGCCCGCTCCTCATCATCGCCGAGGACGTGGAGGGCGAGGCGCTGGCAACCCTGATAGTGAACAAGATCCGCGGCACCTTCGTGAGCGTAGCGGTCAAGGCGCCGGGGTTCGGCGACCGCCGCAAGGCGATGCTGCAGGACATAGCGATCGTGACCGGCGGCCAGATGGTCTCCGAGGAGCTCGGCATGAAGCTCGAGAACATCACGCTCGACATGCTGGGCAAGGCCCGCCAGGTGAAGGTCTCCAAGGAAGACACCATCGTTGTGGAGGGCAAGGGCAACTCCAAGGACGTAGAGGGACGCATCGCGCAGATCCGCGCTGAGATAGAGAAGAGCGACTCCGACTTCGACCGCGAGAAGCTGCAGGAGCGGCTGGCGAAGCTCTCCGGCGGCGTGGCGGTCATCAAGGTCGGCGCGGCGACCGAGGTCGAGCTGAAAGAGAAGAAGCACCGCATCGAGGACGCGCTCTCGGCGACCAAGGCCGCCGTGGAGGAAGGCATCGTCTCGGGCGGAGGCGTTATCCTCATCAACATCGCGGCGGCTATCAAGCCTCCTCAGAAGATGGGCGACGACGAGAAGACGGGATACGAGATAGTCAAGAAGGCGCTGGTGGAGCCCCTCAAGCAGATCGCGACGAACGCGGGCCTCGAGGGCTCGGTCGTGGTCGAGAAGGTCAAGGACCTCAAGGACGGCATGGGCCTGAACGCGCTGAACGGCGAATACGTGGACATGCTGGAGGCCGGCATCATCGACCCGGCCAAGGTCACGCGCTCGGCGCTGCAGAACGCGGCGAGCATCGCGGCCCTGCTCCTCACCACCGAGGCGCTCATCGCCGACAAGCCCGAAGAGGGCGGCGGCATGGGGATGGGCGGCATGGGCGGCGGGATGCCCCCAGGCATGATGTAAACAAGCAACTTCGATAAGCAAAAGCGCCCGCTCGAGCGGGCGCTTTTCTCTTCAAGGCGTCTGCTCGCCCGCCGTCTGATATGATGACCTCGTGTCGTGAAGGTCAGGCATGTCGAAGCGGGGAGGTCAGCATGGCGGACGACACATACGAACAGCTTGCGCGGCACCTCGACGAACACATTGTCGGATTCCCGGCGACGCCTGTGAGCCTGAAGATCCTCGAAGTCCTCTTTCCCGGCGACGAAGCCGTGGTAGGACTGAAGATGACTTTCGAGGCGAAGACGGCGGAGCTGTGGCAGGAGGTAATGCCCGAGGTCGAGAACCTGACCGAGCTGCTCAACTCGATGGCGCGCCGCGGCACAGTCTTCACCGAGCAGAAGCCCGGACAGGAGCGCATCTACCGGCTGCTGCCCAGCATCGTCGGGTTCTCCGAGACCCCATTCTGGTCCGGGAGGTCGACCCGGATGACCGAGCGCCTCTCGCCCCTCTGGATCGAGTATTTCAAGGAGGCGTTCGGCGAGGAGCTGGAGAGGGGAGTCCCGCTCGTAAGGGTGATTCCCATATCCGAGTCGCTGGTCGACGCAAGCGAGGTGCTACCCTACGACGCGATCGAGGAGAAGCTGGAGGGCCTGTCCTTCATGGCAGTCGCCCACTGCCCTTGCCGACTGATGAGGCGCTACAACGGCGAGGGCTGCGAGCACACCCTCGAGAACTGCCTTCACTTCGGCTCGATGGCGAGGTACATGGTCGAGCAGGGCATGGCGCGGCAGATCACAAAGGACGACGTGCTCCGCATCCTCGAGGACGCCACGAAGGAAGGCATGGTCCACACCTGCGACAACCTGAACGGGGTCCTCACCACGATATGCAACTGCTGCCCGTGCTGCTGCGCTTTCCTGACCACCATGAAGCTCGGCTTTGACAGCCTGGCCCGCTCCAGTTATCTTGCGACGGTCAGCGCGGAGGATTGCGTCGGCTGCGGCTCGTGCGAGGACAGGTGTCCCGCGGGAGCGGTCGTGGTCTCAGATGACGACATCGCGGTGGTCGATGAGTCGCTGTGCATAGGGTGCGGCGTCTGCACGCCGTGGTGCGCGACCGAGACCATGGCGCTGGTGCGCAGGCCCGAGCCGAAGGCGCCCCCGGAAGTCGCGGAGTTCGTGACCGCGAGGCTCAAGTAAGCGGACTAAACAAAAAAGGGTCTGACCCCGAAAAGTTTAGTCAGATCCACTTGAGCGACCAGACGAACACGATCACGAGCACCAGGTCGAGCGCATACGCCCCCAGCGTTATCGAGAGCTTCAACTTTCTGGAGGGCAGGTCGAAAAAGAGCGCGATGCCGTAGAAGCCTACGAAATAGGCCACGATGATGAGCCAGATGTTCGGCCATCTCCACCAGGCGTAGTGCCAGACCAGCGCCCCCCACCTGTTCAGGATGACCTCGACGAACACACATCCGACCGCGAACGCCACTGCCATCAATACCCGGTTGGGGATGCCGGCGATCTTCTTCTTCTTGTCCTCTGGAAGCGCTTTGGTGAAGATGATGCCCGCGACCGCGAACATCATGGCGATCTCTATGGTGAGCCCCACAAACACCAGGTATGCCGTATCAGAAGGTGCGGTCCAGAGCGCCGAAGTGCCAGACCAGTGCAGGATGAGGGCGTTGAACATCTCCCACGCGAGCTCCACGCCCATGAAAGCGAAGCCGGCCAGGAAGATGTCCCAGTTTTTTCGCTCCGCCTCCACGACGTAGACGTAGGCTATAAAGGCGAGGATGGGGACCAGGTACCAGCCGAAGTGCCCGGTATTGCGCAGGTTCTCGAGGGCCTGCCTGGACGCCTCGGTGTACGCGGGGAGCATCCTCAGGCCTCCTCTTCACCGCCGGCTTTGCACGCGCGGCGCCAGATCATCCAGCGGCAGCAGTCGTCTCCCTGGGGGAACGACCTGTTGATGGCCATCTCGAGCGACGGGTCGACTGCCTCGAGCCAGGTCTCGAAGGTCGCATTGTCCACCAGGTCGCAGGGGACGGCATCCTCCCGCCCTGCTTTCTTGAGGTTCTCCCACCAGGCGCATGACCTGACGGTGAAAACGGCGGTGTCCCGCGAGGTGACCTCACTGGAGCACTCCGTGCCGTCGATGGCGCAGAGGGCCTCCAGGAGCTCGTTCACCGTCTCTAGGTCCGGAGGATTGCCCTCCTCCAGGGGGATGTCCAGCAGCTTCGCCGCGCGCTTCAGCATGATGAGCCCGTACTGCCGCCACACCTCGATATCGAGCTCGAGCGCTCTGTCGAACCCGAGCTTCTTCTCGGCGGTCATGAACCAGAGGCCGTCGATCGCGGTCATCGCGCCCCGTCGCAGTTCGTCTATCGCCCATTCGTCCAGTGGCAAGGTACCCTCCCCGTTCTTGGCGAATATGTTGACGACATTCTATACGCTGACGGGGCCAGCGTGGAGAGTAAGGGCAAGTCTTCCGGGCGCCCGGGGGTGCATGGCCGGGTATTTCAGAAAATCCCCGGGGACTTTCGCCGATTCTGTTGACACGCGTCCCGTCCGGGAATAGTTTTCAGAGCGAGACCCGTGCGTAAAGACCTTTATTGAAAAAAGGCTCCTTTTGGAACTCTGCGCGCGACTGAGACGACTACTCTCCAGGGCCGTCTTGTTCCTCAGGCGGCATCGGGCAGCACTCACTCTCCTTGCGGTCTTCGCCCTCTATTTCGCGACCCGGCTCTATCACCTGAAGAGCCTGCCCATGTTCTGCGACGAGGGCATCTACATCCGCTGGGGCCAGATGGCGGCCCACAGCGGGAACTTCCTCGTCTCGCTCACCGACGGAAAGCCCCCTCTGCACCCGCTGGCGATGGTGCCGTTCATCCAGATGATCAAGGACCCGCTGGTCGCCGGGCGAGTCTCCACTATCGTCTTCGGCGCGTTCACGACGCTGGGCGTCTTCCTGCTCGGCAGGGAGCTCCACGGAAACCGTCTCGGCGTCCTGTCGGCATTTCTCTACGTGATCTGCCCGTTCGCGCTGTGGTATGACAGGCTGGCGCTTGCCGAAGGCCTGCTGCTGACCTTCTTTACCTGGGCTCTCTTCTTCGCTGTCAAAGCGAGGACGTCGGGAAAACTGTTCTACCTGATCGGGACAGCCGTAGCGAGCGGGCTCGCGCTGCTGACCAAGAGCACCGCCCTGTTGCTGTTCCCGATCATCCCGTTCGCGTACCTGGTCAAGCGGAGCCCGCGGGGCGTGCCCGGCAGGTACCGGCCCCTCCTGCTGTGGCTGCTCGCGGTGGCCGTATCCTGCCTGGTGGCTTATTCCATGTTCAGCCTGCTCAGGCTGGCGCCCGGCTTTCATTTCATTGCCGACCTCGAGAAGACCCGCACCCTTACCTTCACCGAGCTTCTCGGCAGCCCGCTGCTGATGCTCCCCGGAAACACCAGGGCCGTCTTCAGGGTGCTGTTCGTCTACCTGACCCCGGCATTCCTGGTGATGTGCTTCGGAGGGCTGCTGATGGGCATAGTCAGGAGATGGCGGCCGGCCTGGTTCCTGCTGGCGTGGTTCGGGATCGCCGGCCTCTTCGAATCGCTCGTCGCGCTCTTCCATTTCACCAGGTTCTTCCTCATCCTGCTCCCGCCGCTCCTGATCGGGGCGGGATACGGCGTGCTGACGGTCGCCGAATGGGTGCTGGAGCGAAGACGCCTGGGTTCCCGGGGGAGCTGCGTCGCGCCCGGCCTTGCGTTCATCGTGCTCGTGTCCCTCATTGCTGTGCCCGCGGCGGTCCAGGTCGTAAGGATCACCAGCAATCCTGTCAAGGCGAGCCTGCCCCAGGAGGACCGGGACGCGTTCGTCGCGCAGTGGCCAGCGGGCTATGGCACCGCCGAGATCGCAGCGTACCTCGAAGGGGAGAGCCGCAAGGGTCCGATCAAGGTGGTGGCTATCGGCGCCCCCGGCGCCGGCGGCGCGTCTTTCCCGGCGGACGCCATCAACGCCTACCTCTACGGCAACGCCAACGTCGAGATCGTTCCCGTGACGATCGAGAACATGGAGAGCTGTCCGCAGGCGCTTCAGACTGCCCCGAGCGGCACTTTCTGTGTCATCAACGGCATCGGCGAGTCGGAGCGTGTCAACGATTTTGAGACACCTACCTTCTGAGTTTACTGTAGCACCACCTCGCTTTCCGACTCTCGTTCCGGCTTGTTGATCCAGACCTCCGCAGGCAGAGCCAGCGGTCGCGGCTTCTT
>Ga0209538_1000241_pt1 | contig 33710 bp, 28 predicted proteins | sample BarGraNGADG00211_2_FD_184492 | JGI IMG/M metagenome (GOLD analysis project Ga0209538, IMG submission 184492) | Arctic peat soil microbial communities from Barrow, Alaska - Barrow Graham LP Ref core NGADG0004-211 (SPAdes) (version 2) | ecosystem: Environmental > Terrestrial > Soil > Wetlands >... | reverse complement strand
CTCCTTCGCTAACATAATATATATTTGCAAGATTTAAGCATCAAATATACAAAATCTTGCAGATATATCCAAACATTTTAAGAGTTATTTTTCTGTATATCTATTGTTTATATAGTTTTTAAGGCTCGACTATGTAACAATCATCCAAGAATTATTGTCCTTTTAGACGTTTCAATTTTAGTTATTTTTTCTTTGCTTTATCGAAACATTTGTTAAAGTAAATTAGTTGATATTGAATTGAATTAGTCCAATATTCCCAGTTATGAGCTCCGGGTCGTTCAATGTAGTCATGATCAATATTCAATGTAAGTAAACGACGATGTAAACCGGCATTTATTTGATAAAAATAATCAGAAACTCCACAATCAATTATCAAATTAAGTTCATTATTTTTTAGAGATTCAACCATGTTTATCACCGAGCGGTCATCCCATTCTCTTGGATTGCTTTCAATACTCCCAATTCTTTTTGCGATATCAAATTTCTTAGTTGAAGTGCGTAAATCTACTCCACCGCTCATGCTTCCTGCATTTGCAAATAAATTTTTATTTCTGATTGCCAGATACAAAGCTCCGTGACCACCCATGCTCAATCCTGTAATGGCACGGGCCGCACGATCAGGAATTGTATTATAATGAGCATCAATATACGGCAGTAATTCTTTAATTATATAAGTTTCATATTGAAAAGCAATGTCAATAGGACTATCCATATACCAACTGCTGTATCCACCATCCGGACAAACCAAAATAAGTTGATATTGCGAGGCAAAACTTTTAATGGAAGGTACAGTTTTCACCCATTTTGAATAATTATCACTATACCCATGAAGTAAATACACAACTGGATAATGTTTTTTTTCGGAATAATTTTCAGGCACAATCACCACACTTTTTATTTCCTTTTTCATCTTCGCCGAAACCATTGATATAGTATCTACTTGTACACGGGAAAAAGCAAATTGAAAAAGCAAAAGAGTAGCTAAAAGTAATTTGAAACGTTTCATTTTTAATTGTTTTGGGGATAAAATTTTACATGTAAAAGTAATAAAAGATTCTTTAAACTGAAAGGATTAATATTGAATTCTTTTTCTTGCAGTGTAAACGAAATAACCCTACCTTTGCAGTTGTGTTATATATATTTCTATATCTTGCCTAATTTAAAAAACATGCCCGAACTGATAATTTTTGATTTAGATGGTACTTTGCTCGATACTATTCAGGATCTGGCGAATAGCGTAAACCATGCACTACAAAAGTATAATTATCCTACTCATCCCTTAGAATCATATCGTCAGTTTATTGGCAATGGAGTAAATAAGCTGTTGGAAAGAGCTTTACCCGAAGACAAACGGAATATAGACTTTGTTTCGATGCTAAAAGTTGATTTTATTACCCACTATTTTGCTCATGCCGAAGAATCTACACGTCAGTATCCAGGTATTTCGGAATTACTTTCTCATCTTCAAACGAAAGGAATAAAATTAGCAGTAGCTTCAAACAAAGTGCAAGAAGCTACTTTGAAGTTGGTAAACAGGTTTTTCCCTGAAATTAGCTTTACTGCCATTCTCGGTCAACGCGAAGGTTTTCCGGTAAAACCAAATCCTGCAATTTTAGAAGAAATTATCAGGATTGCAGGAGTTGAAAAAGATAAAGTGCTGTATGTTGGTGATTCAGGAGTAGATGTTGCAACAGCTTATAATGCAAAAGTTGATTTTGTTGGTGTACTTTGGGGCTTTCGTTCACGTAAAGAATTGGAAGAAGTTGGAGGAACTACCTTTGTGGAAAACACTGAGGAGTTGTATAAATTGGTGATCGGTTAATTTATTATTTGGTTGATGCTTTTGATCATTAAGTTCCTAAATTCGAGAGGTTTGCCCTCATTCTGAAAACCAATAAATCCTTTTGAAGCCGTAAGTCCGGTTATATTGTTTTGCAAAACACTATTGATCCAAACTTTGAGTGTATTATTTTTACATATCACCTTCATCGTATTCCATTCCCCAAGAGGTTTTTCGTTAGAAGTTTGTATTTTTTTTACCGTAAACCTCAATGAATCAGTACATTCTTTTGCCAATAAGCCATTCATACAAATAATATCACCGGCAGCGTCAGCCTTTTGCTGAACTTGATAACATGCAGGCCAAATCGTATCTTTGGGTTGAATATGTACCAATACGCCACTATTTCCTAGTGATTTAATCCAACGCCACTCCAAATTAAGTTCGTAATTTGAATAAATGCTTTTTGTTCTTAAATACCCACTGGATTCACCTGAAATTCTTAAAACACCATAATCCATTTTAAATACTTGAGAAACATCAATATTCTTGTCTTTAAGTACATAAGCCCAATTCTTTTCATCAGTCTGATAAAAAAACGATCGATGACCATCGGTTCTTACTGTTTTTGTTTTCTGAGCATAACCAGAAATATTAATAACTACTAAGAATACTGAAAATAAGATCTTTAGATTTGGTTTCATATAAATTTTAAACCGCTATATTGTTTGTGAGGTGTTACAAAATTAGTGAATAATTTTTTCTGGATATTGGTTAACATTAAAAAATACAAAAAAAATTTACATAAAGGTTGGCAACCATACAATTCGTACTTGATATTCATATAATGTTATTTTTAAAGCTCATTTGCTGCAGCATTATCCAGATAAAAGTCAGCTGCTCCCGATTGAGAATGAATATAGGAAGCTGGATATTTTTCGAAAGCCGGTTCACGTTTTAAAATTTGTCGCAAAACAGTAGCTTTAGATACACCGGTAATCAAAAAAATAACTTGATCAGCGTGATTGATAACTTTTCCCGTAAGTGTAATTCGCTTCTGACCACTAATTGGATGAACAGCCACCGCAACAGTTTGTTCGGCATGTAATAAGTTCAGATTATCAGGAAAAATGGACGCAGTATGACCATCTTCGCCCATGCCAAGGAGTATCAAATCGAATTGAGGGATGCCGTTTTTCTTTACTAGTTGAACATCGAGCAATGTCTGATAATGGGCTGCTTCTTTTTGAGAATCTACTTCGCCAAGCATTCGAAAAATATTGGAATCGTGAATTGGAATGTACTTCAACAAATTATTATAAGTCATACCAAAGTTGCTATCGTCATGTGTTGGAGGTACGCAACGTTCATCAACCCAGAAAAGTCGTACAATATGCCACGGCATTTTGTCGGCATATTCGTCTGACAAAATATTAAACAACAATTTGGGTGTATTCCCACCCGACAAAGCAATATTGAACGGAAGTGATAGTTTGGTTTTTTCTTTCGCTTTCTCCAGAATTAGCTCAGCCACAGCACGTGCAGTTTCTTCGGGAGTTTCGAATATGTGAATGTTCGAATTCATTATCAATCAAATTAAAACTTTTTCAAAGTTTAGAACTTTGGGAAAGCAAACAAAATAAATTCTTATTCGTTTTTAAATTTATTAAATGGGGCTCTCCATTTCATCTCTTTGTTCCCAAACAAAGCATTTGCGTCTTTTGGTCCCCACGTATTACATTCGTAGAAATACATCGGGATATCGGAACTTGTTTTCCATGTTTGAAGAATCGGGTCAACAAATTTCCAACTGGCTTTAACGGAATCGGCACGAGCATAGAGCGTTGAATCGCCTATCATACAATCCAATAATAAACGTTCGTACGCTTCGGAGATTTTATTTGAAGCCAAATCGGAATAATGAAATGCCATGTTCACATTTTGAACCTTGTACCCGGCACCGGGAATTTTCATACCAAAATCGACTGCTACACCGGCATCCGGGCTAATCCGCAAAATAATCATATTAGTAGATTGTGCCACGCAACGTTGTTTAAAAAGCTGATGCGGTGCTGGTCTTAAATGGATAACCACTTCGGTGACCCGTTCGGGTAATTGTTTTCCGGTTCGGATATAAAATGGGATTTCACTCCAACGCCAATTATCAATAAAAACACGCATGGCAACAAATGTCTCGGTTTTGGAATTTGGTGAAACATCTTTTTCCTGTCGATAACCTTTTTGAATAATATCTTCAACCAATGTTTCGATATACTGTCCACGAACGACATTCTCTACAATTTCGGTTTGTTTTATTGGACGCAATGCCTGTAAAACCTTTACACTTTCGTTTCGGATGGATTCAGAATCGAAAATAGCGGGCGGTTCCATTGCCACAACAGCCAGCACCTGTAACAAGTGATTTTGAATCATATCGCGCAAGGCTCCCGAAGTGTCGTAATAACCGCCGCGATTGCCTACGCCAATTTTTTCGGAAGCAGTAATTTCAACTCTATCCACGTATTTTCGGTTCCAAATAGGTTCAAAAAACCCATTTGAGAAGCGCGTAACCATGATATTTTGAACCGTTTCTTTGCCCAAATAATGGTCAATGCGGTAAATCTGTTCTTCGTTGAAACCGTTACGAAGTTTTTTATCCAACTCAACAGCAGTATCGAAACTATAACCGAAAGGTTTTTCCACAATGATACGTTTCCAGCCATCGGCTTCTGTATTTAAACCGAATTTTATTAAATGAGCAGCCACTACTTCATATAGGAAAGGTGGAATCGAGAAATAATAAATAATGTTTTTCGGAATATCAAGTGTTACAGAAAGTTGATCGATATAATTTTTCAGAACACTAAAATCGTCTTCGTTCTGATTATTAACTTTTTGATAATAAATATGTTCAATAAAACTTTGTAATTTTTTAGGATTTTCGTGTGCACCGGTTTTGGCAAATTCGAGCATCGAATTTTGCACATCTTCTCGATTTACTTCCTCCGTTTTTTCCTGACTTCCAGCTCCGATTACCGCAAAGCTTTCGGGTAATAAATTATCGAGATAAAGCTGAAAAATAGCCGGCAAAAGTTTCCGTTTTGCCAGATCACCATTCGAGCCAAAAATTACCAGAATTTGATTTTCGACAGTATTTTTCCGAGCTGATTTATTAATTATTTCTCCCATTTAACTGCTATTAAGATGAATTTTTACTAATTAAACGAGTCTTTTGATCATTGAAACGTTATTCTTTAAACAAATTAACGAAGGATTCGTTCAGTTTAAAACCATTTCTTCCGCCTGAAATACCAAAGCATCACCAACGTGGCAATTAACATCACGCCCCACATTATAAAATAACCATGTTGCCAATGCAGTTCCGGTAGATTTTCAAAATTTGTGCCATAAACACCTACAATAAAAGTAAGCGGAATAAAAATGACCGAAAAAACAGTGAGTACACGCATAATTTCGTTCAATTTGGTACTCATGGACGAATGATAAATATTCAGTTGGTCATACAAAATTTCGCGGTAACTATCTGATAATTCGGAAGCTTCGTTGATATTATCCTGTAACTCACGAAAATGAATACGATTCTCATCATGAATAAACTCCGATTCCAACTTTACTAAATTTAGAATCATTTCGCGAGCAGGTTTAATATTTTTCCGAAGGAAATTAAGTTCACGCTTATACGTATTAATACTTTCAAGCAATTCCTTTTTTGGATCGCTGGTCATTTCTTCTTCCAGACTTTCAATTTTGTCGCCCAATATACCAATAATATAAATGTAATTATCCACCACCACATCGAGCAAAGCAAAAGCCAAGTAATCGTGACCGGAAATTCGAATTTTATTCTTGTGTTTTCGAATTCTTTCACGTATCGGTTCGAATGCATGAATTGACTGTTCCTGAAACGAAATAAGGGTATGATTACCAATAATTAAACTCAAATTTTCGACCAACAAGTTCTCGTTATGCTCATCGTATTGCAGCATTTTAATAGTAATAAAAATACCATTATCCAATTCCTCAACTTTTGGCCGTGTAGAAGGATTCATCACATCCGACAGAATATTATTTTCCAGTTTAAACACACTGGACAATTCCTCCATAATTGTCACATTGTCCAAACCATAGATATTCAACCAGTTTACTTTATTGGGTTTCTTGAATATGTTAAGTTGCTCAGGCGTTTTCACATCGAGTTCGGTCAACTCCTCCAAATCGAAACTCATGCCTCTTAGAACACTTTTCTCGGTTTTCTTTTGACCACGAAAAACCAGTGCATAAGGCGACAGGCCAATATGTTCTTTTTTCTTTTTTGTTAATCGGGACATATATTTTTTATTTTTAATTTGCTTGATTCACAAAGATAGAAAAAAATTTTAGAAATGTTTAATAGGTTTGTAATCACTTTCTATTTTAAAATAAACAGGAACTAAATTCAGTTCGATGATTTGGCTTTCTAAAACTCAGGTTTTTTTGTTTTCGATAATTTTTTATGAATTTTTTGATACCTGAAGCCATTATAATAAAACCGAAAAGCCGACATGGAGAGCGGAATTCCCATGGTAACATAAAAAACTGACAGATATTCAATCGGCACAATCCCCGTTTTACGTAAAGTTACACCTATGCAAATCATTATTACCATCATAATATAACTCCGGAAATTGAAGAAAGAAAAAAAACAAGGTTTTTCAATTTCCATTTTCAGTATACGTTGTGTGTGTTTCACTGATATTTTTGAAAACAATAAAATATAGAAAATTAATCCGGCGATAATGCTTACTAAAATTTTAACCCAAAGTAAGCTGGGAAAGAGAATCAACATGCTAAAGCCTCTGAGAAACAACATTCCGCCGGCAAAAGTCCACATAAAAGCAGCAACAAAAAGTAAATACCGTTTGGGAATGCCGGGTTTAATTGCTTTAAGGATTTTATTTAATGAGTTCATTGCATTGAATTTTTGATATGTAAAAATACAATTAGTTTTTGAGAATTCATGAGTAAAAAATCATAACGAGTAAAAACGAACACCTAATATTTCAATTGTTATAATGGAAATCAAGTCATTATCAGGCACTCAATTTATTTGTTTTTGTGCAACTCGTATATTTTTGCTACTTTTGCAAAAAAAAGAGTATATGACTTTTAATATTGTTATTATCGGATATTTAGCAGGGTTTTGTACTGCAATAGCTCAGTTTCCGCAGGCAATTAAGGTGATTAAGACTGGCGATACTCAAAGTATTTCTCTTGGGATGTATATTATTATGACCTTTGGAATTTTCTTTTGGTTCACTTATGGTTTACTAATTCCCGACATGCCAATGATTTTAGCCAACGGTGTGTGTTTACTCCCGTCAATTTATATCCTTTACATTACAATTCGCAATATTCTCAGAACAAACAAAGAAACATTATGAGAAGAATTCAGATTATAAACGGACCAAACCTGAATCTGCTGGGGAAACGTGAACCAACTGTTTATGGTAACCAGACTTTTGAAGCCTATTTTCAAGAACTTAAAACACTTTTCCCTGATATGCAACTGGATTATTTCCAGTCGAATACAGAAGGTGCTCTGATTGATAAAATTCACGAAGTTGGATTTTCCTACGACGGTATTGTGCTCAACGGCGGAGCTTACACGCACACTTCCATTGCCATTGCCGATGCTATTCGCTCTATCACTGTTCCAGTTATTGAAGTTCATATTTCAAATGTGTTTAAACGTGAAGATTATCGCCATCATTCATTTCTTTCGGAAGCATGCAAAGGCTGCATTGTCGGTTTTGGAATGGATTCATACCGATTGGCAGTAGAAGCAGTATTACATTTCTGAAAAATTTTTCAGAACCTCAAAACCAAACTTTCCTCAAATTATTTTTTAAAAAGATAAAAAAAGTTGTATGTCAAAATCAACAAAAATAGTTGCTACAATTAGCGACAAACGTTGTGATGTGGATTTTATCCAGTCACTTTATGACGAAGGAATGAACGTTGTAAGAATGAATTCGGCTCATTTGCAGGCCGAAGGATTTACAAAAATCATCAATAATGTTCGTGCTGTTAGTAATCTGATAGCCATTCTAATGGATACCAAAGGACCGGAAGTCAGAACAACTGTAGCACAAAATGACGAAATTGAATTACATACCGGCGATGTTGTCAAAGTGGTTGGAAATCCAGATTTGATTTCTACCCGTGATTGTATAGCTGTAAATTATCCGTTTTTTGTTCGCGACTTAAAAATAGATGACGACATTCTTTTTGACGATGGTGAAATTGATTTGAAAGTTGAATCGAAAGATGAAAATGCACTTTATTGCAAAGTGTTAAACGATGGTGCTTTAGGAAGTCGAAAGAGTGTGAATGTTCCTGGAGTTCGCATCAATTTGCCTTCTCTAACTGAAAAAGACAGAAAAAATATTCTTTTTGCCATTGAAAATAATCTTGATTTTATAGCGCATTCATTTGTTCGAAACAAACACGATTTGCTTGATATTCAGAAAATTCTGGATGAACATAATAGTCCAATAAAAATTATTTCGAAGATTGAAAATCAGGAAGGTGTTGATAATATAGATGAAATTCTGGAATATACTTACGGTGTTATGATTGCCCGTGGCGATTTGGGAATTGAAGTAGCACAGGAAAAAATACCGGGCATTCAACGACGTTTGATCCGTAAATGTGTTATGGCACGTAAACCAGTAATCGTGGCAACACAAATGCTTCACACAATGATTAAAAATCCACGCCCTACACGTGCGGAAATTACCGATATTGCGAATGCCATTTATTATCGCACTGATGCTCTGATGCTAAGCGGCGAAACGGCTTATGGAAAATATCCGGTCGAAGCGGTTCGGACTATGGCAAAAGTGGCAGAAGAAGCAGAAAAAACCAAAATGATTGAAAATGATATTCCGGTGAATATCGAAACAAACGATATCACTTCATTTTTGGCAAATGCAGCTAACGAAGCAAGTATTAAACTCGGGACAAAAGCCATGATTACAGATACTTATACAGGCAAAACGGCACTGAACTTATCGGCATATCGTAGTACAAATCCAATTTTAGCTTTGTGTTATCATGAACGTTCAACCCGTCAATTAGCATTGTCATACGGCGTTTTTCCAATTTACCAGGAAGAAAAAGGAAATACTCAAAAATATTTCATCGCAGGATTGATGCAATTTATTAAACTGGGAATGCTTCAACCAGAAGATTTTGTAAGTTATTTAAGTGGCAGCTTTGGATCTGGTTTTGGTACCTCTTTTTTAGAAGTAAATAGAGTTGATAAAATTTTGGAATCGCGCGAAAAATATCTCCTTCCAAATTTTTAAACTGATTCTTTCAAAGACGTTTTTAATGTCTTTGGTTTTCTTAATAAACTTTACAGATAGAAAATTAAACTTTTACAAGTTTAATTTGTCTATGTGTTGACACTTTTCTCTCTCACTTTCTATTAAAATATTGTATGAAAAAGATTGTAGGTATTATTTGTTTTTATTTTTTCACTTTATCACTTTTTGCAGTCACTGGGATTAAAGGTACCATTGTGGATGCCGGAGATCAGTCTCCACTCGACTATGTAAATGTTGCGCTATTCAAGCAAGGCGTAAAAAAACCAGTAACGGGAGTAGTTACCGACACAAACGGGACATTTTTTATTCCTACGGTTGAAAATGGCAACTATACTTTGCAGATAAGTTATGTCGGTTATACAACTATTAATCAATCAATTGCTATTGTGGGTAAACCTATCAATATTGGTACAATCAAGTTGGAAGAGGATAGCAAAAAATTAGGCGAAGTTGAAGTAGTCGGTCAAGGTTCGCAAATGCATTTTGATATCGATAAAAAAGTATTTTCTGTCGATCAAAATATAGCTGCTGCGGGAGGTTCTGCTTCGGATGTTTTGAAAAATATTCCTTCTGTAACGGTTGATAATCAAGGGAATGTTTCACTTCGTAAAGATGGGAATGTGGAGGTTTGGATAAATGGAAAAGCGTCAGGCTTAACTGCAGATAACCGAGCGCAAGTGCTTCAACAAATGCCTGCCGAAAGCATAGAATCCATTGAAATCATGACCAATCCTTCGGCTAAATATAGTCCGGAAGGTTCAGCCGGAATCATCAATATTGTAATGAAACAACAACATAAAGCCGGTTATTACGGCAGTGTTTCGGCCGGTGCAACTTATCCAGACGGCGGAAAATTGGGTGAGAATTTAGGAGCCAGTATTAATTACAGCAGTAGCAAAGTGGATGCATACCTCAATTTGGGTTACCGTGCCATGTCATTTCAAGGTGGTGGTAAAACAAACCGATATAATTATATTGGAAAAGATACAACTTTATTGAATCAAAGCTATTCTTCATTAATGGCTTTCTCCGGATTATTTCTGCGTGCCGGATTTGATTATCATTTGGATACAAAAAATACATTAAGTCTTTCTGGATTTGGAATGGCTGGAAGCGGCATTCAAAATTCTAGTACCCATAATTTGCTTTCGGAAAATCTGTATAATAATTCTACAATTTTGAGAAACTACAGTCAGGATAACACAGGAACCGGAACTCGTCCAAGTTTGAATCTTAATTTTGATTACCGACACAATTTCGATAAAAAAGGAACATTCTTAACAGGAGCTGCCTCTTATTCTTCACATAATCGGGGTGGAAATACAATTTATGCTCAAGCTGATTCAATTACGAATGCAAAATCAAATATAACTCAAATTGCTGACAGCAAGAATACTGAATGGGATTTCAAGTTGGATTATACCGATAAATTGACCGAAAACAGCAAGCTGGAAGCCGGTTGGGAAAGTACGTTGAGTAACAGGTTGAGTACTTCATCGGGTGACAGTATAAAAAATGTCCCTATAGATATTCCTTCTTATTACGATAATTTTAATTATAACGAACAGATTCATGCCGGATATTTGACGTATGGAAATAAAATTGATAAGTTTACTTATCAACTTGGTTTACGTGGCGAATTGTTTTTGAAAGAATCCACCAACACAACAAAAATTGGAAATACCCAAACCGATACAGTTCAGGTAATTCCACAAAAAACATTTTTCCATATTTTCCCGAGTTTTTATTTGTCCTATAGTTTGCCAAACGACGCCGAGTTGCAATTTAATTACAGTAACCGTGTAAACCGACCTCGAGGTAACCAAATCAATCCATTCAAGAATTATGCAGACCCGACAAATATTAGTTATGGAAATCCTGATTTGGCACCCCAATATTCATCTTCGTTGGAGTTGAACTACATTAAAACCTGGGAAGCTCAAACGCTATCTGCCTCATTATATTATCATAACACGGATAATGTAATTGAAAATGTGCGATTTCTTCACAATGGTATAATGGAAAATACTTTTTTGAATATTGCCAAATCGCAAAATACCGGTTTGGAACTTATTTCAAAAAACCGATTGTTTAAAATCCTCAGCCTTACTTCTACTTTAAATATGTATTACAGCAAATTAGATTCAGCTACTTATGTAAATCGTTATAATCCTGCAATAACAACACCAATTCCGGGTCAAAGCAATTTTTCATGGAGTGCAAATATCATGGCTAACTTTATGCTAAGCAAAACATTCTCCGGACAAATTACTGCCGAATACGAATCGCCTGAGTTAATTGCACAAGGAATGCAAAATGCAAATTACACGGTTGATTTGGGAGTTCGTCAAACTTTCCTCGATCGTAAATTGAGTGTCAGCCTAAATGTTAGAGATCTTTTGAATTCAGACCGACATAGTCAAACTACTTCAGGAAGCGGTTTTACTCAAAATTCCTCCTCTTATTTCCATGGTAGGATGATTGGTTTATCTGTAAGTTACAATTTTGGGAATATGAAACCAAAACCATCGGATATGAAAAAACAAGCTGCATCGCCGGATATGAATATGGAAAGTGGTGAATAATAAGTTCTGAAAAAACTATACATCAAAAAGTCTAATATCAATGGTCGAAAGACTGAAGGTATTAGACTTTTAATTTTTTCTTCTCCTAAATTCTGCACACACCAAAGCAGTCGCCACGCTTACATTTAGTGATTCGGAAGTAGTTTGACCGACAGGAAAGTTTGGTATCAGCAATCGTTCGGTAACGAGTTTTTCTATTTCGTCTGAAATTCCGTTTCCTTCGTTTCCCATCACAATAATTCCTTGCTGAGTCAGTGTTTTGGAGTAAATATTTTCACCATTCATAAAAGTGCCATAAATGGACAATTCAGATGGACAACTTTGAAGAAATTCAGCTAAATTTACTACATGAACGCGTACCCGTGCCAATGAACCCATGCTTGCTTGAACGGTTTTTGGATTAAACGCATCGGCTGAATGTTCCGAGCAAAAAATATCGGAAATGCCAAACCAGTCGGCAATGCGAATGATTGTTCCCAGATTTCCCGGATCCTGCACATCGTCCAAAGCTAAACTCAATTTATTTCTTAATTCTTGTGTATTCCAATTATATACAGGTTTTTCAAAAACGGCCAGCACCCCTTGCGGTGTTTTTTGATTGGATATTTTGGTGAATTCTTCAGCTTTAACTTCAATTATTTCATTGGTTTTGAAATAGGGATGTTCATTCAACCAATCGACAGTTGCAACCAACAAAGAACAACAAAAAGTCTGAGCTAAATCGAGCACCAATTTGGTCCCTTCTGCAACAAAAAATCCGGTTTTGTCACGAAATTTCTTTTGCGAAAGATTGCTAATCAGTTTTATTTTGTTTTTTGGAATCATAGTTTTAAGTTTAATTCAAATTAAAACTCAAAGAGAATGCAGCACCTATGAGAATTTAAAAACTCGTTCTTTCAAAACTCTTTTAAGTACTTTGCTCGCTAAAAAGTTTTGTAAAATGATAAAAATTTAATGACACAAAGCTAACAAAGAAAACTTTAAAAAGCTATATTTGCAAAATATTTTTTATTCTTTTTTGAGTGTTGGTATGAAGTTGCGTGTTTTGATTCGTTTTATTGTAGTCGTTTTGCTGCTTTCTGCATGCAATACTACTAAATTTGTGCCCGATGGAGAGTATTTATTGAATAAAGTAAGCATAAAAACCGACAACAAAGATATTAAACGAGACGACTTAAAAGAATATTTAAGACAGACACCAAATGCTGCTGTTTTTGGGGTTTTCCGCATGCAATTGGGATTATATAATTGGGCTCCTAAAGATACTACAAAATGGCTGAGTAAAGGCCTGAGTAAAACTTTAAAAAAAATTGGTGATCCTCCGGTGATTTATAATTCCGCACTTACTTCACTCACCGTTCAACAACTTCAACGTTTGTTTGAAAACAAAGGTTATATTAACGCCAAAGTGCAAAGTAACGTAACCACTAAAGACAAAAAAGCCGCAGTAGAATATGTTATAATTTCAAATGTTCCATACAGATTACACGATTATAAGATTGATTTAAAAAATGATTTGCTGACAGAAATAGCATCGGATACTTCAAAATCGTTGATTAGACCCAATATGTTGTTTGATACCGATATTTTTAATGCTGAACGTGAACGCATTAGTACTCGGTTTCGTCATCAGGGTTATTACAACTTTAATAAAGAATTCCTGAATTATACGGCTGATAGTTCATTGTATTCGCATCAGGTGAATGTCACACTTGAATTGCGTGATTATATCAAACGTTCTTACGATTCTATTAGCAAAGTTATTTTCAAGCAATTCAGCATTCGAAAGGTTATTTTTTATACTAATAATGATGCAAATATTACTACTGATTTGGCAAATAAAGTTGAATTAGATACCATTCAGTTTCAGGATTTTATATTGGTTACACCTAAAAACCGTATTTTAAAACTCGATGCATTAGTACAAAACACATATATCAATCCAAAATCCTTGTACAGTGATGATGCAGTGGAAAAAACCTATTCTGCACTTAATTCTTTAGGACCAATAAAATACGTCAACATATCGTTCAAAGAAACTGAAAATAATCTTTTGGATTGTTACATTATTATCAACCCTTCAAAGACAATTTCACTGTCGACAGAACTGGAAGGCACTTACACCGGCGGTTATTGGGGAGTTGCCGGAAATGTCAACTATGTTGATCGAAACAGATTTAAAGGAGCAGAAAGCTTATCATTGTTAGCTCGAGGTGCTTTTGAATGGCAAGATGGTGTGTTGGCTCAAGAGTATGGCGGACTTGTAGGGCTGAAATTTCCCAGATTTATGCTGCCATTCGGAAGTTATGATTTCAAAAGAAATATTCATGCAAATACTGAATTTACTGGTGCATTCAGTTATCAGTTCCGCCCGAAAGAATTTACCACAACCAATGTGGGTGCGGGCATAAATTATTCGTGGAATCGAAAACAATATCGACATAGCTTTCAATTGTTTGATTTAAGCTATGTACAATTTCATGTTGAACCTGCTTTCCGCGACAGTTTTTTAAATCCGAAAAAACCGATATTTAACCCGTATAACTATCAGGATCACTTTATTATGCGCATGGGTTATGCCGGTTCATATACAACCTTTAATGCAAATCGTCCTTTGCAAAATTATTCAATTGCCCGTTATTCAATTGAAACTTCAGGAAATTTATTAAACGCTTTGAGTCACCTGACAGGAAGTGTTCCGGATTCAACAGGTGCATATCAGCTTTTTAAGATCCGTTATTCACAATATGTCAAAGGAGAATTTGTAATAACACATCATCAGATTTATGACCAAAACAATCGCTTTGTGTATCATTTAGATGTCGGAATTGGTGTTCCGTATGGCAATGGAGATGTAATTCCGTTCGAAAGGCGATTTTACAGCGGTGGGGCAAACAGCGTAAGAGGTTGGAGCGAAAGCACACTCGGACCGGGTTCGTATCAGCGGTTTTCGGGTTTACCACGCGATTTCAACCAAGTTGGCGATATAAAATTAGATATGAATATGGAATATCGCACTAAATTGTTTTGGCTGATGGAAGGTGCATTTTTTTTAGATGCCGGAAATATCTGGACTATAAAAGATTACAGCACGCAACAAGGTGGCACTTTCAAATTTGACACGTTTATGAATCAGATTGCCATAGCTTACGGATTGGGAATTCGTTTCGATTTTTCTTTCTTTATTGCGCGTGTCGATTTAGGCGTAAAATTATTCAATCCTGTGTTGAGTCGCCGTGAACAATGGCGGGTAAGTCCAAATCTGAACGATGATTTTGCTTTGCATTTTGCAATTGGGTATCCATTCTGATTCATTCAAAATTATTTTTTGTTCAGCTTCTTTGCATCTGTCTTTGCCTTTGCCTCCGACTTTCTTTCTCCCAACAAATCATAGGTCATTCTGTGATAAGGTGTTGTACCGTTTGTTCTAATGCCTGCTCGATGTTTCAGAGTTGGATATGCTTTGTTTTTATTCCAGTCGTACACTGGAAATTCGACATGTAATTGTTGCATAAGTTCATCTCTATGTGTTTTGGCAAGTACCGAAGCTGCAGCAATGGAAAGATATTTGCAGTCACCTTTTACAATGGTTTGATGATGAATATCCGAATATGGTTTGAATTTATTACCATCTACTATGATAAATTCAGGACGGATGGAAAGTTTATCAATCGCCCTGTGCATCGCCCTTATGGATGCATTCAGAATATTAATTTCATCGATTTCATTATTATCAACTTCAGCCACCGCCCATGCTAATGCTTCTTTTTCAATTATCGGACGAAGGATATCTCGCTCTTTTTCGGTCAGTTGTTTGGAATCATTGAGTAAAGGGCAATAAAAATCAGCAGGCAAAATAACGGCAGCCGCCACAACCGGTCCAGCCAGACAACCACGACCGGCCTCGTCGCAACCACATTCGAATGTAAACTTTGAAAAGTTGCCTTTTAGCCCTGAAGTTTCTTGAAAAAGTTCAATTTCAGTATCGGTTGTTTCTGACTTTTTCCGCTTCATTGGTTGATTTAGGCTTGAAATCCAAAACTTTGCCGTTTTTTGTTTCTTCCCACAAAGTGGGTGCTAATTTCATTATCGGTTTGTAACCTATCGATTCGGCTTTGGTTTTGGCTTTAATAATCGGGAAACGACTATCCAACGCGTCAAACACATTTAATAAGACACTCACAATCAGGGCATATTTTAATGCAGCAAACAAACCTCCCAGAAATTTATTTAATCCACCCAACGCAATGGAATCAAATATTTTGTCGAGTGTTTTGGCAAGCAAAAGCAGTACTATGGCAATGGAAATAAATAAAATAAGATAGGCTGTAGGTAGTGCAGTTTTTTCAGAAAAGTCAAATTTATTTATTAGAAAACCGGAAAGAGATGGCGCAAACATTTTTGCGCCAAAAATGCCTAACATAATGGCAGCCAGTGATGCCAGCTCTTTAATCAGTCCTTTAAACAATCCAAAAACAAAACCTAAGGCGATTGGAATTAAGATGATCAGGTCAAGAGTATTCATTTTTCAAAATTGATTGTTGCAAAGATAAACAAAAAGATGGAAATAACTATTTTTGAAAATCCTGTTTTGGCAGAATGTCTATATGACCTTAAAATTTTGATCAGGAGTTTTCTAAAAAAACAAAGTGCGATTGTCTTATTGTTTTGTTTTTGTGGATTTTAGGCGCATTTAAATCAGTATAAAAAAGATCATTTTGATTATATAAATTATTAACAAAACATTTTGGCATAGAAATTGGTGATATCATTGCACAAAAAGGAATACTTCTGATTTTAAATCAGAAACAATAATATTCACCGCTAAAAATTTACGATTATGAAAACAAAAGTAGCAAGCCTGTTAGTGGTTATTTTAATTGCAACCACTCAATTTATGGCACAAGAAAGGATTACAGTTGAAGCTCAAAACAATGACATTAGCAACAATCTTGATTTAAAAGCTGTGGCTACTGCGTTTGGGGAATCAAAAAATATGGAAGAATTTGAACAGAAACTGAATGATTACGACAGTGGAATTTCAAACCTGGATTTGAATAATGACGGACAAGTAGATTATTTACGTGTAATTGAAAAGATGGAAAATGATGTTCATGTAGTTGTTATTCAAGCAGTTTTAGACAAAAATGCTTATCAGGATGTGGCATCAATTGTAGTTGAAAAAGATCAGAACAACAATCCTACCGTTCAGATTGTTGGCGATCCCTATCTTTACGGAGCCAATTATGTTATTGAACCGACTTATTCGTACACTCCTTCTATTTTTTCATTCTTTTGGGGATCAAATTATTATGGCTGGGATTCACCCTATTATTGGGGTTATTATCCAAGCTATTACAGATATCATAGTCCGATTGGTATTAATTTGTATTTGAGTAATATACGAAATCATATTAATTATAATCACAGCTACTATTACACACAAAACCATTTTGACAATTATGCCCAAAGAATTCATCAATCAATAAGTCGTAACGATTATGGCAACAGATATCCTGAACGTAATTTCAGCACTCGAAATGAAAATATTCGCAATAAACGTGATTTTGAGTTCAATCGGAATAGAGTAATTCAGAATAATCAAACCCGACAATCTTATCAAGGAAATTCTACCGGGACCAGACCGACCAGAACCTGGGACAATTCAAACGTACAAAGAAATTCTCAATCGAACGGTTTGAATCAACGTAATTCAAATCAAAGAACTTACACTACACCATCCGATTTAAGGAATTCGAATAGTACCCGAAATGGAAATACTTTTCAAAACAGAACAAACAATAATGAATCGGGTAATAGAAGTTGGCAAAATTCCGGAGGTTATCGGAATCAGAGCAATACAAATAATCAAAAATATACACCTCCAACAAATAACAGAAGCTCGGATGTAAATAATAATATTCAACGCAATAATACTTATCAACCACGCCCAAATACCGATAATGGTAACAGAAATTACAATTCTGTTAATCGCGGAAACGCAAACACAAGAACTGCACCTATTGTAAATCAACCAAATAGAACCGTTCAATCAAAACCTGCAGTACAAAGTCAACCTCAAAACACTCGTAGCAGAGAAGTAAAATCAGAAAATCGTTCTTCAAACAACGAATCAAATAGAAGATAAATAGGGTACAAATTTGTTTAGTTAACAATTAATCGCTGGGAAAATTCTCAGCGATTTTTTTGTGAGAAAGATTCAATAATCAAATGAATATTTCTTACTTTTGAAACAGTATTTTTCTAATTATTAATTGTTCATTATTAACCAATTATATAGCAATTCCAACTTCACGAGTAAATGTGCCGGCCAATATTTTTATCGACACTGAAAAATGTACCGGTTGTGGACTGTGCATGATGGTTTGTCCAACCGGTGTGATTGCCATTGAAGGACACACCTTATCGCCGGTTCAATTATTCGATTTGCCCGATAAAAGCACTGTTCCAAGTTAAGAAAGTTTGCTCTCCATGCTTCAACGTCGCCGTAGCATTCGCGAATTTAAATATAAACCGGTAGAAAAAGAAAAAATTGACCAAATTCTGGAAACTGCACAAACAGCACCTATGGGCTTGCCGCCTTCGGATGTATTGGTTTACAGTGAAAAAAGGTATTCTTGTTCCGTTTGTCCCGGTGTAGGAATGAGTTCGGCTTTGGACAGACATTTCAGTGCATCCAAATCCATAATAGTGGAATAGCCCGAACGGCAAATAATTTTATTTGTTCCAAGTAAAACCGCAGCCAGTTCTAAATCTGACAGATGTGAAACTACGGTTAAATTCCCTATCTTGTTTTCTTTCTTCTCAGTTTGCGGTTGACCGCAAACCAAAAGCGTTTTTTTCGCACTGTTACAATATTTTTCGATCAGACTTTTCTCAAAAATGTTTCGTTGTGGTTCCACGCCCGAAATTACAGCCACCACTTCATAATCTGAATTCGGTATTGTATTTCCCATGCCCTGAAAACGGGAAAGTGTTCCGATAAACTTAGCAGATCGTAGCAACGGATATTTGTGAGCTAAATCACCTGACAAACCACCGTTTTCTTCTCGGTCGGGAATCCAGCATTCGTCGTAGCGGTTTATAAATGCTTTGTGAATGTGGTGAACAAGCAGTTCTAAAAATTTCAAATTCTTTGGCATTATTACCATCAATTGGTGTGTTATGTAAGTGGAATGAACCCGCTTATTCCACATCCCAAAGCGGTTATCAGAAATTACTTGGTCGAAATGCTCGGACTGCAGTAAATCTCTTAACCAAAAATGTTCTCTGATTATTCCACTGATAATATTCGGGAAATTGAATATCATAGCACCTACCTGCGATTTGCCTGCAGCATAATAAACCGAGTAGGAAGGAAATTCAATAAAACGAAGTGAAGGAAATTCTTGTTGCAAAAATGCCAACGCAAAGCCATCCGAAACCACTACGGGCTCATGACCTTCGGCCATCAGTCGTTGGATAATCGGCACACAGCGCGTTGCATGACCTAATCCCCAGTTTAGCGGACAAATAAGAATTTTCATAGACCCCAAACCCCTAAAGGGGCTTTAAGTTAGTATCTTTGCAAATAAAATTTATGAAATTAACTTGATAAGAAAGCATCACCTTACTCCCTTTTAGGGGTTGGGGGTCATCATCCTGCTACCAATACTTCAAATCCACGTTTTCTTGCTTTTTCGGCAATGGTGTTTAGCTCATCAACGTTTACTTTCTGGAGATTTTGAGTGGGTGCTTCGCGGTCGAGAGAGTACATCATCACTTGCTGGGGACGAATTTCTTCCAATGCTTTGAGCCAAGCTTCCACTTCTTTATCGGTAGTGTTATCAATGGTTTCACCATTCACATCTCCACGCAAAAACATGGTTTGGATAATCAGTCGACCTTCAAATTTCTTCAAATGCTCAATAAACCAAGCTACATTAATTTCTTTTCCAACAGGTTGATCCATCAACTGCATGGTGCGGTCGATAGCCGAATCGAATTTCAGAATATTGTTATCCACTTTGTTCAGTGCACTGAAAACATGTGGTTTGTGAATACGCGTGGAGTTAGACAATACGCTGACTTTTGCCGTTGGGCAATATTGATTTCGCAATGCAATGGTGTCATCGATAATGCCTTCGAACTCGGCATGGAGTGTCGGTTCACCGTTTCCTGCAAAGGTAATCACATCGGGAATTTGTCCTTCAGCAACCATTTCCTTCAACTTTGCTTCCAATGTTTCACGCACTTGCTCACGTGTAGGAATGGGTGAATCCTGCATGGTGGTATTGAAACCGCATTCGCAATAAATGCAGTTGAACGAACATATTTTGGCATCAATCGGCAGTAAGTTTACACCCAGCGAAAGTCCCAGCCGGCGGCTGTGAATTGGTCCGAAAATAATTTGGTCGAATAAAAACATAAAAGCCCCCTTTAATTCCCCCAAAGGGGGAAAACTAATTAGTTTTGTTATAAAATGCTTGTTAAAAATAGCTCTTTCTCCTCCACTTCGGGGAGGTCGGGTGGGGCTAAATCTTAATAATTATTCTTTCCCCCAGTTTCTTAGAAAGTTGTTTTTTTGTAACTTCCAGTTGGCTCATTTCCTGCATAATTTCATCCACCAGCGCATTATTTTTGTTATCATTTGCAGTTTTTAAATTGATAAGTTTTTGTTTGATCATTTCCAAAATCAGACTATTTTTAAATTCAAATACGACTCGTGGAACCAATTCCAGCAGCCTATCCGAATCTTCTTCAATTTTCTTAATCTTGGAATGAATGCGGCTCAGAGTGTATTTTTCCGAAATCAAATCAGCGGTTATATTGCTGATTTCGCTCTGTGAATGGTACAGAAAAAAATGTTCTACTGCAAAATTTTCCTGCTTATAATGATTTTTATATTCTTCCAACATCAACGAATGCAATGAATTATCGAATATGAGTTGATCTTTTTCCAGTTCTTCCAAAATATAGGCACCTACGGTTACAGGTTGTTGCTTTTCTTCATCGGCATAATACAGCACTGCATCGCCATATTTTATCAACACTTGTAAAATACTCCGTTCCTGGTCTTCAAATTTTGTTCCTGAAATGGCTCTTTTATTACTATTGTCAGCTTCATCAATCGGAGGCAAGTTGGTTGCTTCGGTTTGTCGGCGAACATCGTTTTTTTCCTGCTCGTTATTTTTGAGTTTGTTTATCTCATAATAAAGCATTTGCTCATCCACGTTCAGCAACGTACTGCATTCTTTTACATATTCACCACGCACTGCCGAATTCGGAATAATGGAAATACTTCGAACAATATCCAGCACCAGTCCGGCACGTTTTACGGGGTCATTACCTGCATCAGCCAACAGCAAATTGGTTTTGAAACGTATAAAGTCTGAAGAATTTTGCTGAACGTATTCAATAAAATCGGAAGCATTGTGTTTTCGGGCAAAGGAATCGGGATCGTCGCCATCGGGCAACAATAAAACTTTGATATTTAGTCCTTCTTCCAGCAATAAATCAATCCCACGAATGGATGCTTTGATACCGGCCGCGTCGCCGTCGTAAATCACCGTTACGTTTTCGGTAAATCGGTGAATGAGGCGAATTTGACCGGGTGTGAGCGAAGTTCCGGACGATGCCACCACGTTTTCGATACCGCTCTGGTGCATCGAAATTACATCGGTGTAACCTTCCACCAGAAAGCAGCGGTCTTGCTTCACGATGGCTTGCTTGGCAAAATAAATGCCGTACAACTCGTTGCTTTTGTGGTAAATTTCCGATTCAGGTGAGTTGACGTACTTCGCCATCTTGTCGTCCTTCTTGAGAATACGACCACCGAATGCCACCACTTTACCGGAAAGCGAAAGCACTGGAAACATCACGCGACCACGGAAACGGTCAGTGAGATAATTGTTGTCGCCTTCGAGTGTAAGCCCCGTTTTCAGCAGATATTCTTTGTTATATCCCGCTTTGATAGCGGCTTGCGTAAAGGCATCACGCTGATCGAGACTGTAGCCGAGTTGGAATTTATCGATAATGTCGTCGCGGAAACCACGCTCGCGGAAATAGCTGAGACCGATGGATTTGCCGTCGATGTGATTGTGGAGCAAGTGCGTAAAATGTTTTTGTGCAAATTCGTTGACCAGCAACATACTTTCGCGGTCGTTACGAACCGCCATTTCTTCGGGCGAAAGTTCACGTTCCTGAACTTCAATATTGTATTTTTTGGCTAAATATTTCAGCGCTTCGTAGTACGAAATTTGTTCGTGCTCCATGATAAAATGCACGGAGTTACCACCCTTACCGCAGCCGAAACATTTAAAAATCCCTTTGGCAGGCGAAACAGTAAATGACGGCGTTTTCTCATTGTGAAACGGACACAAGCCGAGCATATTCACCCCTCGTTTCTTCAGAGTAACGAAATCACCGACCACATCTTGTATCTGTGCGGCTTCGGTAATGCGGTCTATGGTGGCTTGGTCGATCATTTTTGTATGCAAAAAACAGGATACAAAACTACTGATTTTATTCTACAAATCTGTCAGTAGATAATTAAAAAATTGGGGCAGTTCTTTTTGAAATCCAATTTTCTTTCTATACAGGGTTTACTTAGATTCAGCCAGTGAATAAATGAAGCACCTCATTCCTAAAGATACGCAAATTAAAAACCACCGCCACTTTTCTATATTTTTTGCTGAAAAAAGCGTATCTTTGCGCTCTATTATTGGTCAATAGCCAATTTTTCATTTATGTTAAAGCAACAATTACAACTTAAGTTACAACAAAAACTATCACCTGCACAAATTCAGGTTATCAAAATGCTCGAAGTGCCTACTTTGGAGCTGGAAGAACGTATTCGTCAGGAATTGGAGGAAAATCCTGCTTTGGAAGAAGGTGCTGAAGCGGATAGCGAAACGGATGAGTTGGATGAGTTGAGTCTGGATGATGGCGGAAACAACGATGACATTGATTTTGATGAATACATAGCCGACGATGATATCCCCGATTATAAACTGAAAGCTAACAACACGTCCAAAGAAGATAAACACGAAGATATTCCGTTTTCGGTGGGGATGACTTTTCACGAATTTCTGGTTGATCAGGTCGGTTTGTTGCAATTATCGGAAAAAGACAGGCTGCTGACTGAATATGTGATTGGTAATATCGATGATGAAGGTTACCTCCGCCGCACACCCGAAGCCATGGTTGATGATATTGTTTTTCAGTCGGGTGTACAAACCACCGACGAAGAAATGCGCCACATCATTAACCTTGTGCGTCAGTTCGATCCGACCGGCGTGGGCGCTTCTTGCCTTCAGGAATGCCTCTTGCTTCAGCTCGAACGGAAAGATCAAACCGTTTCGGTGAAACTCGCCAAACGACTGTTAGCGGAATATTTCGAAGAATTTTCGAAGAAACATTACGATAAAATCCTTCGCGGATTGGACATGGACGATGCCATGCTGAAAAAAGTGATGAACGAAATCATTCACTTGAATCCGAAACCCGGAAATGCCTGGAGTGGAAATATTCTGGAAAAATCGATGGCGACCATTGTTCCCGATTTCATTTTGGAAAATGATGAAAATCAGCTGACCGTTTCGCTCAACAGCAGCAATGTGCCTGAACTTCGGGTGAACAGCACCTATAACGAAATGTTTCAGGATTACGCCGGAAACAAACAAAACCAAAGTAAGGAAATGAAAGATGCGGTGATGTTCGTTAAACAAAAGATTGATTCCGCGCGTTGGTTTATCGACGCCATCAAACAGCGACAACAAACTTTGTTAACTACCATGATGGCGATTGTGGATTTTCAGCGTGAATTCTTTATCGAAGGCGATGATACCTATCTGAAACCGATGATTCTGAAAGACATTGCCGACCGCACAGGATACGATATTTCCACCATTTCGAGGGTGAGCAACAGCAAATATATTCAAACTGAATTCGGTATTTTTCCAGTGAAATACTTCTTTTCGGAATCGATGACAAACGATGTTGGCGAAGAAGTATCGACTCGCGAAATAAAACAGATATTAATTCAATGTATTGAAAACGAAGATAAAAATAAACCAATAACTGACGAAACATTGGCTGCTGTCCTCAAAACAAAAGGATACATTATTGCCCGCCGTACCGTTGCCAAATACCGCGAACAACTGAATATTCCGGTGGCAAGAATGCGAAGAGAAATATAAAAACCGTTTGAAGAGTTTCATGTTCCGTGTTTCGTGTTTGCGGTTGAATTGTAAATAGTAAAACTTGTCCGACTTTTGGCGGATGAATAAATTGTAAATTCTTTTAGATGAAGACTTTCTATAACATAATTTCGCTGGTTTTTCAACCGTTGTTGATGCCAACTTATGCCATACTACTGCTTATGAACATGGACATTTTTTCGCCCATGCCATTGTTGTGGCGTTGGATTGCCATTATCGGAACACTGCTTTTTACCGGAATACTTCCGGCCATTCCTATTTGGTTGATGATGAAAAGAGGCGAAGTGCATGATTTATTCATTTCGAAAAAAGAAGAGCGTACCATGCCGTATCTTTTCTCGTTTTTGGCGTATGTTTTCTGGTCGATGTTTATGTGGCGCACAATGCAATTTCCTATGTTCATTGTCGCAATGGGAATGGGTTCGGCAGCTTCTGTTTTTATCATTTTGTTCATCAATCTGAAATGGAAAATTAGTGCTCATGCAGCCGGAATGGGCGGTCTGACCGGTTCAATCTTTGGCGTTTGCTACCGTACCGCGATTAATCCGGTTTGGTTATTCGTTCTGATTTTGACTTTTTCAGCTTTAGTTGCTTTGTCGCGCATCGAACTGAAAGCCCACACGCAGGGACAGGTACTTGCAGGATTTGTAATAGGTTTTGCAATGGTTTTTACACCTTGTTTTTTCTTTTAATAACTAACAAATAATCAACTCACCAAATAAACAACAAAAAATGATAACAATAGACCAACTGAAAGATGTGTTGGAACGCGAGTCTGCGTTGAGGAGGTATCTTTGACGTCGATACAAAATTAATCCAAATAGAAGAAGAAGAGTTGCGCACACAAGTTCCCGATTTTTGGGACGATACCAAAGCTGCCGAAGCGCAAATGCGCAAAGTAAAAGAGTTGAAAAACTGGGTGATTGGTTACAATGGGGTGAAAACGGCTGCCGATGAACTCCAGTTGTTTTTCGATTTTTACAAGGAAGATGCTGTAACCGAAGAAGAAGTGGACAAAGCGTATCGCCATGCATTGGAACTGGTTGATACGCTCGAAATGAAAAATATGCTTTCGCACGAAGAAGATAAACTGGGAGCGGTAATCAAAATTGTGGGTGGAGCCGGTGGAACCGAAGCACAGGATTGGGCAGAAATGCTTTTCCGTATGTACCAGCGCTGGTGCGAAAGTCAGGGCTTCAAATGCGAAATCACCAACTTGCAGGAGGGTGATGAAGCCGGAATCAAAACCGTAACCATGCAAATTGAAGGCGAAATGGCTTACGGTTACCTGAAAAGCGAAAACGGTGTGCACCGCCTTGTGCGCGTGTCGCCATTCAATGCGCAGGGCAAACGCATGACTTCCTTTACTTCGGTGTACGTGGTTCCGCTGGTGGATGATACCATTGAGATTGAAATCAATCCTGCAAACCTGACTTGGGATACTTTCCGGTCGAGTGGAGCAGGTGGGCAGAATGTAAATAAGGTGGAAACCGGTGTTCGCTGTCATTACAAATTCAAAAATCCGGTAACAAACCTTATGGACGAAATTGTAATTGAAAATACCGAAAGCCGCTCACAGTTTGGGAATAAAGACAACGCTATACGCTTATTGAAATCGCAACTATACGAACTGGAACTCGAAAAACGTCGTGCTGAAACAGCCAAAGTGGAAGCCGGCAAAAAGAAAATCGAGTGGGGTTCGCAAATTCGCAGCTACGTGTTCGACGACCGACGTGTAAAAGACCACCGTACTAATTATCAAACTTCAAACGTGCAAGGCGTGATGGATGGCGATATCGACGCGTTTATAAAAGCCTATTTGATGGAGTTTCCCGATTGACAACCCTATTATCTCCCTTAAAGAAGAATTTATAAAACATATTTCTGTCAAATTATTAGTTGAAAATACGTTTTGTCAATTATTCAAATACAACTTAAATATTTGTGTTTTACAACATTATTCTTTGACACATAAAATAGCAGTTTATCTATTATTTTGCAACGAAAATCAATAAAAAAAATAATATGACAGTTCAAGAATTAAAATCAGCTTTTGAAACTACATACGGCAAAGCCGCAGATGCAGTGTATTTCTCTCCGGGTCGTGTAAACTTAATCGGTGAACATACCGATTACAATGGTGGTTCAGTATTTCCATGTGCATTAAGTTTTGGAACTTATTTGTTGTTAGCTAAAAACGATAAAAAAGTAATGAACTTCAAATCGTTGAATCAACCTGAAATTGTTTCGCTTGGTTTCGAACAATTGACTACTCCGTTGAACAAATCATGGGTCAACTATCCGCTTGGCGTTATTGCTCAATTCGTTAAACGCGAGGTGGAAATTAAAAATGGTTACAATATACTTATCTGGGGTAACGTGCCTAACGGTGCAGGACTTTCTTCTTCTGCAGCTTTGGAAGTAGTTACTGCTTTCGCATTCAACGACCAACTCGGAACTAATTTCAACCGTACCGTTCTGGCACAAATCGGTCAAAAAGCAGAACACGAATTTGCGTTGGTAAATTGCGGAATCATGGACCAGTTTGTTTCAGCTAATGGTGCAAAAGATCACGCTGTTCATTTAAATTGCGATACACTTGAATTTGAATTGGTACCGGTTAAGTTGGAGGGTGTAAAAATAGTAATTTCTAACACACACAGCCCACACAAACTGGATTCAGGCGCATACAACCAACGGGTTGCTGAATGTAAACTGGCTGTTGAACAGTTGAATAAAGTTCGTCCGTTGAAATACCTGGCAGAACTGACCGAAGCTGAATTCAAATCAATTGAATCGGCTATTACCGATCCGGTTGCCCGCAAACGTGCCCGACACGTTGTTGGTGAAGTTCAGCGCACTTCTGATGCTGTAAAAGCTTTGAAAGCAGGTGACCTGGTACAATTCGGTAAATTGATGAACGCTTCGCACGTTTCATTGCGCGACGATTATGAAGTAACCGGTCCTGAATTGGATTGCATGGCTTCGGAAGCTTGGAAAATCGATGGCGTTATCGGTTCACGTATGACCGGTGGAGGTTTTGGTGGTTGCACGGTTTCGTTGGTAAAAGACAAAGCAATTGATACATTTATCAAAGAAGTAGGAGCCGCTTACGAAGCTAAAATCGGTATCAAACCCGAATTTTATATCGCTGAAATCGGAGACGGTGCTTGTAAAATAGATTAAACAGTTCATCGGTTAACAGGTTAATTGGTTGTGGACTTTTTCAACCAATTAACTAATGAACAGATGAACCAATAACCCAACATGAAAACAGTAAAAGAATTAGAATTAGAATTGAACGGTAAACCTGTATCGCTTTACACTTTGTTCAACAAAAAAGGTATGTCGGTGGATATCACCAATTACGGTGCAAAAATTATCCGTCTGATGGTTCCCGACAAAAACAGCAAATTCGATGATGTTGTGCTTTCTTTCGATACACTTGAAGAAGTGATGGAAAAAGAAATCTACTTCGGAGCTATTTGCGGACGTTTTGCCAACCGTATAAAAGACGGTAAATTCAGCATCGATGGTGTGGAATACACATTGCCAATAAACAACGGAACAAACTCATTGCATGGTGGTGTACACGGTTTCAACGAAAAAGTATGGACTGTTAAATCGGTTGCACAACAGCAACTGGTACTGGAACTTTTCTCTCCCGATGGCGAAGAAGGTTATCCCGGTAATCTGACAGTTACTGCTACCTATATACTGTCGGACGAAAACGAAGTGAAAATCCATTACGAATCCACTACTGATAAACCAACCGTTATCGGATTGACAAATCACTCGTACTTCAACCTGAAAGGTGCCGGAAACGGAACTATCAAAGGCCATGTGTTGCAAATCAATGCCGATTTCTTTACTGTTTTGGACGAATCGTTTGCTCCATCAGGCGAAATCCGCCCGGTAAAAGGAACAGCTTTCGATTTCAACAAACCCACAGTTGTCGGCGAGCGTATCGACGACGAAGCATTCGTTCCGGGTTGGGGAATTGACAACAACTGGTGCTTGCGCAAAGAACAAATGGGTGATTTGGTATTGGCTGCAACCGTTTATGAACGGGAAACCGGACGTAAAATGGAAACATTCACGACAAAACCGGGAATGCAGGTTTATACAGCTAACTGGGTGAAAAACGTAACCGGTAAAGAAGGTAAAATCTACGACCGCCAGGACGCTATTTGTCTTGAAGCTCAGGGCTTTCCGAATTCACCTAACGTGGCACATTTCCCAAGTCCGGTACTTCGCCCGGGAGAAAAATACGACGAATGGTGCATTTATAAATTCAGTGTGGAATAAAATGAATTGACCATTGGTTCATCCGCCAAAAGTCGGACAAGTTTTACGATTTACCATTTAAAAAGCAAAGTTACCGGATGTTGACTTTGCTTTTTTTAATGTAATCAATGATTTCCTGATAATTATCAAAAACAAATAAAATCCATTCCCAAACTGTTTATTATTGTCAATTAGCAGAATATCCACAAGATAGGTAAATAAATCCACATAGAATTCGATGATTCGATTTAAATTTGCAGCATCAAAATTCTGTAAATTTAAGTCATGAATAAATCAATTACCCTATTGCTATTAATTGTACTGAGTTGTACGACAATTACCGGCACAGCTTCTGCAACTACCTATTATGTTTCTCCTACAGGTTCATCTTCAGCTAGTGGTGCCATTTCCGCTCCTTTAAACTTTACAACTGCTATTGGTAAATCTTTAACTGGAGGAGATTCGTTGATTATTCGTGGCGGCATGTATAGTTTCAACAGCATTCAACAGTACTCAAAATCAGGATCAGCAACAGGCTTCATTCATATAGTGAATTATCCGGGTGAAGTTCCGATATTTGATTTTCGTACAGAGCCATATAACAGCAGTAATCAGGGAATTAAAATATCAGGGAGTTATGTTCATTTTAAAGGAATTATTATTCAGGGAGCCGGCGATAATGGCCTGCAGGTAACCGGAAACAATAATACGATTGAAAATTGCACCACTCGTTGGAATTGTGATTCTGGTATACAAATGAAAACCGGAAGTAATAATTTAATCCTGAATTGTGACTCGTACGAAAATTTTGATTACAAATCGGGAGGAATACTCACTCCGGATTTTGGAGGTAATGCAGATGGTTTTGCCGATAAACAATATACCAACACAGGAACTAACACCTACAAAGGATGTCGTTCGTGGAGAAATGGAGATGATGGTTGGGACAGTTACGAAAAAATTGGAAATACGGTGTACGACAGTTGCTGGTGTTATGCCATGGCTCCTTCCACTTTCGAAATGAGTCAGAATATTAGGTTCAAAACTGACAGTGCATCCTGGTTTTATCAATTCAAAAGTACTAATTTTGTAATGAAAAACTACGGAAATGGAAATGGATTTAAATTAGGTGGAAATTATACGGCGAATAATGCTACGCTCCACAATTGTATTTCGGTAGGGAATTTAGTAAAGGGTTTTGATCAAAATAACAATGCCGGTGTAATGACCATTTATAATTGTACAAGTTACAACAACGGAAGCAATTACGGATTTTCTAATAGTACTTATGGCACGTTGATTATCAAAAATTGTGCATCATTAAGCAGTAAAGGTTCTAACAGTTTCAACAGCAATTCGGTTACACAAGCTTATAATTCATGGAACACCGGATTTTCTTGTGTCTCGACTGATTTTACAAGTTTGGATTTCACACAAATGCTAAATCCGCGTCAAAGTGACGGATCATTACCGGAAATCACGTTGCTTCACTTAACATCCACAAGTGGATTGATTGATATGGGAACTGATGTGGGATTTGCGTTCTCCGGGTTGGGCCCCGACCTTGGAGCATTCGAATATCCCGCGATATCTGCAACTCCTTCAATTTCACAAACAGATTTGAAAGTGTATTATTTTTCCGCAGAAAAAGAAATTGTCATTCATGGTTCAATAGCTTCTATTGAAATTTATCAGTTAACAGGAGAGAAAATATATTCACAACGCATCTCCTCCGACAATTTAAATATTCCGGCATCAAACTGGAATAAAGGCATCTGTCTCGTACGTGTAATTTCACAAAATGGAGAATCAACCACAAGAAAGATTTTAATAAATTAAAACCTAAAATATCCCTAATTACAAAAAGAGCCGCAAAACTTGCGGCTCTTTTTGTTACTGATTTATTGTCACACATTTTTAAAATGTACAATTATCTTTTCAATCTTATTGTCGCGGTTGAAAACGAACTCACTTTGAGCAGAATTTAAAGAATAACCGGTTGTTTGTTCGGTTTTTCCATCGATGTATTTTACTTCGATTCCTTCTGTGTCATCAATTTTATATTCGAATGGAACAAAGCAATAACTGAATTTCAAATGCGGTTTTTCTGTACTTGAGTGAATAAATTCATCGGCTTTCAGCATCGATTTATTTATTTTTATACAACCATTTTCAATTTGAATGCCCAATTCAAAGAACCTATTGATAACATCTTCTTTTACCTGACCGGTCATACCCGGTTGCTGAACGCCCGCCATCATTGGTGTGTGCGAATATGGATCGAAAGGAAACGAACCGTAATCAGCCGGAGATTTATGTGCTCCGATGCCGGTTTTTACTTCGGCATAATGATGTTTCAGTTTTTCAATGATTTCGGCATCGGCTTTTTCTGAAATGGCTTTTTTGATATTTTCTCCGATTGCCAACAAGAGCTTCGAAACCATATGCCAGTAAATACAACCTAAACCTTCGTATTTGTAAAATGTTCCAGAACGCCCGCTAAATGACTGATGATCAAAAAGTTTTTCGTATAATTGTTCGATTTGAAGTTGTTCGTTATCAGAAATTTCAAAAGTGGAACCGGCTTTCAATTTGTTTAAAGCTTGAGTGAGAAATCTGGCATTATTGAAATTGGCATTGAAATGGAATTCTCCTTTGTTATCCTTGCAAATAATGTTGGCGTTTCCTGCAGCAATTAATTGTTGCAAAAGCGGAATTCGATTCACATCTTCGGCCAGAATATGGTTTTTATCTAAAAATAACGGCAATTTCTTATTCGGATATAAAATATAACTTAGCTGATCCGGGCGATAAAGCGAACTGTTGCGTAACGCATCGAGCAATTCAACGATTTCACCCGGCGTTAATTTACCGGAAGTCAACACCGCAACCTGACCTTCAAGCATTTCGTACAAATGACGGATGGCAACTTCATTATCAGTGAAACTAACCAGATTATAAGCGTTATAGAGTTTGTCTTCGCGTTTGTTTACCGAAATCGATTGATCGATAAATTTCAATACCAATTCAAAGAAACAGCTTAGATCCTGTTTAGCAAGAACTTCTTTTTTTAATGAAGACTCGGCGTAAATCTTAGTCCGGTAATTTTCGCCGGCTTTACCTAACTCATCTGCAATTTGGCGTCGTTGTATATTGTCAAAACCTTTTTCGAGAAGTAATTCATGAGATTGTAATGCATTAAATACTTCTTCGAAAAACGAGTACATTTCTTCAGAAACAGTATACTTTTCAAGCGGTGAACTTTTGTAAAGTTCCTGCATAAAAGCCACAAACCGCCGCATGTAATACAACGTAACCATTGAAGCACCGGTTCCAACCAACGCATTATTGGCGTCGTTCCATTCCGGGCGCAACGTATTCATCCAAATGCCGGCTTCGGGAACAAAATTACTTAATTTTGCCAATAACGTGGCCAGTATTTTTTCTGTGAAAGTCACCAGTTTTACTTCGTTTGTTGAAGTCAGAATCAGTCGGGCATCAGAACCAAAGGTTTGTTCGAGTTTTTCAATGGAATGATGAAGCTTGGCATCGAAACGAATCGAATTTTTTGGATTGGCAACAATTTCGTCGTAGCTTTTCAATTTGTATGGCACATTTGCAAAAGCAAACATTTCTTTGTCAAGCCAAGAAAGCAGACTTTCCGGATAATAGTTATGTGAAACTTCCATGAGTTTCAACAAATAAATTATCTGATGATCGCCCCAATAACCGATATTCGACCACGGATTTTCCGGTTCAATGGTTTCCCAGTCAATTCCCTGTTCGGTAATTTTATATGGATTATAACCATCGGCAGTGGTTGCGTTCAAAAATTTGGCAATAATTCCATTGATATAACCGGGATAAGACAACGATAATGCTTCCCAGTTTTGAAAAATATCACGCCAATTTCCCTGATATCCAAGCAGTTTATTTCCATTTTCATCCTTAACCTTGATATCGAACGAATTCCACGGACGGCTCGGATCGCCATGGCGGCGGCTGAAAGTCAACGGCAGATATTCCTGAAACAACCGGTATAAATTGGCATCGTTTTGTTCGTGGATCAACTTATCAAGTTCCGAATAATCAATTGAAACAGGAAGTTTTGCAAGAAAATCAGCCTGTTTTTCCCAAAGTCGCACATTGAAATGTTTTACATGATTACTGAAATTGGCAGCATAAATGGTGTAATTTTCGCTGTAAATGCCACCGCGCATTGTGTTAAACAACACGTTGGAAAAATGACGCGCAACGCCGTTTTCGTCGGCTGTTTGTTGAATTCCGTCAGCTTGCGCCACAATATTTTGCAGGTTTTTGGTCCCTTTTTCAATATTTTGTTCCAAAATGACAGCAATATTTTTTGTTTCGGAAATTAATTTTAGCAAATTATTCACCTGAGCTGCATCCTGATTTACTTCAGCAATGAAATACCAGTTTTTGGTTTCCGAAGCTTTCAGATTTATTGCAGCAGAGGCAAAAAAAGCTCCGCGAACTCCTTTTGCTTCGGTCTCAAGTGTTGGTTTTTGACCGTTTCTGAAAGCATCCAGTTGCGATGAACTCAATAAATAAGTTGAATTTTCAAGTCCGGTATTCCAAACGGTATTGGCTCTTAACGATTCGCTCGGTTCAGCCCGATCGACCAGAATTGCCTCCATGCGGAATAGTGCCAACGAAGAATTTTCAATCAATTCGGTTTTTTTATAACCATCAACCAAGGTTGAAAACGTATTCTGTGTAAATTTATCGATTCCTGATGGTAAAATATTTTGCAAACCGTCAACCATATAAACTTCAACCATTTCGCTGGTGTCATTTTTCAATTCACTTTTCTTTATCCAGCCAAAATCGTCGGCATTCATCCAAGCATAACTGAAAGTCAATCCTAAATCAAGATTCTTTTCGCTGAAAACAATTTTATTGCCGATTGTGCTTTTGGAAATACATCGTTCAATGGAGTAAACGCCTTTATTCATGTTGGAAAATGGCTCCCACAAATATTGATTTCCGGCTTTGGTAACATGTAAAATGGTCTTACTACCGGTAATTTCGAACGATTCGTTGATTTTATCGTCTGTGTAATAAGGAAACAACGCCTGATCGGGATTTTTACGACCGGCAGACAAACCTCCGGTACTCGAAATATACATCCAATGATTGGAATCGCTTGCCAGACTGATAAAAAACGGCAACATATGGTCGTAATTTTTTATCTGATAATATTTTTCTTCATCAATTTGGACAAATTGTCCTTTCACTTTTTGTTTTCCTGAAATTACACGATTGTTTCCAATAAATAAATTACTCATTTCTAAATATTCTAAATTCAATTAGTAAATGCAACTTTGATGGTCAGATAGTATAGTTATTTTTTCAGAGCAAGAGAGGAAAATTCCTCCCTTTGCCCCGATGGAGAAAAATGACTATTATTGTCTCCCGCCTAAAG